>CEUI01014775.1_pt1 | contig 13448 bp, 24 predicted proteins | sample 531411 | NCBI WGS metagenome assembly CEUI01 (sample SAMEA2622841, study PRJEB7988) | marine metagenome | isolation source: saline water (ENVO:00002010), including
CTAGTGGTTCCGCTGATGATTGGGTAGAAGCTAGAAAGAAATGGAATCAAAGAAAATGAACTTTCTGTTTGATGTTGATGGTACTCTAACTCCCCCAAGAGAAAGTATCGCTCCTGAGTTTAAGAAATTCTTTGCTCATTGGGTTGGTGTTCAGCGTGGTAATGGTCACAAAGTTTTCTTTGTTACTGGTTCAGATAGAGATAAAACTGTAGAGCAGGTCGGCGTTCCTCTTTGGAGGTTTGTAGATGGCTCATACCAATGTTCAGGTAATCAGCTTTACTCTCATGGAAAGTTAATAAAACAATCTAAGTGGATGATGTCGGCAGAGCTTCACTATGACATAATTGAACTGCTGGAAAAAAGCAGATGGTATGGTAAGGCAGATAAGAACATAGAGGAGCGAGTGGGTATGGTAAACATATCTACTGTTGGGCGTTCAGCGACAAACATACTTAGGAAGGAATACTTTGAGTGGGACAATCGTAACCACGAAAGAGTAAAGATAAAAGAAGAGCTTTCCGCAAAGCATGAGGACTTAGAATTCTCAATAGGGGGTGAAATAAGTATTGACATATATCCTAAAGGAAAGGATAAATCTCAGGTTCTAGACGACATGGGTGGCAAGAGCATATTCTTTGGAGATAAATGCGAGGAGGGTGGCAATGATTACGAGATTGCAACTAAGTCGTGGAGACACTACAATGTTCAGGACTGGCAACATACACTAGCAATATTAACGGGCAATGAATAATGAGTTCAGAAGATAATATAATTAATCATCAATCGCAATTCATACAATACCATGATGGTATGCAGGCATATTTCTTTTGGGATGAGTCTGATTCGCAACCAATAGGCTATTGGGTTACTAGAGATGAAGCAGCATTAAAAAGAGAACAGTATGGTGCTTGGGTTCTTAGTGAACAATATCCAAAAGGTAACTGGGAGGAGTATACTGTAGATGGACGGAATTAATTTTAAGGATTACAAAGACCCGTTCAGGGCTTTTAATATACACATGTCTATCATATGTGACTTGGAGCAGGGCGGTAAGATTGATGAAGAAGAAGCATTTGCAAAAATAAAAGATTTGTATAAACAATTCAAGTTCTATTACAAACATTCAATTAAGGAATCAAATGAGTAGAGTTGTAATCATATCTGGGTATTTTAACCCACTACATGTTGGCCATTTAGATTATATTGAGTCTGCTAAAAAATTAGGAGACAGCCTGATTGTTATTGTAAATAACGAGGCACAGGTAGAACTAAAAGGCTCTGTACCCTTTATGAAAGAAGAAGACAGGCTAAGGATTGTAAAATCCATCAAGGATGTTAATCAGGCCGTTCTTTCTATTGATGTGGGAAGGTCTGTAATAGAAACATTAAAACAACAATATAACCGGCTATCAGTTGACCCCTTTATTGATGAAATTATATTTGGTAATGGTGGCGATAGAACCGAAGGAAATTCACCGGAAGAAGAGTTCTGCAAGGAAGTAGGAATTAGGACTGTTTACGGCGTGGGTGGCGATAAGACTCGCTCCTCAAGCACATTGATTAGTATTTCTAAAGGAAAAGATAATGACGACTAAAGAACACTTCCAAAAAATGTTTGTAACTCTTGGTTGGGCTTTAACTGGAGCGACCATTACCACACTGGTGTTTTGCATGTATAAATTTATATGGAGAGTAGTGTAATGTACGAATACAGGGCTAAAGTTGATAGGGTTGTCGATGGTGACACCGTTGACTTTATCGTTGACTTAGGCTTCAAAATATCTTTCAAGATTCGCACAAGACTCGCCGGTGTTAATACGCCGGAGAGAGGTAGAGCAGACTTCAAGAAAGCCACTGTGATGCTAGAAAATTTATTATTAGCACACGCTGATGAAGACGGTTATAATATCATACAGACAGACAAGGATAAGACCGGAAAGTACGGTCGATGGCTTGTCAGAATAGATGGTGTAAACACAGTTCTCGCAGAAAAGTGGCCGTATGGACATATATTCTAGAATAAAGAAAACCTGTCTTGGAAAAAGAAAAGTTCACGATATACTTTCATTTGCTCTAAACCATGTTCTTGAACATGAGGATATTGAAACACATCTCGCTCTGAGAGATAACACAATAGATATTGACGATATAAAACTTTTGGTTCAGCACATTGAAGAAAGATACCCGTAAAACTTTATATCTCTGTAATAATGGAGTAAAGCCAACGGTTGTTGGTGAGGTTTTTATTGAAGAGCTTTACCACTTTAATTGCCCTAAGTGTTCTCGCTGGTGGACTGTGGGTGACTTACCGAAAGACATAGAATCTATACAATGCCCCTTCTGCTCTGAAGGGTATACAATCGTTCGATACGGTGCGGGAGAAAACGAATTGAGAATAAAAAAGAAATACGAGCATACGCTATCAAAAGAAGAAGCGAAAAGCCGTGTCTTGTCGTCTCTAAAAGAAATTCTGAAAAATACGTTTGACAAATCTCAATCAGATGATAGCTTTGTACTTACAGGACAGCTTACGCTTGTTCCTTATGGTGTTGCCTCAGAAACTAAGGTTTCAATCAAGGTGGAATGTGATGTTGAAGATAAGGAAGTTAATATCGAATTCGCCATACCATTAGTTGCGTTTGACAACCAGTCGAAGGTAGAGAATAGATTTGATTCTATTATTAAGAAATCGTTGCGTCCGTAGGACGAGACAATAGGGTATTGTCTTATCCTCATTTGACATAAAGTTTTATCTATGCTATAATGTAAGGAGTCTATTTTGCATAATAAATATACTAAGCAGATTAATAAGCAATTTGATGTTACAGACAAAGAGAAGTACAAGCAGGATATTATAGGCGCATCTAAAAGTTATAAGACCAGAGTTTCTTATCTGCAACCATTCTTTGATAAGAGAGTTGAGGTGTTGAGAAAACTTTATGAAAAGTATACACCAAGATTCTACAAAGAATGGGTATTACCTGAAGGGGAAACTGATGGTAGAAAAGCTGTGCCTGTAGAAAGATATATAGACCCTCCTGTATCTCCTTTTGATGTATCTGAATTTAACGAGGTTATGCCTAGTATAGAAGATTACATTGACGTAATAGAGGATAAAATCTATGAAGAAAAAAAGAAAGGCTCCTAAGAAGCCGTGTCCATCCTGTGAATTGCTAGTACATGCTAGAGCTAGTAGATGTGAATGTGGACACGAGTTCTATGAAAAAAAATCTTCAAAACAAAAGCGTTGGGCTAAAGACTGGAAGAATCTATCAAATGGTGACATAATAAAGTGTGTCGCTGGTCATGGAAGCTATTGGTTAAACAAGCAAACCGGAGAAAAGGTCAGGTCAGGAATAGCACATCATGGAACCTTTGAGGTTATGAGTATATATGGAGATTATATTCAAGCAAAGCAAATACTGAGAGGTCGAATAAAGTCATCCTGTGTAGAGTATATATACATGGGTAAGCCTCATCTTTGCAAAACGACAGGAGTAATACACAAGGAAAGCCACAAAATTATTGTGATAAAGAAAAATGAAAGTTAGATATTGGGAGAACGTAAACGGTGTTTTCTACAAAAAAAATATTGATGTAGTTGATGGCCTAAAGGACTCTATCGTAATTGAGATAGAAGAGTCTGGCCTTAAAAGAAAAATCTTGATTGCGCCAAACGGTATAAAATACAAGGTTGTTAAACAAGAGAGTGTCATTGACAAGGAAGAGATTATAACTTCTGGGTTGATAACTTATAAACAGATTGAGGAGATTTCAGATGGTAGTTGAAGGAAGCCTTGCTTGGTATAACGACCAAGCAAAAAAGCTGATATGCAGGTACGGCAAACCTGAGATGCTAAAAGACCCAGAAAATGTTGGAATGGTAATACATTACATGGTCGTTGCTGACGAAACCTATGACCCAACTAGAGGTGCTAAAAAGTCTAGCTGGAGATTGACTAGGGCTATCTATGCTATAAAAAATATAGCTAGAAAGATGAGGTCTAATAACATCAAGAAGAGAACAATGTCCATAAACTTTGACATGGGTGATGGAACTGAACTTTGGGAAATAATAGAAACACAAAGAAGTGTAGAGAAAGAGGAGATTGACCTAAAGACCATAGTAGAAAAATCCATGCTCAATGAGCAACAGAGAGAGTGTATAACCATGTACATTGATGGAGATACCATGTTGCAAATAGGAAAGAAGTTAGGGTTGAGCAAGCAAAGGATAAGTCAGGTGATAAACAAGGGCGTTGACATAATGAAGGAGACTTTCAATGAACAGGCTTAAAAGTACAACCTGTTATCTGTGCGGTGCTATGGATAGAGTAAGCGATGGTGGTGTTGGTTGGAGAAGAGCCATAACACCCAAGCTGAAGAAACTTGGTATTGGTGTGCTAGACCCTTGTGATAAGCCAAGCGACTACGGGACAGAAGACACGACAACCAGAGAGTTCATAGACAACTGTAAAAGAAACGGCAGGTTTGGTGACGCTGCTAGGGTTATGAAGCCAATATGTGCTATCGACCTGAGAATGGTTGATGTTGCACACTTCATAGTCATGAGCCTTGATGTTGATAACCATCTTTGTGGTTCTTATCACGAAGCGTTTTTAGCTGTTCAGCAGAAGAAGCCTGTGCTGGTTATGTGTAAACAGGGAAAAGAAAACATACCCAACTGGATGTTCGGCGTGATACCTCACGAGATGATGTTCTCAAACTGGTCAGAGCTTTTAGAATACCTCAATCATGTCAACGAAGACGACGATGTTGAACATCTAAACAGGTGGAGATTCTTTAACTTTGAAAAAGTTTTCGATTCCACTGTTGACTCATGTGGTGTGTAATGCTAAAATAATAGAGTTGGTTTCCTTCTTAATGAAAGTAGAGGTGTACAATGAACCAGCTAACATTCTTAATGAATCTTGCTAACACACGAAAGGCTTACAAATGGTCTGTGAATGGCAAGGACATTGTTGCAGTAGCTAAAAATGGTGCTGACAAGGGAAAGAAGTTCGACCCGATTACAGCCACTTGTCGCTACACAACAAATAAGACATACCCCAATACAAAACGGGGTAGGCAGATTGCCGCTAATACTCTTGGCCTATCAAAGTCTTTGAGTGCTGGCGTTCAAGATGCCACAAAAGCCACGACGAACAGAGGAAGCTCTCAAGTCCTTCGTGGAAGAATTAAACAGGTCTTAGGACTTTAGTTCTTGAAAGCACTGTTGATTCAGTGCTTTTCTTTTTTAATTACATGTCAGTGTCACCAAGCACACAAAAAAATATAAAAATAATGTTGCACAACCCAAAAAGGTGTGCTAGGCTAGGGGGATGGCGGCGTAAGACGCTGGCACAACAGATGATTAACAATAGTTTGATATTTTTTCAAAACCTTATTTGCTATACAGGAGTATTGGCATGAAACTTGATTTTATTAAGAAAACGGAATTTTGGCAGAGAGCTTTGGTACTCTCTTTGATTGCGACCGTATTCACACTCGTTTTGCAAAACGGGTACAAAGACAACCAGCTTCGTCTTGAAAGGTTACGTTCAGACATTAACAATGAGTTTACGAATGAGCTTATGTGGATGCGATTCAATGATTACGACACTCGGACTGAAGAGATGTTAGTTAATCAGGGCAGACTTGAGGGTATGGTTAATTACCTAAGTGGTGATAGCCAAGAGATGTATGCTGGTCTTTGGCACGATGGGTATGACAGAGGTTTGTCACAAACAGAGTTTGAAGCAGACATGGTTGCAAACAACAGCTTTAAGCAGGGCTATATTTCAGCTATGAAAGAAGCCTTCCCAGATAGACCTGAGTTTCAGTCTTTAGGAACTGATGACATCCAGCTTATTAATGAAAACCCTAGAGAGGTTAAGGCTGTGATTAAGAAGCCTGAATTTGATGTTAAGGCTGGACAGGAGCTAAAAGATAGCGAAGCGTTAAGACAAGAGCTTAACCGAGAGATTAATCAAAGTGTTGGGAAATAAACCAACAGACCTCTATGGTAATACCTTACCCTCTTCCGTTGGTGTGAGGCTTTGCGGGTTCAATTCCCGCAGAGGTCTTTTAGGAGATTGACATGCAAGATAAGTATTATGTTAAATCAGGTGATTTACGATTTGTTGTTTTAGCAAATAATTCGTTTGATGCTAGTTGTAAAGCCTTGAAAAGTCTACAGCAATCTAAAAAGGATGCCGACTTAGAGTTTGTGTTCGATGTGAACAGAAGAGGATTTATTAGCCCACCGGAAGAAAGCTATGACACAATGCTTATTGCAGAAGCGTTAGGTGCTGAGTAATATATGTCAAAGAGAAGATGGACTTCATACGAAGAGAAGCTACTTAAAGAGCAACTTTCTAAAACTGGTTCTATTGATGGTGTTTTCATATCAGGTAGGACAAGGATTTCTGTGTCTGGTAAGGCTAGAAGGATGGGTCTTACAGGAGATGGTATACCCAGAAAGCAATGGCCTGATGACCACTGTCAAGAACTAATACGTCTTTGTGGTAAGGGGTTGTCGGCAAAAGATATACACGAACAGAAACTACTCCCCTACTCAAAAAATTCAATACAGAAGAAGATGGGTCGTCTTAGCTTATCTAAGAAGGTTGAATCTTTTTATCGTCTAAGCGATAGACAGCTTGCAAGGCTTGAGAAGTTTCTTCATGACATGTGGTCTGTGTACACTCCTCAAGAAATGACAGACATATGGAATAGCAAGTCTAGCGTGTACGGATTCAAGATAAACAGAAGAAAGGTTGTTTACCATCTTTCAAGGCTTGGTATAAAGAAACCCCAAAGTGAAATATTAAAGATGTCTCTATCTAGGAAAAAATGAATGGAAGCTGTATATGCTGGATTGCTGGCTTGGGCGATAGAGCTTGGTATAGCTTTTTCTATACTGCAACTGCTGAAACATGAAGAAAGAAAGGTTGTTGCTAGAAGGAAAAAGAAAAATGTGGACAGTTAATGAAGCTACATCTAGGTATTATCAGAATCAAGTTGATAGATGCTTAGTGAACGACAAAGAATTTGATGAGTTTAAGAGAAGACCTCATTACAACAGCATCGTTGGAATGGCATCTACTTGGCAAGCTGAAATTTGGTATAACAACATAAAAGATAACCATCCAAATGTGCTTGCAATGATGGAATCGTTTAAGAAGAACGATGAGATAGGAAGCCCAAGCGATGACAACATGTGGGATTCTGGTGAGCATGGCCTTATATCCTCAAGTACACTCAGGTATCTTCATACTCTGTGTGATATAGAAAAACACTTCGGCTCACTAGACGGAAAGACTGTTGCCGAGATAGGTGTGGGTTACGGCGGATTGTGCTTTGTCATGGGTCTATACTTCAATCTTAAAGAATATCATTTAGTTGACTTGGATAATGTTATACTGCTTGCTAGGAAGTATCTTTCAAAACTAAATTTTGGTACAGACATATCATTTTCTACACCATTCATAAATCATAAAATATGCGACACCGTTTGTAACACGAAGAACAATACCGAAGAATTGAAATTGTACGATAAAAAAGAATACGACTTAGTTATAAGCGAATTTTGTATATCAGAGATGGATGATAAGGGTATAGATGATTACTATGAAAAGTATTTATCAAAATCTAAAAATATATACCTTCTGATGAATATGTGGGACGAAGTTAGAAAAGAAAGGTTTATCAACAAGGTTGAGAAAGACTTTAACTTAGAGATGTTAAAAGAATTTCCAGAGACACCTGAGTGGCCTAACTATCTTATGGTTGGAAGGAGGTCTTAAATGGGCAGACAAAAGACAAAACAAAACAAACTAAGAAAGAAAAAGAAGCAGCGACAAGAGAAAATGAAAAAGAGAAGGGCTGCAACTTTAGAAGAAAGCAAAGTTCAAAAACAATTAGACAGAATACAATGGGAAACGAGACAGAGAATAAAACCTTACAGAAAGCCCAAAGAAGATGGCTAAGTATTATGTACAGAACTTAAATATAAGACAAGTTATTGATGCCAAAAGTCCTATTCATGCTTGCAAGAAAGCTATAAGAAGACTGGGTAGTGGCAAGCACAAGCTATCAGAACATTTCATTGTTAGTGAAAAAGGGTTTCCTGTAGACAGAGAACCTCTAGTTGTAGATAACCAGTGCGACTCTGTTATTGAAACTGAATTAGTTTTAGCTGATTTAGATTACTAGGGCGTGTAGCTCAGGGGATAGAGCAACGGACTTCTAATCCGTAGGTCGAGGGTTCAAATCCTTCCACGCCTACTTTTTGATTTTTTTTATTTTTTTTAATTGACAGCCCATAATCAGACGATATACTCGATGTGTCGAATTTAGTTACTGGTTATTGGAGATTGAAATGAAACTTCCTCAAATTGAAAACACGATTGAACGTAGTGGTTCTTTTGAAGAATCGTCTTACAGCATTAAGGCATCGCCAAAAGTATTCAACATCCTTTCGGATACTCTCTACTCAAATAAAGTTCTCGCCGTAGTTCGTGAGCTTTCTACAAACGCTTTGGATTCCCATATTGAAAACGGGAACCCTGACGAACCTTTCGTGATAAACATACCAACCGTAGCGAATCCAACTTTCTCGGTTCGTGACTACGGTACAGGGCTATCAAGTAAAGATTGTATGAAGTTATATACAACTTACTTTGAGTCTAGCAGAGATGACAGCAATGATGCTGTTGGCTGTATGGGTCTTGGTAGCAAATCCCCCTTCGCTTATGCTGATAGCTTTACTGTAGAATCTTTCTACTATGGGGTTCATTACATATTCAATGCTTACAAGGACGAAAATGGATACCCAAGACTAGCATTGATGAGCGAAAACAAAACAGATGAAAGAAACGGCATGAGAATATCTCTTGCTGTTGAGTCTGATGACTTTTGGAGGTTTAGGGATGAATCTGAAAGATTGTTCCGACACTGGAACAGGATTCCCACTTTTACCGGCTGTGATATTGAGATAGAAAAGCAAGAGGTTCTATTCGAGGGTAATGGCTGGAGAGTGCTAAAAGGTACTGGTAAGGCTCATTGCGTTATGGGTAATATAAGATACCCATTAGATGCTTCAAGCTGTGGTGTTGAATATGACCACAAGTATCGAGCCATATTCCTTCGTGCCAACATTGAGATAGACTTTAATATTGGAGATGTATCCGTAACTCCAAGTAGAGAAGCCTTAGCTTATGATACTGCGACAATCGACAAGGTGTTGGCAAAGATGGGTTATGTGTTGCTGAACTATGTTGAGTGCATAGAAAAACAGTTTGATGATTGCGACAATATCTGGGATGCAAGAGCATTGTTTACAGCAATGAACGACCAGAAAAGTCATACTCTTTACCAGCTAACTAAAAGTGTATCACTAGAAGATTTATTGTTTAACAATGAGAAGTTATTTGAGGATGAACGGCTGGAAGTCCAATTAGATATTGAAGGCTTAGATTTGAGAAGGTACTACCAGTACCGAAGTTCGGTAAAGTTTGATTCAGACTGCGGTGTTCGCATCTCTTCAGATGACTGCACTTATGTTTTTGACGACTTGAAAACTGGTACAATAGGCAGGGTTAAATGTCTTACTCAAGACTTGTCAACAAAACAAAATGTATACCTTATTCGTGGTACTGAAGAAGCAATAAAAGAGTTTAAGGATGTGCTTTCTATGCCAGAGAGCGTATGTGTCCTTTCTTCATCGCTACCAAAGCCTACAGTAGACAACTATGGTGATAAAAAGTATGTCACAAGAACTAAGATTGCTTTACTAAAAGACTCCTTTAGATACTCCCACCTAGCAAGAGATTGCTGGAATGACTGCGATGTAGACTTAGAACAGGGTGGTGTTTATTTACCGATAGACAAATACGAGGTTCCACACTGTGGGTATAATCAACATGATTGCAATCGTCACCCTCATTCTGCTTTAGAGGTTATTAATTACCTCAAGCATTTTGGTGTAGAGGTAGAGGTGCATGGTATAAAAATCAGAACACTAAAAACAAAGAAGTTTGCCAAGTGTTCTGGTAGCTGGGAAAACTTCTGGGATTTTGCCAAAAGAAAGTTTTTGGAGATTCTTGAAGATTCCAGACATCTATACAATCTTTCTGTCAGAGATGGTGTAAATAACGCCTTTAATGATATAGACGTTAGACATAGATTTCTTGCTGTTGGTCGTCTACCATACATGAACTCAAGTCTTATAAATTCTGTCAGAAGCATTGTTAGCAGGTATGATGATAAAGATGCTGAAAAAATTAATCAGTTGAAGTTTAAGTTGAGTGGTATGTTCGATAGTGTAGAAGATTCGGGCATAATATCATTACAAGTAGGTGGTACGAATATCAACACATCAAAGATGCTTGAAAAGGTAATGGAGAGATACCCCATGCTGACAACGCCAAATATAGATTGTTATGGCGCACAAGGGTATATGTTCCAAGAACATGAGATAGACAAAGTTAAAGAGTATGTTGAACTTATTGAGAAAGTGAAGGTGTAAGATGAATTATATTGTTAGTGCCACAGGCGTAATCACTATTGTAATTGACAATGAAAGTTTTTCGATTGGGTTAGACCATCCGAATTACATGTCCATCAAAGACGCAATCAACAGCAATGACGCTGATTCAATCAAAGAATTGGCAGATGTACCAAAGGCTATGGTTTTATATACCGATGGCGATGTTGATATTGAAGGCGATGTTCTTAGATACAAAGGGGATGAGTTACACAACTCTCTATCCAGACGTATCATAGGAATGATGCGAGAGGGTTTCCCTTTTCAACCTATGCTGAAGTTCTTAGATAACTGTATGAAGAACCCTTCCAAACATTCTATTGACCAGCTTTATACATTCTTAGAGAACAAACATCTTCCGATTACAGAGGATGGTTCATTCTTGGCTTATAAGGCTGTTGATAAAAACTTTAACGACAAGTGGACTGGTAAGATAAACAACAAAGTTGGTGAAGTTGTCGAGATGCCACGCAATAGAGTGGAAGATGATTTCAACCAAGCCTGTGGTAGCGGCTTACATGCTGGTGCATTGGAATATGTTGAAGGTTATAAATGTGACAATGGTGGCGACCAAGTTGTTATTGTCAAGATTAATCCTGAAGATGTTGTTTCGGTTCCAGTAGACCACAAGTTTCAAAAACTGCGATGTTGCAAATATGAAGTTGTTGCTATCTATGATGGTAAACTCGATGGCATACTTCATAAAGAAGACAATGCTGAAGAATGGAGTCGTGAGGGATTCCTAGAATACATGGAAGCGATGATGGGAACACAGAAAGAAGTTCTAGCAGGAGTCGCTTAATGAATTCAGGGTTCAATCCAGAACCCTACTCTATAGCGATGCTCGCTTTGTTGGTACTTGTTTTTATATCAACAAAGTGGGCTTCGCTGAAGAGTAAAAAAGAAGAGGACGCACTAATAGAACGAATCAATGATTTGACTAGAATGGAATTACGATGTCAGTCAATGCAAAAAGATTTGAAACTTATGCGTTCCTCTAGGGTTCACAAAGAAGATATTAAAAAAGACATACCTAAACTTAATTTCAAAAAGCCAACAAGGGCTGAGATTCACAGGAGTAAAAAGAGACAGCAGAGGATAAAGGAGTTGCGACAGAAGACTGTAGTCAAACCTGTAAAGCAATCAGGTACTACAGACCAAATGATTATAAACGAGTGCTTATCTGCTATGGTCAATTTGGGGTACAAGAAGTCTGATGCAATAAAAATACTTAACAGCTTCAATAACCAGAAATTCGACACTTCTGAGGAGTTGTTAAAAGTCGCCGTTAGCGGATGACTGCTGGAGGGTTAGAAATAACCCTCCTTTTTTATTAAACGGTGTATAATATAGTAGTTCATGAAAACAAATTGGAGATTGCTATGTTTACCATAGAGTTTAGTAGAAGGAATTTTATGAAGGTTGGTGGTATTAGTGCAGGGCTAAGTACCATCGGATTATCTAATGTTAAAGCTCAAGACGCTTCTTTGTGCTTATCACCAAATGACAAATCTGTTATATGGGTTTGGCTAGGCGGTGGAGCAACACAGGTAGAAACATTTGACCCAAAGCCAGACGCTCCAGATAATGTCAGAGCGATAAATGGATGGGTTAAGACTTCTGGCGGTTATTATATAGGTGCTGACTGGTCTAATCTAGCAACTGTCGGTGACAAGATGGCAGTTGTACGCTCTTTTGCTCACGGCAATGCTAGCCATAGAACTGGTACTCATTGGGTAATGACTGGTTATAACAGCACAGACAACACGCCACTATCACCAGCTTACAATCCTTCTTATGGTTCTATGGTAGCCAGTTCCTATGGGTCAAATAATCCAATCACTGGTATGCCAGCTTATGTAAGGGTCAACAACATTACTTATGATGGTGGAGCTTGGTTAGGTACTGATTACAAACCTTATGAAGCTACTGGCGAAGGCGTTAAAAACCTACAGTTAAAAGTTGACAAAGAGCATTTTCTCGGTCGTCAGGATTTGTTAAAAGGTCTTGATAGGTTACAAGACGATGGTGGTTTACGCAGCCAATCATACAATATGCTTCTTGGTAATATTGCTAGTGCTTTCGATGTCAAGAAAGAAGACCCAAAGAACTTAGAAAAGTACGGGAGCGGTATTGGAGAGCAGTTGCTTCTTGCTAGAAGGCTTGCCGAAAGAGGCACTAAATTCATAACAGTCCAATACGGTGGCTGGGATATGCACTCTAACATATCAAAGTCATTAAAGGGAAGAGTTCCTCCAGTTGACAAAGCTCTTACAGCATTAATTAACGACATCCATGACAAAGGTCTTAATAAAGATATTATGGTTGTTGTTACAGGTGAGTTTGGTCGCACATATAAAATAAATGCAAATGCTGGTCGTGACCATTGGCCTAAACTTTCACCTTTAATGATTTCGGGTGGAGACTTCCTAATGGGTCATGCAATCGGCAAATCAACCAGCAAGGCCGAGGAGCCTCTCACAGACCCGTACAACCCACAAAATGTTACTGCGACCCTCCTGAAGCATTTTGGTATTGACCAGCACACGCAACGAACTGACATGTCTGGTCGCCCTAGATACTTTTTGGAAGTCGGGGCAGAGTCAATCTTGTAAAAAGGTAAAAGGATGGACGAACACATACTGAACAAAGCTGAAAAAGTACACGACATAAATTCAATAAAGTATGAAGGTCAACCGACAGAAAAAGAAAAAAGGTGGATGAAAAAGAAAACACCTCTAGTCACTGTCAACTGGAAAACATTAATTCCAGCACCACCACTAAACTCTAGTGACGTAACAAAATTAGACCTTCAAGTTGTTGAAAGGATGACAAAAAACATATCTAAAAAGGACTTTGATTTTATTATTAAAGTTGATAATGAAGTATCAGATATGTT
>CEUI01002178.1_pt1 | contig 13444 bp, 15 predicted proteins | sample 531411 | NCBI WGS metagenome assembly CEUI01 (sample SAMEA2622841, study PRJEB7988) | marine metagenome | isolation source: saline water (ENVO:00002010), including
AAAACAATTATTATGAACAAATTATTTTTAACAATGATGTTAGCTTTTGTTACTACTTTTGCCTCGGCGCAATTTGTAGCGTTGACAACATTTAGTGAGGGTTCTGATTCAACTTGGAATGCTACGGACATGATTGGTATCGGTTATCAAGTAAACGAAAAATTGATGGTTGCCGCTACTATGGACGGAGAAGATAAGTATGAATTACTTGGACGTTATGATATACACCACGGTCTTTGGGCTACTTGTATATATAATTACGAAAAAGATTCAGAAGCTGAATTAAAAGATAAGTTAGACCTAGGTATTGGATATTCTTACAACGTATGGAGAAATTTATATGTTGATCCTAGCTATGTTATGTCTTTAAAAGAAGATGAAAATGGCGAAAGAGATGGAGAATTTAGATTAGGTGTATCTTATAAATTTTAAAGTATTAACTAAAACAAAAACGAAATGGAAAAAGTAATGAATTATTTTACAGGATTTTTTAGTGGATTAGTAGGCATTATGATGTCTATTGTACCAGTAACAATCCTATGGACACTATTAACAGGAACTACAATATTTAACATGGACATAATAGGAAACTTTATGGGAATGGTAAACGCGTTAGGTAATGCTGGTTTTGTAGGTTTATTAGCACTAGTATTTATCATGTATTTCTTTTTATGTGAAAGATGTGGTGTTCCAACAGACTGTAAAAAGTAATTAAATATAGTAACTTAAATTAAATTAAATTATGAGTTTTAATAAATTAGATTCTTTTTACGATGAATTACAAGATACAGTTAATGACTGTCAATCTGATGTAACTAAATTTGTTGAAGGGAATAATTCCGCAGGAACGCGGGTAAGAAAAGCTATGCAAAAAGTAAAAGCATTAGCTCAAGAAGTTAGGATTGAAGTTCAAGATCAAAAGAATAAGCAATTCTAAATAATCTTAAATTAATAAAGGGAGCTTAACGGCTCCCTTTTTTTTTATGATTTTCTTCCTTTCCAGGCTGCTTTCGCAACTTTATATAATTTTTTAGCTTTACCGACAGGTAAAAATTCCATTGCAGCGCTCGTAGGCGTGCTTAAATCAGGTATAAAAGCTTTTGCTACTTTAGCCCCTAATGTTTTTGAAGTTTTTTCTTTAGAATAGTCAGCTTTTTTACTAAAATCAAAAGCTTTTTTCTTTTTCATTGGCGAATCTTTCGCAAATGCTCTTAATGGTGCGTTTCTCATTTTCATAATTATTTATTTTTAATATCCAAGGTCTGTTAAATCATTTTCTAAAACTACGGTTATATAGGTTTTGTCTGTTGAGGATGTTGGTCCAGTGCTTTGGTGTGTCATGCTTATACCTAACATATCCCATTTACTATAACCATATGTCGTTCCTAAATCACCAGTACTTCTAGTGTTGTTATCGTCATCTACGCTTTGCAATGGAGCAGCAACAGTTATATCACTTCCAATTTGAGTACTACCATTAACCTTTTTATTTTTAGGTCTTCTGTATATTTTATATACTATATTTTCAGATGTATATGTACCGTAATGAGCTCTAATTATTATTTCTCTAACATACCCACTTGTAGGCATTAAAAGAAGTGATTGTTCATTACCAAAGCTTGTTTTTTCTTCTGGTTGTGCAGATAAAGGTATAAAAGTCTCTGTGGTTCCTTGGTTATCCTTAAAGTTAGCAGAAATTACTTGTATTGATTTAGTTGGTCTATTTATTCTATCATCAATTGCGGCAGAGGTCATTAAACTAGTATCATTATCTGCAAATGATTCACCAGATGTTTGTATAGCTGTTACGTCTACACTATCAAGTATTAAACCGGTTGTTACTGATAAATCTCCAGAAACAGTAGTTAATGAATTAGCACCTAGCCCAATAACAGCATCAACTTCATTATTTTCACTACCACCTGTTAATATTAAGCCAGAACCTTGACCACCATCATGATTCGCTACTTGTAAAATTAGTTTTCCAGATTCTTCCCCAGCAGTCGCATCATGAACCTGTGTATATATTTGCCCGTATATTTGCAACGCGTCAGAATCGTCCATGCTCATAAACTTAAACAGCCCACAGAAATCATTATCTTGACCAGCCCCTCTATCTTTTATTAAACTAATACTAGCGCCATTTATATCATTTGTAGTGTTGGTCATTTGTAAAACAGGAGAAGATCCAGATGAATGACTCATAATAATACCAGTGTTATGAACTGAAAGAGTACTACCGGTAGATCCAGCCCCAATACTTGTTACCCCATTTAACGTTGAGATGTTTGGTTGTAATCCGTTCATTAATTGACCACTGTTATTCAAAGTCGCCGTGCTTCCCATTGTTAATGTTCCAGCGATAGTTGTTGTTGAAGCTGTTCCAGCCCCTATGGTTACATCAACCTCCCCGTCTGTAGCGTGTTCACCCTCTAGTACTAATCCAGCTGTTAATTGTGAAGACGAACTATTACTTTCCGCAACATAAAATGATAGTTTACCAGCCTCGTCACCATCAAGAGATTCAGAAACCGTACTCTGTATACTAGCAAAACTTGTTAATTCTTGGTTGGTATTATCTGCGTAAAATTGTATATCACCAATTAAATCACCATCTGCACCAGCAGCTCCTTTATCTTTTGTAAATCTTAATCTAGCTCCTAAATCACCAGAATGAGTATTTTTAATATTAAGTATAGGATCATTGTCATTTGGCGATGTAAAGTAAATAGCATCCGCTTCGTTGTAAATCGACCCAGCAGCATCTAAAGTAATATCACCATCAGCTTCTACTTCAAAATGAGCTGCAGTAGCATCATCGTCATTAGTTGCTATTTTAGTAGCACCGTGAGTTGTAGTCGCTATAGTACATTTATCACCAGCATCTTCGGGTGAATATATCTGAAAAGTAGCAGTATTTGTTTCACCAGCATCATGAGAGAATTGTAAATAAGCCTCAGCATCCATCGCATCTGTACCAGTAGCGGTAACAATCCTACCATCAACACCGTTAGTCATAAAATCAGAAACATCTACAGAAACAGCATCTGCTGCCACATCAATACCAGTCCCCCCAATAACATTCAAAGCTAAAGCACCATCACCGACAGTAGCGGTTAAACCAGGTCCAGCGAGACTAGCCCCGGTTACTGCTGCTGGATTAGCTCCACCAACAATAATAGTGCCATTTGTAGATAAATTTAAATTTGCCAAGGATAGTAAACCAGTGACTTCGTTAGCCAAATCGACTAAAGACAAAGTATCATCACCTCTTCCTATAATTTTCATTAGTAGTTAAATGTAAAAGTTAATTTTCCAGCAGCATCTCCAGATGTAGCGTGAAGAGTATAAGTTGTATCGTCAAATGATATCTCATTTGGTTCTAAAACAAGTGTTGATTTAGCTGGAATAGAAAGTTGGTCTAAAAGCTTGGTATAAACAGTACCTTCATATAATTCTAAAGTACAAGCCACAGCATCAGTACCGTCAACATTAGCGATCATACAGTTTTTAATTTTACCTCTAGGTACAGTTAATTCTGTTCTACTATTGTTTGTTATACGTTGTATATAATTATTTACACTAGGATTTATTTCTACAGCACGAATATCTCTATGTATAAGCATATTTGCATCAAAATCAGCTATAGTAACTGCTTTTTGTTGTGAATTTATTCCAACAGCAATAGCTTTCATAACAGCTACATGAGAACCGTTTTTCACTGTTAATATAACGGTTGCTTCATTAAATGTCATTTCTAAAGTTCTTGAGCTGGTAGGTCTAATACTAATTAAATCTGTACTAGATAATAAAATAGCCTCATCCTGAGACCAATTTAAAGGATCAGAACCTCCTCCTCCACTCGCGAATAAAAGAAATGTTTCCATGTTAATCTAAATCAATATATTCAATTGTTACTTCTTCTCCACTTTCTAAAGCTTCGGCTATTGGTGGATAAACTCTTTTGTAAGCCTGAGTTGATCTACCAATAAAACCATCTTTAACAAGAGTATTATTCTCTTGTGAATCACCTAATATAAGACATCCAGCCGTGTGCTCATCTGTGTTACCAGTATGTATAAGTATCCATTTAAAATTAGGAACGTCTTGCACATGTAACATTCCTTTGTGCATACTACCATATTTTTTGGTATAACGAGCGTGAAAACCTCCTTCTTTACGAAGTAATATCTTATACGTACCCGCAGGAATACGGGTTTCACCCATAATCTTATCTTCTCTTTTTTCATCTTCTAATGTATAACAAAGAAACTTTGTTCCGTTTGTTACATCAAATAAAAGACCATTTGTAGAATCAGATTGCGAGTTGAATCTTAATACTTGAAGTTTCATTAGCTTATTAGTATATATTCAATAGGCATTTCATTAGCAGTGCTAGGTTTAATAGCTATATCTTGTGTAGCGTCTGCTGCGTTCCAAGGAATAAACATCCAATCACCCGCATACAATCTACCTATTTGCTCTACAATAACCTCAGTACTTGATCCACCTGGTGAATCAGTTTGTGTTACTGTAATGTAATCAGTTGATGTTGAAGAAGCGTTGAATATATATACAAAGTTATGTGTTTCACCACCAGCATCACCAAAAGGTATCATATCTACCTGGTCAGTGCTAGTGTATATTTTTCTTTTCGAAGTCATTTGATTCATCCCCTCCGTGCTACCAGCTTTTAACAAATTAAAAGAAGCAGATATATTAACCGGAACAGATGATATATCGTTCGTTAGCGATATCGTTGCTGTTGTTGTTGGCATTTTTTTTATTTTTTAAGTTTATAATTTATTAAGCGTTAAAGTATCCCTCATGCATTAACATGTGTTCAACTGGCATGTTTTTACCGGCCGCAGAAGCTGTTACTTTAATATCAGCAGCAGTATCGTTTTGACTCCAAGGCATAAACAACCATTGTCCAGCATATAGCTTTCCAATTACCGTTGCGTTGATAGTTACAGTAATATACTCAGTAGAAACCGTTGAAGCGTTTCTAATAAATATTTTAGCGTTTTTATTTAAACCAAGAGTTGCCGAAGCGTTTTCAGCTGAATATATTTCTTTAGCTGCACTCGTAGTTAAAATTAATCTTTGCAAACCATTAGTTTGATCTAGGGGAGTTGTTGAATCTGCTTTGTAGCAGGTTGACGTTTTAGACACATTAACTGGATCTCCCGCTATATCCGCGCTAGTTAGTGTAATTGATGCTGTAGGCATATTATTGTTGTTTGTTATTAATTAATTATTTATTGATCTGTTCCAAATACCATATATTCTATATACGGATTGTTACCGCTTGGTGCATAAGCTTTTAAAGTCTTATCACCTTTTATAGGCATAAACGCCCAATCACCTCCTGCCATTTTTAATATAACTGGATCACCAGACGTTGTATCATCGTATACCCAAATATATTCTGACGCTGAAGCCGCAGTATTTTTAATATACAAATGTGGCCCAGCAGCATAATCATCTGCTGTGTATAATACTGTAGCTGTAGCATGAACCGCTGTAGCAGATACTTTTGATCTAGCTAAACCTGTTGTAGCCATATTTGTTATTGTTGTAGACACAGAGTCTGATAATGATAGTGCATCTGTTGTTAAATCACCTGCTGCACTAGATAAAGTGATTGCTGCTGTTACTGTTGCCATATTTTAATTTTTTATTGATTATCTAAATATAATACTTCTATTTTTAATAAATGAGCTCCACTACCAATAGCAGAACTATCTGATGTAACTTTATATGTAATTTGAACCTTGTTATTCGCGTCGTTAAAAGCGCCTTGTTTAAAAGGACCCATAAAAGCTTCAGCGCCAGCCGCGACATTTATCTCTTGATTTGCTTTAGTTACAATTCCGTAACTAGGATGTCTAATAGATGTTGTTTGAGCTGTCACCGTGATAGTATATTGAACACTAGCGTGGTCATTTACAATGTGTAAAAATTCAATTCCTGAATTTAAAAATTCATCTCCACCGGTAGCACAAGTAGATAAACTCTCTGCTAAACCTCCTTCTACTATTTTTCTTGGTGTTATTGTTGCCATTTATTTTTTTATTATTCTTTTGTTTATAATTTTTCCGTTGTATATTATTTGTAAATTATACGTTCCAGGACTTAATATCGTTACATCTAAGACATTTATATTTGTTTTGGATATAACCATATCCCCTAAAATATTAAATACATTTATATCAACATTTTTATTTATATTAACTTTGTCACTTGTTGGGTTTGGATATATTATTAATGCTTCTTCTAAAGTTATTCTAGTTGGTATTTCTCCTACCCAAGAGTTTTCGCAATAATTATATGTTGCTTGACATATAGTATCCCATTCGTTCTCGCAACAATAATCGTCTACTGATATTACCCACGCATAACAAGGGTCATTAAGCCAATATGGATTTCCAGGGCCAGTGGCACAAGGAGCAGCGAAAAGACAAGAAATGCTATCATGAACATTAGCATTGATATTATAATTATATGCCGATTGGTCCATACAGCCTTCAATAATGGTAATACAAGAGCCGTTTTCAGTATTAGCCAACGAATCATAATTAAGGGCAGTACTATCGGTACAGCCATAAATATAAGGGATACAACTAAAATCCTCAGTATTGGCTTGAGCATTATAGTTAAGCATGCTAGGATCAGTGCAACCATAAACGAATGGTACACAAGTGTTGTTATCGACATTTGCTAAAGGATTATAATTAAACATTGTACTATCAGTACATCCATATATTGGAAGTACACAGCTAAAATCGTCTGTATTACAAGAATCACAATAATTAAGAGCTATAGGATTTGTACACCCATAAATAAACGGGATACAGGTACCATTATCAGTATTTGCTATAGGATCATAGTTAAACATTGTTGAGTCAGTACACCCATAAGCAAACTCTATACAAGCACCATTGTCTGTATTAGCTAATGGATCATAATTCCACATAGTTGGATCCATGCACCCATAGATATAAGGAACACAACTACCATCATCTACGTTAGCGCTTGGAGAATAATTCCACATTGTAGAATCAGTACACCCATAATTAATACCTATACAACTACCATCATCTGTATTAGCTAAACTATCATAATTAAAAGCTATAGGTGAAGTACAACCATATACAACAGGTATACAAGTGTCTGGTGTATTAGCGTTTGGATTGTAATTAAATGCTAAAGGCTGCATACAACCTGTTATTATTGGTAAACAACCCCCATTGTCTATGTTAGCTAGCGGATCATAATTGAATGCTGTGCTATCTATACATCCCCAAACAGCTAAAGTAGTACAACTACCGTTATCATGATCAGCCACAAACCCCTGTGTATAATATTCTAAATAAGAAGAGTTCATACAGCCCGGCATATAATAACAACTACTATCATCTGTATTTGCTAAAGTATCATGGTTTACTGCTAATGAATCTAAACATCCAAATACTTTTTCTTCGCAAGTGTTACCACAATTCGTAATTAGATTGTAAGAAAACAGTGGTTGTATAAAAGGAGGCTGTATACTTATCATTGTATCTCCTTCTGGGTTAATCAGAGTAAACCCACACTCTATAGTAGTTAAACTAGCTTGAGTAGATATATGAAATCTAAAAGTTATTGGATCTGGAGCTGTTAATCCTACATAATATACATCACTAAAACCGCCAGTGTGAGTAAATTGATACGTGGTATCTGGATGAATAAGTTTTAAGTGTGAACCTACCCAACCGTTACCCATTAAATCATGTAATATTAATGTGTAAACACAAGTGTCAATTAGTTCCATTGTGTTTGCGTTTGGATCATAGTTAAACATAGTGCTATCTATACATCCAAAAATTTTTAATGTTTGACAACTTCCATCATCAACTGTTGCAAATGGATTCCATTCTACATAATCATCGTCCGTACAGCCAAGTATAGGAGGACAAGAATCAGATACAAACACATGAGAGGTATCATTTCCAAAAGCCGGATCTATACCATATATTAATGTATCATTACATTGTGTTACGTAATAAGATCCATCTTGACCTTGCCATAAAGCACCATTTAACCCGTCTCCATACGTGTCATATATAGTAAATACTAAATCTCCTTTAGGTATAAGCACGTGTTCTATTACCGTAGCATAATCAGGTTGAGAATTATATCCTCCACCTGAAGCGTAAGTAATACCATTTGTATCTTTTATATCCCAAGAAGTTTCGCTTTGATATTGATCTAAATTAATAATAACTTTAGCTGGTACTCCTGGAGGAGGATTAGGCATGCATTGTGGAACAGTTCTATTATGTATTAAACCAGTTGTAAACGTACTAACAGGATAATTAACAACAGTATCTCCACATATAGTAACATAATACTCTCCATTATTAATACCATCGCCATAACTATCAAATATAACCCAAGAAATATTAGTAATACTATCAGCCATATAAATAGTATCCCGATGCATGGTGTTACCTTGAGTATAATGACCATAAGGAACATATGCTATAGTGTCTCCTTGATAAGCATCTTTATACAACGTCCATCTTGTTTCTCCTGGATATGTATCGGTTTTTATATGTATAACAACTTCTTTTTGCGCAAAAGTTATTATTGGTAATAATAATAGTAGTAATATTTTCTTCATTTAAAAGTCACTCATTAATTGATTATCTATTTCTTCTTGTACTTCCTCTCTAGTTGCTATCATTTTAAAACTAAGATCAGCTTGAAACCTATAAACTTCTTCTCCGTCTTTAAATATAATAATAGTAGGTACAACTGCTATTTTATATTTTGTTTGTGCTTCTGTATCTTTAGCTATATCTGTATAAGCAATAGTTTTACAATCGGTTAAACTTTGAACCCATTTAACGTCGTTAGCACTATTCCACCCCGCGTTAAACTGTGTTACTTTTATTTGGCTAAAGCTAAATATAGGTAGCAATAGTAATAATAATACTTTTTCCATTTAATTTATCTGTTATATAGTTTATCTTCTATTTTCTCAATAGACGCTTTAATTTCTTGTACATCCTTCTGCGTGTCCATAATAGTATTACGAATCATTTGATCCTTCATGTTAAATTCCATTCTAGTAACCTCATCAGGTACTGGAGCTGGTAATTCTTTTGCTTCTGCGATATCTGCTTGAAGCATAAACCACATACTTATTAAAGTTGCCATTGCGAAGCCTATAGCTATCATTGTTTTTATACTTAGTACAAAACCTGTGTCTTCATTTAATTCTTTTGCCATTATTTTTCTGTTCTTATATTGTAAGTTTTGGGTCCCTTTTTTCTTTTCTTGCTTTGTTTTGTTTCTTTACCATGGTAATCACCTCCCATTAAATAATTATCTACTTTAGGAAAATCACCAGACAACTGTATAGTATCACCTTTCATTACACCACTCTCCGTGTCGTAATCTTGCAATACATATTTTTGTCCTTTCTTATCTTTCTTGATTTCACCGGTTTGTTCTCCAACTATTTTTACTTGATCTTTTTTTTGTTTAGCTGGTGAATTTCTATATAAACTCGGTCCTTTCATTTTAAACGGTGTATATGTCATGTTAAAATATTGTATAATTTAATCCTAATTTAAAGTCGTACCACTCTCTGTTCCAATACTTATTGTATTTTCCTTCTACGAAATATCCTAAGTGTTTATTAACTTTTATACCATAAATTAACCCCATAGAATAATCATTCCATTGTTTATCTTCTATATAATTATGATATGAAAACTCTTTACCATCGTTATAATGCCAAGGCATTAAACTTCCCCAAGCGTGTAACCACGTTTGTTTTGTATATTTATAATAATCAAATCCTATAACTAATGAGTGTTGTATTATATTTTCTAATTCGTTTCTTTTTTTCTCAGTATAATCAGATAATACTTCTGGTATAACTACCGCTTCCCAAACCTCAGCGCTAGTGGCAACTAGCTCTCCATTTGGATTATAATATTCACTGTTAGCGACATCTACAGTATAACCTTCTTGTAATGCTAAATAAGTATAATGTAAATTACCGTTCGACAACATCCACTCATCTAAAGGATTATATCCATAAGGTTCTGCTAATCTATGAACAAAGCCAATGTTCCAAGATAGATTTTTAGATTTGCGATGTCTATATCTTTCCGACGCTTCAAAGTATTTTATATCAGCGAAACCATCTTCTAAATATTCTAATTTTAAAGCAAAAAAGTTTACGCATAAACCACTAGGACAACCGTCATCAGAACTATATCTAATAAAATGGTGTTGATCCATATAGTTTACACCTTCTTGTCTTTTGTAATCTACTTCAAATAAATATTCAACTCCTTTAACTTTACCTACAGTGGCTGCATCACTATAATTTGATTCGGTTCCATCGTAAAAAGTTTGTGCTTTATTCTCATATCCAAATCTCGCTATTTTACGTAAACCTATAGTAAAATTGTAATCATAAGGAGTTGAAATGGTTTGAGTCGATAATCCGTTATCTACAGAAAAAACATTAACATCAGATAATGAAGTACCACCATTTACAGCAGTGTAAAATGTTGAAAATTTTAATAACTTTTTAAAGTCTATTTCTCCTTGTGCACAACATTTTTTAGGTGCCGAACAGGCTATTAAAATAGTTATTAATAATATTATTAATCTTTTCATTGTTTAAATATTTTTCCTTTTATGTAAAATCACTTGTTTTTGTTATTTTTTAATCATGATAGTAACAATATCCACTTTTACTACTTGTTTGCATACCACATCGTTTGCCATTACTTTTAATCTTTTTACATTGAGATTTTTTTCCATCAGCTCTTTGTTCTGCTTTTTCGTGTACTGTACAATATTTTTTACCAGCCACAACAGGATTTTTACATTTAAGACAAGTTAATTCTTTACCCTCTTCTTTTTCTTTTGCTTGTTTCTTTTTACCCTCTTCTATTTTTTGTTTTTCTTTTTCTTTTTCTCTTTGTTCTTTTTCAATTCTATATTTTTCTTTTCTAGCTTCTGCTTTTTCTTTTTTGATTTCTTCTTTGATTCTCTCAACCTCTTCAGGTTTATCCATTCTTAAATCCCATCTATTCCAACCAAGCATTAAAGCTATTCTTTGCCAAGTTTCATTCTGATCATCTAAAGAATCTTTAATATTTTTAGTTTTCTTAACAAGTCTATCTAATGGGACGTTTGTAACTGCAGAAACAACATTACCAATAACCTCCCAAATTGGATTATCAACATCAAACGTTTTCATTCTTGGAATAACTTCTTCGTTATAATCATAAGTATCTCCAGCACTTATAAGTTTTCTAACTTTAGAACCTATAGGTGGTGATACCTGTAATCCTTCAATCACAACATTGTCATAATCTTTATTCCAATCTTTTTTGTTTTCTTCCCCAAGCTTAATCAACATATTTTTTATAGTAGAAACTACGGCACCACCAACACCTATACCTCTTAATATACTATCTAGCATACCATTAAGTACTCTCATTTTTTTCTTTTCAGCATCTGCATCTTTTTCTTTATCATCTTCGTCGTCATCAAACGCTAAAGCGAACAATGCTGATTGGAGTGCTCCAAATATAAGATTTTGCACAGCGCCATAATATATTATTTTAGATATATGGGTTTTAGCATCACCTCTTCCAGCGGCTAAATCTTGTATAGCTCTTTTGGTTAACCTTGCGTACTGCATAGGTGTATTAGCAAAAGCTAGTATTAATCTACCAAGTGGAGATGCTTGCTGTTGTGATATAAAATCTGGTCTAGATGACTGCTGTGTTGCTTCTGCTATTTCTTGAAAATCTTCAAAAGCTTTTGTTTCAGCCTCTTTTTTGCTTAAACCATCTTTTAAATAAGTATTTATTCTATTTCTAATAAAAGTAGCACCACCAGAGGCAATAGCAAAACTATCCGCTAATTGTGTAGGTAAAAAACCTTTTTGTAATAAATAATTTAAAGCAGCCATAGCTGGGTTTTTAGATCTACCAACAGCCTCTGTTAATTCAGCGTGGTTAACATCAGTTTTTAATCCTTTACGTCTTTGTTTTAACATGTCAGAATTAAATAGCATTGCAAAGTCTTTCCAAAACTGTTTTTGATTTGCAAAGGCTTTAGCGGCAGCAAGCACATTATTGTCTCCCCAGTTTATAAAGTTAACAGAAGACAATGTTTGTAACACGGCAGATCTAGCGTTAAAGAACATAATTGCGCCAACAGAATTATTAGTCCAATTCATAAATGAGTTTACTAATCTATTACCACTACCTCTAACTCTATTAGTACCGTTTTCCATTCTATAAAGCATGTCTCTCAACGCTTCTACATAGTTACTACCGTAAATAGCTTCTAGTTTATTTAAGTTTTTTTCTGAAAATATAATATCTTTATTTTCCTTCCATTCGGCTAAAAATTCTTTTCTACCAATCTTATCTACAGCGTCACTTAAATCACCAAGTATATTTGTTACTAACCAATCTTCTCGTGGTTTTACATATCCTTCTGGTCTTTTAGATATTAAACCTAAAGCATCAGCAAAAGCCTGTAATCTTTCGTCTTTTTTAACAATATTTATTAATTTATTTTTGTCTGTCTCAGATAAACCAGGTATATCATAACCAGCTTTATCCCATAAATAAACCCTAACCGCGTCTGCATAATGATAATCTTTTAATCCAGGAATTTTTTTAGTTAGTTTCCTACGAACATCTGGCATAGCCTTTCTTAGGGCTTTATAATCATCTCCAATTCTTTGTTTAGCAGCTGTTAATTCTCTTATACCTCTAGCAAAAGGATCTAATAGGTTTTTTCTAAAAAAATCATAAGCTTGTTCTCCTTTTTTACCTTTAGGTAATAGAGCGTATAGTAAACCATTAAAATCCTCAGCAGACGGAGGAATAAAGAATTTCCATCTTCCTTTTCCTTTTCCTCTTATCGCTGCTTTTGTTTTTGAAAATTCTTTTTCTCTTTCAACACCAGACACGTCTTCCAATATAGTATTAAATCTGTTATCCATATTAGCACTTTCCATTACCCTAGCTTGTCTAACTTTTGATTTAATATCTAATTGTTCTAATACGTTTTTAACAGCTTTAACATTTGGTAACGCGTCGTCAACAAAATACATATCGTTATATCCTTCTGCAAACTTTTCTAGCATCCACAATGCTTTAGCTTCGCCCGTACTATTACCTAAACCGGTTATATTTTTTAATGGTATATTTATACCTTCACTTTTTAAATATTCATGTATAGCTTGTTCGCTTTCTGGAGCTCTAGCCGTTAATATAAATACATTACTAGGACCAAATTTCTTTATTTGGTTTTTCATTTTTTCCATTAAAGGTCCTGGTCTACCACCTGTAACCCTATTGAAATCTGAAAAGTCCATCTTCCAACCTTCTTGAATCATTTTATC
>CEUI01007843.1_pt1 | contig 13427 bp, 6 predicted proteins | sample 531411 | NCBI WGS metagenome assembly CEUI01 (sample SAMEA2622841, study PRJEB7988) | marine metagenome | isolation source: saline water (ENVO:00002010), including
AACATGGATATGGCTATTAAAGGATATGGACTTATGATAGGTGATGGGCTAAGAAAAAAGATTACTCAAATAGCTTTAAATGCTATTGATGAAAAACTAGGGAAGAGATTTCCTATTATAGATGAAATTACTGATGTCTTTCAAGAACAAGAGAACAGATTTAAAGACATTGAGAAACAAATAAAAAAGATAAAGGAAAAGTGCGATGCAAAAACTTGTTGCTGTGATAAAAAAACTTGCTGTTGAAATGATTTTAAACGATGAAATGAAGGATAAAATTGTTGCTAAGTTAAATGAAAAAGTAAATATCCCTCTTATATCAGAGGATACAGAAAAAGAATTAATGGATGGTTTATATGAAGCAATGCAAGAAGCTATCTCAGAGGCTGTAACAGAGGCCTAAAATGCCAAAACAAGCTCATGAAATAAAACTCTTTAATAAAGGGATAGTAGCATCTGCTGCATCTGAAGATATAGATGATAATGCAGCTATATTTAGTAAGGATGTAGATGATAATACTTTCATGGGTTCTATAACTGGAATAGAAAAAGAGCTTGAACATCCATCAGCTTTATCATCTAAGAAGAATATTTTAAAGAATATTGGCGACAAAATGATGACTGTTGATGAGAATGGAGCTGTAGAGGTAGCTGATCATTCAAATTTAGGTAGTTGGAGCAGCCTTGGAACAATACAGCATAAAGATTTATCAAATAAAGCTGGTATAACAGCTGTAAATAATACAGTTAGAATAGGGCAAGAAGGTACTGCTGTTAAATGGATAGGCGATACTCCTGGTATAGTGGATAATGGCGGAGTTCAACTACTAGACTCTGAAGCTAAATCACCTGGTCATGGTAATTTTAACAGAGCTTTTACTGCTGTTTTTGATCACCCTGATTATGAGAATCATGATTTTGCTTATATAGCTGGGGAGCCTTATATATATAGAATACATACAGGTTCTAGTAGTACTGGAACTGTTAATAAATCTGTAGATATAGGATTTAATATAGCTGCTATTTACCCAGTTGTAAGTGAAGTATCAGCAACTCCTTATCTTTGGGTGCTTAGAGAGCTACAGGTATCTGATGAAATTGAGCAAGATTTAGGGATAATTTATAAAATTAAATGTAATACTAATGAACTTTTCAATGGAACATCTTCTACATACGCCGGGGTATCATCTCAAAAAAGCATTACAGCTCAAATCCCTACAGAATATGATATAGGCTATACAAATAATGGAAGTACAGCTAATGGCAATAGTTCTATTGTAGATATGATAGAAACTGGGTCTTCTGGCGATGGAGTACTATGGATAATGAGGAGCTCTCATTATTTAAACCCAGCGACTAATTCTGACGAAAGTTTTCACTTAAAAGTAGATATTAATGATAAGTTCCCTTCATTTTTATTTTGCAAAAAAACTACAGATTATGACAATGGCGTAGGCTGGACAAGCGCAACTGAAACATTTTTTGATAAAAGTTTTCCTGTATGGGCTGCTAAAGTTGTTGATAGTGTATCTGATTGGGATTTAAATTCTGGGCCTTTTGCTAAATTTGTAGGAGTAGGTAGTCAGGTCACTGGTAAATGGGAAGATGATGCTCACGGTTTAAGAATATACAATAATGTGTCAACTGCCTGGGATGAATATATAACAAATAATGCTGATTATTCAGGAACCACTCCATATGCTGGAAATGCTTATGGAACTCCAGAGCCTACTGGAAGTATGTTTTGGTGGGCTAATAGAAGTCAAGGAGTTGGAAACCCTTCATATACAAATTTAAATCCTAGGTTTACTATAACACCTAACTCTTTAAAAGACATTTCAAATGGAACTGATTCACACTGGGTAACATTTAGTTTTAATGGGAGAGATCTTAGAACTGCTTCAGGTGCTGGAGTAGCTATGTATATGCATGGTGTGTATGGAACAGGCACTGATAATAAATTTCATAATGGAATATCGAGTGCTTCTTCATTTATAAGTGGAGAATGGGCAGTAAAGCATTACCCTAATAATGAAGAAAATATCGGTGCAAAAGTATTCGAAGCTCCAAACCCTACTGGAGGAATATTTGAAGGGCAGCAATTTTCTGCAGTACCTTATAAAGATTCTGCTAGTGATAACAACGATTTTGCTGTATGCCGTGTAGATTTTGGAGCTGGATTTATTTCTACTTACGCAGAAGAAGCTGCGACATTAACTACAGGCCATGATTATCCTACAGCTAATACAAGAGTCTATCTTTGGAAAGAACAACCACTTGACCCTTATTATTTAAAAATTATGAATACAATAGTTCATGATAATCAGGCTTTAATGCCTGCAACTGGCGATGGAGCAATTGGTGTTGTGAAATATGAAGCATTAGGAGATAGAAAAAGTGTTAATGAGTTTCTAGGAAGTCTATTAGCTACTCCTCAAGAAGCTCTTTTAGACATTAACAGGGATTCTTATAATAACATACATGTTACTACAGCACAAATAGCTACTGGGACTAAAACTTTATTTTTTTATGCAAAAACAGGTAAATTTCATATAGATAGTGCTGATATTGCTTGGGAAAGTTATACTTTTGCAGGTAATGATCTTCCGAAAATAAGCGACTTTACTTTAACTAATCAAAGTAATTCTCCAAACGGTATAGATGTTACAGAGTGGCAGGCAGATCCAGATGGAAGTGCTCCTAACTTCCCTCAATCTCTTGCAGAAACAAGCACTCAAAGATATAAAATATCGTATGTATATAATAATTTAGATGAATCTCCTTTGTCTCAAGGAACTTGGAATACAGTTGATGTTGCATCTACAGCTAATGGTTCTGACGAGCTAAAGATAGATATAGTTACAGACATTATGGATCCTGATGATACAAAGAGGGTTACTGCTATAAACTTGTATAGATCAGACTCGGATACAAGTCCTTTTAGAAGAGTAAGTAGCTCAAGCCTATTTAAAGGTGCACATACATTTTTAGACCCTAATGACGGATCAACACAACTTAAAATTACTATAATAGATATAGGTTCTTTAGGTGGTTCTTATGAAGCATTAACTACAATTCCTGAATCTTTAGAGAGAACAGCTGTAAATTATGAAGTCTCCGTTAATGCGCTAGACTCATTAGTTGTAGGAGGATGCTCTATTCCAGATGCTCCTCTTGGAGAGGATTTTTCAAACTTTTTATTCAAATCTATTCCTCATTGGTATGACAGTTTTGATTATACAGATATAAACTCATTTACAATTTTACCTGAAAAGCCAATTGCCTTAGCTATGTATAATGCAAGAGTTTACGCTTTTTCTAAAAATAGATTATATAGAATAAATCCTTTAAATATGACCTTAGAGGATACTTATGAGGGTATAGGGATAGTTGGACCAAATGCTGTAGCTTCTAGCCCTTACGGCTTATGTTTCGCTGATAATAACAGTATATATTTACTTAATCAAGAGGGATTTCAAAACATAGGCGTATCTATAATTAAAGGCGGGGCTTATTTTAATGAAACCTGGGGTCAGTATTGGAAGAACCATACTTTAAAGACTAATTTTACAGGCGATGAGATAGTTAGATATAATCCAAGAGAAAATTCTTTTTATATTTCATTCTTTGAAACTGTTTCAACTGAAACTAAGGGCTTCTTTTGGAATTACTCTTTAGTTAATAAGTCTTGGAACTTAGTTGAAGCTGAAAATAAAATCACAACAGGGACATATCCTTTACCAGCCAATAAAGCTGTAAGGGATATAAGTACATCTGATAGCGGTGAAATAGTCTATGTCTGTCATGATGATACTCCTACTAATAAATTAAGATTTTTAAAATCAGATGTAAACGGAGATAGAAAAGCGTGGGAGTGGACGAGTAAAGAGTTAGCATTTCAAAGCCCTGTTTTAGATAAATTTATATATAAAATTAAAATACCTTATGCAGGCACAACTCCTGTAGTCAAGGTTAGCGCAGATAGATCGACAGACCCAGGATCTTGGGGCACAATAGAGAATATTAGTACAGATAACACTATATTCGAAGGAAAAATAACATCAGCTACATTTGATAATAATGGTGTAATTACTAATACAATTACAAGTAAAAAAGTTAAGTTTATCTATATAAAAGTTGAAGGATTTGCTGATGAAACTGGTGTCTCTAATAGCACTAAAATAAGTAGTGTTTTAATAGTTTATAGACCAAAGAGCCCTAAATGAAGAAGAATATAAAAGTACCAGCACCATTTAAAACAGGTGACGAAACTTTTGATAGAAATATTTCAGATATATACAATGTCTTAAACGATATAGTTAGTACTATAAATGCATCTACTGACAGCTCTTCAACAGCAAAAGGTAGACCAGGAGAGATAACAGTTGTTGATAAAGGCAATGACGAATATGTCATAAGAGCGTTTACTAAAAAAGGCTGGGTTGAATTTAATGGTACTACTGCATTTTTCGTTAAAAGTAAAAGTTGAATGAGATTTAATTTTATGCGTAAATTACATGTAAAAAGTTGGAGATATTATGGCCTCTCAGCCTGAATGGAGCCAACAGATAAACCAAAATATAAATGATTATTTCGCTGAATCTAATCCAGATTATGGATTTCGTCAAGATGAGCAAGGAGAATGGTATTACCACACAGATAGACTTCCAGGCGAAAAAATTTACAGTGACAACTCTAATAGCAGATCTATAGATCAAGGAGAAGATATGAGTACAATTTATAATAATAATATTTTTGCACCTAATAGACTTGGAACAGGTGGATTGAGTGATTATGGATCGCAAACTGGTGTAGGTATAGGTAATAGATGGGGTCAGTTTGATTTATTAAATAGAGGTCCAGGAGGTATGGTTACAGGAGTAAATACTGTCGATAACGCCGTAGCTCAAATGGGAACACCTAGCTTAGGAGTAGCCTCTGCTTTAGGTAAAGGGCTTAGCTGGGGCAATGCTCTTTCGTTAGGAGTAAAAGCTTTTGGAGCTGGTGCTTCTGCTTACGGTCAATACCAAGATGATAAGACTACCGCAAAAGCCCTAGGTCAAGTAATAGATGATTTAGATGAGCTACCTGGCCAATATCAAAAAGAAGCAGCTAAATTTAGAAGTGGTGGTCAATATTCTAATGAGGTTAAAGGAAATGTTTTAGATACCTACCTAGCTTCATCTTATCAGTATACTTCAGATATGAATAAAAAAACAGGCGGCAGAGGGTCTTTTTTAGGAAGAGAAGCAAGGCAGTCTTTTGTGGATAAAGCTGAATCTCAATATACTGGTATAGATGTAGGTCTTTCTGGTCAAGCACATAAGTATGATGTTATGAGAGATGATGCTATGAATACTTTAGCAGAACTAAGAGGTTTAAAAACTAGATACGAAGAAAAGAGTCCTTGGTCTTATGTTGGACAGGCAATAGGTGACATAGTTTAGGAGATAAAATGGGAAAGATAAACTTAGAGGCTTTAACTAGAGATTTAAACACCTATAAAGGCAATGCAGGTGTAAGAGCTGCAACTACTAGAGATATTACATTAGAGCATGACGCTGTTCAAAAAGAACTTGATAGAATAGATAGAAGAGAGATTGCGTCAAATGAACTTGAAGCCCAAAAACAGCAAATACAAAATGATTATGATATAAAAAATAGACAGCTACTTATAAGTGAAGGAATGCAAGAGCTTAACAAGGAAGCATTAAGGCTTAATAATACACTTATTGACAAACTTACAGAACACCAGGTAAAGAAAGCTAAGCTAGAGAATGATTTTCTTGAGGAGCAAAAAAACCTCATACCTAAAGAATTTGAGTTAAAGGAAAAACTTGCTGACCATGGTATGGCCCAAGACATGGCTAATAGACTTATGGCTATAGAGTTTAAAAATAAGGATCACGCTTTTGCTAGGCAGATGCTATCAGCAGAACATTTCAACAAGTTAGACTTAATGGATGAAGAGCAATGGCTTTATTTAGATAGATTGGCAGAGGAATACGGCTATAAAGATATACAGTCTAAAGAAGAATTTGCCAGAGATGTATTTAAATTACAAATGGGATATTCTAATGAAAAAGATATATTAAAGTTAAAATATGACTATGAAAATACATTAGCTGTTAATAAATTGCAAAAAGAGCATGATCTTGAAAAGGCTGTTTTATCAGGACAAGAAAGTGCATTCTTCTCAAGTGATGATTTTTTTGAATCGCAAGGCGCTTATTTTCAATCAATGAGCGACAAGGCTATAAAAAATGGATGGGTGCTTTCCGGAGATTTTGGTTCTCCTGAGTATGTAGCATCTTTTAATGAACATCAAAGAGCTTATGTTTCAGGTAAAAACTGGAGTAGAAATGTTATAAGTTCTAGTCCAGAATCTTCATTAATGAATATACCTTTAGAGAGATTGAAAGATCTTTCTCATGAAGAAATTCTAAATCTATACGATGATTCTTTCCAATACTTAACAGATGGAGATATTTCTAATGCGAGTAAATGGGTAAACAATATTATATTTGACGGATCTATGGATGCTAATGATGCCAGTAAATTAAGAACCATGGGAATACTTCAACCTGGAGAAAATTGGGATTTAACAGAACTTTCAGCTGATCAAAAAACCAAATTAATGACCAGATGGGATACATTTAAAAGTGGTATAAGAGAGGGTGAAAAGTATACAAATCAAGGTGAGCTTCAAAAACTAGAGACAGAACTTAATACACTAAAAGATAAGGCATGGCAACAATTAGAGGATGATCCAGAGTATCAATTCCACTTAGGAAATATAGGTGGTACATCTACTGCAATAGAGAACGCATTTATTAAATCAGATTTATTTCAAAGCGAAGATGGACAGGTTACTACTAAAATAAATCCAGATATAAATCAATGGCTCGCAGATAACGAGCTATACGTTACGATGGACTTAATACAGAATATGAGAAATAAGCAGCTTTCAGATATTTATATTCCTAAAGCTATAAGAGATGAAGTTATGATTGCCGGCCTTCAAGGAGAAATGGATAGATTAAAAGCTTCAGTAGAAAAAGATGAAGAGTCAGATAGAAACAAAACAGCTATACTTGCTATGCAAGGGCATATATTAACTGCATTCAACTCTCAGGTAGCTAAACAGCGAATGGAGAGCACTTATGATGAACTTATAGCTGGTAGTTATAATGCAGATTATACTTTAGAGGCAAGAGAGCGTCAAGATTATTCAGATCAATTTTCTAAATTGGGAGCTTTTAGGGTTCAAGAAGAATTAATACAAAGCAATGTAGCTCTAGCTTTATCAAATAACGGAAATCTTACGCCTGAAATGGAAAATGCAATTTTTACAAAAATAAAAGCAGCTCAAGAATCTGGGCATATAGGTAAATACATAGACGTGAAAGTTATATTCGACGAAATGAAAAAAAGGATTGATCAGAGGTAATTTATGGATACATTACTTACAAATACAGATACATTAACTGCAAATATAAATTCAGACTCTTTACTTGCCCGTTTTAATAGATTTAGCGAGGCTATTGATTTAGAAAAGACTGTACAGGATACCGTGGTAAAAACTAAAGGCCCTGGAGATCTTCCTCTTAAAACAATAAGTAAATTAAAACTAGATGATAGCGGAAATTGGACACGAGAAGATCAGAGTAGTCAAATGAGCATAGTAGAGCTTCAGCAAAAGGCTATAGATGAAATAGAGGCAATGATAAATCTAAACGAAGATAATAAAGATTTATATTCTAAATATGTCAATCTAGAAAAAGGTAGAGGATTGATAGGGAAAATGGCAGGCGAAGGATGGCTTCCTAGAGGTGAAGGACACCCGGGTAATCCGTCAAGCTTATCAGCTAAGGGGGTTTCTCATTATCTAGATAGATATGGCAAAGCTTTAAGATATGATGCTTTAAAAGAAGAATTTCAGAATTATAAACAAGCTATATATGCAGATGATGGTCCACATTTACAGGAAGACTCATGGTTTAAAGACACCAGGCAATATTTTGGAGGAGACATGCCGGTAACTTTAAGCGGTGCATTAGGCATGAACTATAATGATTACAGTGATGAGACAGCCCTAGTTCAAGTTGCTAGTAGAGATTTAATAGATAAGAGTAACTTGCTCAATATGGAGATGCAAAATCTTCAAAATGATTTGGATTATATTATGAAGTTAGATAGCGATGAACAAAAATTATTTGATCAGTTTTCAAAGCTAAAGAGTTTCAAAGAATCACTTGCAAGAATAAAATCAGCTAAACAATAGGACTAGTAAATGTCTTTAATACAAAATTTATACAAAGATTTAGATAATTTAAAGTCTAAAAAATCCGACAAACCAATCCAACAATGGGAGATCCCTTCTACAGTAGATAGACCTAGATTTAAACCTGAAGAGCAAGGAAGTTTATACGACCTTGTTACCATGGCTGGAAAGGGATATGTAGAAGATATTACATGGGGAACTTCCACTTTAGTAGATTCTCCTATAAAAACCGGACCATGGCAAGATATGAACGTAATGGAGAGAGTGGGTTATGGTTTAGGTACATTTGGAGCCCTTATGACTCCAGGTATTGGACCATTCCATATTCTAGGTAAAGGCGGTAGAAAGATTGCCTCAGAGCTTGTCCAAGAAAGCACAAAGCAACTAGTTAAAAAAGAAACTGACGAACTATATGGATTATTAAATAGACTTGGTACAGATAAGAAATTAAAAACTGTTGGTGATACTGCTGAAAGAACAGATGTATCTACATCAACTGCTACTGAAATTGTAAATACTATTGAAAGTATATCAAGAAATACAGGCAAAACTGTAGATGAAATTATAAGACCAGCCTCTAAAGAAATTAGAGATAAAGTCACTGATATGATAAGTGATGAAAAGAGCGAGTTCTTCCAAAGCATCTCTAGGCATTCTTTAGGTGGTAGTGCAGCGATACAAGCCAATTCTCATTTAAATCAAACTATTAAAGGTGTTGTTAAAACTGCCTTTGAAGACGCTGGCGTTACAAATATATCCTCTAGAGCTATAAATGATATAGCAAATTCATTTAGTCGTAATGTGGCTAGTGGTAAACATTTAAACGAAATTGAAAGCTGGATACATCATGGATTAGCAGGAGAAGCTCCTTCATGGATTAGAAATAAACTATCTAAATACACTGGTATGGCAGCTCAAGAAACATTATATATGGCTATTCATGGAGCTATAGCGGGGCAAATAAAAGCAATAGGCAATGATGAAGAATTTAGTGTAGGCCATACGTTAGCTCATAGTGGTAAAATGGGCTTAATGTTCCCTCTAATAAGATTGATACCATTTGGTGGACATGATAAAGTGATGAATGGTGTTAAAGTTCTTAGAGATAGATGGCGTAGAACTAATTATAAAGAATTAGCTAAAAAACATGGTGATGAGAAATTTAGAAAATTTGCAGCTATCCAATTTAAAAATGGCGCTAATGGAGAAAGACCTTTCCTAGCCGACACTGTATTTAAAAATGGTAAAACTGGTAGTGAGATTTACGAAGAAATGTTTAGAAAAACCAATGGTAAATACATAATGGATAAAGACGAGTTAGTTGATTTACTAAACGAGTCAAGGCAGTATATTACCGGACCTAAGTTTAAAGAATGGCTTGGTGCCTATTCATGGGATTATGCAAAATCTATCCCTAGGATGGTTATAGGTGGTCTTGCTATGAATAGTACGGAAATAGGTGATGGGTATTTTAGTAATATGGATTCTAAAGAGTTGATGTCGCATATTGCAATGGCAGCTATAATGACAAAGTCTAGAGGTAGATGGGGAGTTACTGGCGAAAGCTTTATAGGTCAGCGTGAAACATCTTCGCAATACATGAAGAATTGGGAACCTTATTATAATTTAATGAAAGGCTTAAATATTGAGCCTAAGTATTTAAAAGAATATCTAAGCACTTATGATCAGCACGAATTAGCTAGAAAAGTAGGCGGAAGTCTTGCAAATCATAAAACAGTACAAGAAATGCTTGAAGTTGTAGAGACAATTACAGACCAAAATCTTGGTACTGGATCAACTGGTGGTTACGATCCATTCAGTCATAAAAAAGCTAAACTAGCTATTGAACTTAGAAATCTTATAGAGTTTTCAAAGGATGGAAAATCTGAAAATATTAAAGAAATTCATCAATATACCGCTAGAGAGTTAAACAAAATAGAAGAAGCTCTTAAACTAAAAGAGCATAAAGGTTTGAAATTTGAAGAGTTTTCAGCATCAGAGCTAGAAAATAGAATACTGATAGAAAACGGACAGTCTACATTCGAGAATTTCTTCAAGCCAATGTTGAAAGAAATGGGTGAAAAGGCTGGTTTATCCGTAGTAGAAACAGCAGACGGTATACTTGAATATACTCTCGGTAAAGAAACAGGAGCTGGCCACAAAGGAATAGCTGGGGAAATTGAGAGTGTATTGAAAAAATTAGCAAATCTTGATAATAGTTATGTAAGAATTATTTATGCAGATGGTCCTTCAGCAAAGATAAAAGAGAATGCAGCTAAAACAATAAAAGATAAATGGGTTAATAGGATAAACGAAGAATTTGGCTTTAACTATGAAATTAACGATTTATCTGATAATATCTATATGAAGCAAGTTAAAGATGCTAAGACTGTAGCTTACGAAGAAGGTTTACTTAGTATTATAACTGGAAGGCATGTAGATGCTGAAAACATATCGCTTTCTGATGGAATAAAAAGTGTATTATTGACAAGTGAAGGTAAGATACTTTCCGATTTTAGGAATTATAATTTTGGCGAGGCTCCTTCTCAGAAAGATGTCGATGCTTATGCTAAATTCAATGCAAGAAAAAATACGTTAGCAAGTATTCATAGCTTGATGATGTTAAGTGGAAAATATGAGCATCACAATGGAACGAAAGTTCTTGAGCTTAAAGATTATAACCAGGTAGTTAAAGAATGGGATACTAAAGCTGTCATGTTTGAATCTGCTGATATGAATATGCAAGAAGTTATGCGAAATAAATTTATAAATAGATTTATGGAGTATACTGAAACAAGCGAGATGAGTGCTGCTACAATGGTAGCTGCTATTGAAAATAACTTAGGAATATTTGATAATGGTAAGTTTTATCTTCAAACCGACAAGACATTTTTAGAAGAAAGACGAAGTTTTCATGGTAGCGATAAAGATGGAATGGCTAGAGCTCAAAAGGATTTAGAAAAGTTCCAAGCTATAAAGAGAGCTATTGGTCAGAATAAACTAAATGAATCAGACTGGGTGACTATAGACCAAAATAAAAAAGCAAGTCAAGATGCTTTAAATGCTGTATTTGAAGCGACTTTATCATCAGAGCTTTCTTATATGGATACTTTTGCTCATAAATTACTAGCTGGCCTTGAATCTCATGGTAAGTTCTCTGAGATCTTAATGTCAAAAGACGGAGAAGAAGGTCTAATAGCAACACTTAGAAAGCTTAAAGATATAAAAGATCGTCCTGAATTTTCAAAAGAAGACGTAAGGATACTAGTAGATCAAGCAAGAGCTGAAATGTCAGCATTAAAATCTATAATAGAAAGAACGAATCCTAACAAGAAAGATGGAAGTCCTAAGGAATCGTTTAACGAGTTCTTAGATGTAGTTAAAGAAACAGATACTATGCTAAACAAAGCCTATGATAAGATTTTAAAATCAACTGAAGGTTTAAAAGATAAATTTGGAATAGAAGGTGTAGAGCAGATTCAGCAAGGTATCCAAAATGTAGAAACTCTTCTTATTTTAGAAAGAGAATCTATTGCTAAATTTAGCGAAGACATCATGGGTATTGTTAGAAATGTAAAACTTGGTGGTGGCGACCAAACTAGTAAGAGGATGATGTTAGAGGCTATGAAGACAACCTTAGCAGAAGCTATGAATGAAGGTGGTCATAATATAAAAGAAGCTAAAAATAAAACCCTTAAAGACATTATAGAGACTTACAACCAAGAGTTCTCCTGGACATCTGCTAGAGACTTGCTTTCTGGATTAAAGAGTAATGCTGAAGTAGCTAGGTTTATGAATGTTATGCATGGAACCTTCAATACAGAGACAAACGGTGATGTATTTAGTAGGTATATGAAGCAATTTATGAAGCACGAGGGTAAAGCTACGCATTTAATGTCTGGAAAAAGAATGGCAGAACTTGGTATTGAACTTATGGATCTAAAGAATCCTAATAAGTTAGACCCTGCGTTTGCATTTGAAATGAAAAATGCAACTGTATCTGAGCTTGGGGGTGTTTTAAATAAATGGGTGTTTGACAAGATTAACAACAGGACCGATTTAAAGCAAAGCACTAAACAGAAATATATAGACGAGTTTCATAAAGAACATTTACCTGTATTTTTATCATCAATAGATAATGCTGTAACTAGAAAAGTTTTAAGTATTAATTCTGGAAATGTATCCCTAGATTTAAACGCTCCTGCTAGATTTACAAAAAATGATCAATGGATTAAGGATATGGGTGATGGTTTTGATTGGATATTCTTAGATAATACAATTATGCTTACTAAGCCAGATGGGAAGCATAAGTTTGCCAGGGTTCATGATTTAAGTCACGCTGAAATAGAAAAATTAGTAAATACACAGCTGCCTATAAATGAAACCTTGGCTGATCATGTAAAATCTAAAGCATCAGGAAGAGTCGCTGAAGACTTGAATATGAAGCCTGAAAATGTTAAAGAGATTGGTGATAGAGTAAAAGGCGATTACATCTACATGAGATTATCTCCTCAAATGCATGGTGTAGTTGTAAAAAATGAAGCAACTGTTAAAGCTATTCAAGATGGGTTTATGAATTTCTACAATAAAAGAATGTCTATGTATGATAGAAAAATTGATCAACTTGAAACCAAAACAAATAGAAGCGATAAAGAAAGCGAACTATTAACAAGTTATAGAGCTCAAAGAAATGCTTTAAGAGATAGATGGGGAGATGTAGCTAATCTTACAAATGTAACTGACATAAACCATAATACTTTAACTGGTAAAAAATTAGAGCTTATGACTCTTTATGCTTTTAGTGAGTATATGAATCCAGGCGGTATGGATAAATGGATGAAAGAGCTTTCTCAAGAAAAAGTAAACAGAGAAAAATTAGCAAGTATTGAGGCTAATATGTATAAACGTTTGTACTTATCAGACGGTGGTACTAGTAATATGATCTCTAATAAATGGATTGATTATGTAGTTGAGAACAATATCGGGCAATCAATAGGGTTAGATTCTGCAGATATTTTATCCTTTCAAAAGTTCAATAAAAGTAAAAAGCTAAATGTAGGCGCATTTAATGATGAGGCATTTAAAGATCGCATTGAAAGCCCTTTCCATGGCAAGAGAATAACTCAGGAATACCTAGAAGGCA
>CEUI01011262.1_pt1 | contig 13382 bp, 5 predicted proteins | sample 531411 | NCBI WGS metagenome assembly CEUI01 (sample SAMEA2622841, study PRJEB7988) | marine metagenome | isolation source: saline water (ENVO:00002010), including
CCTCTCTCTCGTAAATAGTATGTGTTTTTTTTATTCGCTCTAAATAACCGGACTTATTGTGTGCGGCGGCTAGCCTGTATAATCTGTGGTTTGGTTATAAGTCACATTCAAGTCCACTTGGCGTCTGGTCTTTTTAGAAGTTAGTCTAATCTTGAATGTCTTACCCCACACCAAGTCTTCTGTGACTCCCGCCGTGACCACATCAAGCTGTTCGTGTGCATCCATATCAAACTCTACCTCGTCTGAATTTAACGCCACCTGCTCTATGGATGGTGAGATTTGAAATACTTTCTTGGCGGGAAGCGTTGTTTCCATAAAAGGATCTGTACCAAGGTCTTCTTTAAACAGCGTATTGAATATTGCATATTTATATCCGCCATCATTTATGATTTCTGCCTGCATTATTTCATCCACCTGGCCAGCAATTCCCAGATTATTAACCGCACGAAACAAATAGTAATAGGTGTGATTAGATTTTATAGTATCATAGAAAATCATATCAGTGTAGGATTCATTAAAGTTTCCCATTGTCAAATTAACAGTTTTCAATAAATGTTCATCAAAGTCTTCAAACGAAGTAGGCTTTTCGTCCATTCTATATATTTCTATAATCTCTTGCCTGGAAATGGTCTCCAGGCCAGCAAGGTGGCTGGTGAGCAAAAGATCTTTACCATGCAAATAATCGTCGCGCACTTTATTTTGCGCAGCATTAATGGTGTTGGGGTAATCTGCGGCATAAAAAGATTCGTATGCTGCCTTGAATATAATAGTGTTGCTATTGTCTTGTGTGTACGTGGGTAGCACATTCAATCGATTGGGGGGATTATCAAGCACTCGCAATGTTTTCTCAAACAGAGGCACTTCTAAGATTTTTAAATCCGGCTCCACTGTTACAACAAAGTTTGCCAAGTATGGGGCGGCGGACGGATCATAGTGCGACACTGCAAGTCTCTGCGCGTCGGTCGCTAGCGAGCTTATATCCCGAGATCCCTCGGCAGATTCAGAAGCTTCCTCTGTAAACGGATTTTCCCAATATGTTACATCGCTTACCTTCAGCAAATCACTAACCGCTTGATCGGTTAATGGATTATAATATTCTATACAATAGGTCATATTGTTTTTCTCTACGCCCTCTTCATCGAAAGATTCGTTAGAGGCGCCGATGACGCGGGTTGCCTGAAGGTTTGAATATTGATATTTAAGGCCGTACACAAGCACGTAAGAATAAAGTTTGTACGTATAGTTTTTATCATATTTCACTTGCGTATCAAAAAAGTTGAAATCAGTTATTCTATCTGAATTAAAAAACCAAAAATTCTGTAGCGCTTCTCCAGAATCGTCTCCTGGGATTGTCTTTTCGATGCGATACGCAATAGTTTCGTTGTATTTTGGATAAGGCTCCTTGGAGTTGGGATCGCCTATCTCGGGATCTATAGAGTTGTGAATATTCAACAACTCCCTAATGTTGCTTGTTGTAAATCCTCCCAAGTCCCAATTACCGCTCTCTAAGTGAAGCAGCAACAGATCTAGAGTCTGAAGTGTCGACATGGTGTTCATCGAGCGATAGATGCCATCTTTGTCATATGTGCTAGCAGTTTCGAGATTGTTAGAATCAACAATGGTAAAATCTTCTATGTCGCACTTGATTTTTGCATGCGAATACAATAGAAGTTCAATCAAATCTACAGCACGATATGAGGTTGTTTCTGTGCTGGAAATTTCAATATTTTCGCCCGTATTTATAGAAGATGACAATTCTTTCTCGTGGCGCACAAGAGGAATGGAAGAGACGGCTATTTCATCTGGCAATTGTTGCAAAAAGGCCACCTTTAAAAGTCGCATCAGCCGCGTATCAAAATCGGCCGTGATGGCAATATCTCCAAATACTTCAGCTTGCGGCTCTGTGTTAAATGTCAGATTAATATAATAAGGCATTGCCGGCGAGGCGCGATCATATTCGTCAGGATCGTTCTCACTTGGGACGGGCAAAAGTGGCTCTACATACAAATCATAATCTTGATAGCTATCATGTGTAAAGATAATGTTTTTAAACTTTTCCTCAAGATACGCTTCAGTGGAAGAACTCAATGCCGGAAGGGTGGGGATAAGGTCGAGATAAGTTTGGATCTGCTTGTTTTCGCTAAAAATGTTCCATGGCTCATCCACAGCGCTATAGCTATAGCGAGAAAAATAATTATATAACTCTGCCGGCAAATCAGTAGAACTTGTGGCATTGAGGGTGGTCCATTTCATCAAATACCAATTAGGAATTAACAATTCTGAACTTAGAGAATCAATATAGTCCTGGTAATCACTACGATGCTGGTGGTATTGATATGTGATTGTTGCATAGTTTGCAACAGTCTCAGGGTTCGTAAAATACTGACTACTAATTTTAGGGTAAGGCTTTTTAAGCGATGTAAAGTAGTTGGTATAAATTCCCTGATTTAAAAGTGCAGGATAGTCGATATCGTCTATCGTTCCTCCAGTCCACAAAATTTTCCACATCTTATCATCAAGAACCACGTCAGGGTTGCCAGCCACCTTGCACACGAACATCCTGTTCGGAAGAATAGTGTTGCTATTTTTAATATCAGCAGGAATGTTGGTCGTGGTTCCATCATTAGCAAAAGTTTGCACCGAATATAATGCAGGGTTGGCTAACGCATATTCGGAAAATCCGCGAAAAGTTATTATAGGCTGATCCAAAGAAGTGCCTTCTGTGAAATAGCCGCCGGCGGAATGCCTAAAGTTCTCTGTCGAGCCCGACATTGCGCTCGGATCGATGAGTTGGCACATTCTATAAGAGGAGATGTCGGGGGTGACTGTTGAAGTTACGGAAGCTTCCAAAAGTTCTTCAAGGGTTCTTGTTAATAATGTTTCACTGGGCATGTTTTATCTCTGTTTTAAATAGTTCACGCGTAAATATCAGTACATCGACCCAAAGACGCTTGTGTCGGTGCTTCCTCCACCAGACTCGCCGGTGGTCGTGGTTACTGCGGAAGGCTCGGGCAATGCACCGCCGGCAATCAAAGAAATGTCGCCAGGCTTCAAATTAAGCGGAGGGGTGCGAGGGAACAGCTTTTCACTAACAGCATAAGTTGTAACAAGTTGTTCGGCGAGAGAAGCAATTCCTTCCCTAAAAACGGTTTCGGCAATAATGCTATCGGGCTCGGCAATTATCGACGGATCAACACCAAATTTGGCACGTAGACCATTCTCCTCTTCTTCTGAATAAAGCACGGGATTATCAACGGAATAAGAAAGGCCCGTATCGCTGACATCTGTCTGAGATACTGTAAATTCGGGCTCCGCTATCAAGTTTGAATAATGAAAAAATATCTTTGATGTGTGTGCGATATCGCTCAAGTCACTTCCACTCTCAGTGTTTGTTGTTGCTTCAAAAAACCCAATTCCCAAAGAATTGCCAGTAAGCTTCTCTACATCAACCAGTGCGCCGGCAGAACCAGTGTCTTCGGTGCCGGCTACGAAACCAAGAGAGCCTACAGTAAAATTGGGGTTCTCTAAATCAGTCGAATAGGTAAATCCATATAAATCTTCCGCATCTATCGCCTCACCGTCGCGACCTAGGAAACTCTGCGTTTTTATAACTCCGTCTTCGGTGCTGATTGACGAGGCTAAGAGCACTTTTACTTTAAAATCTCCCACACCATGTTGTCCGGTGAACAATCCCACCTTAGAAAATCTAGTCGGCTCGTCTTCGGCCATTGCACTTGCGTCTGGGGAGCTGGTGGCATCGCTATCAGGGCTATGGCTATCTAGGGTGTCTACATCAGGCATTTTTTACTCCTTTGCGCATGCGCACTTAATAATTAGCTCGCATAAAATACTTAGACTTTCCATAATACTTATCCAGCCCATTCAATGCTACGATTCCAGCTGCCACCGTAGACATATCGACATCACTTACGCGCATGCCGTCAATGGTCTCTTTTTCATAATTAAAGTTGGAAATATTTCCTTCGTCTAATTTATAAAATGGATCAGTATTGGAAGGAAACTTATCTATCGCTGTAATTGGTCCGTTGAACATCTTTTCAAACTCATTTAGTGTTAAAATGTTTTTATTTTCACTTGTTGTGTTGTCGGCCGTGCTCGAAAGAAGAGAGAAATCTTTTGGCAAATTTGCGCGTCCCACATTTAGGGTGGTCAACAGCTCGCGAGCAGATTGTTGTCTATTGCTTTTTCCGCCGGGGGTTGAGCGCGCTTGAGGGTTTATGCCGCCAACCACCTCTTTGGTTGTTTGAATGCCGGACTCAATATTATACAACAACGGGCTAGATTTTTTAGAAACCACTTTATCTCCAAATATTCTATTTGTGGAGTTTCTATTGCTATTGTTCTTAAACTTTCCGTGCAACATAACACTAGTGGGTATATACATAATTTAGTTTCCTTTTGTATCTATACATATGATGTATCCGGAAAGTCCGGAACAAAATCGTCGGCATCGACAGCATAATCAGCAATGGGATCGTCTCTTTCTATATTCTGCACCAAAAACGTCTCCGTGACTGGAAATGATGTTGGACCATAGGAGGGTTCAAGAAGGCTGTCATATTCTTTCATTAGTGCCTCAAACGATGCAACAAAAGACTCAAGTCCTGAGAGCCAGCCGGTTTTTGGATTAATAGAATCCATCAAAACCCGGGATTTATCAAGAATGGTGAACATGTCGCCTTGGTATATATTGGTGAACAGATCCAAATAGGTCGAATAGGTCACGGCTGTCGTCACCCAGGGCGCCTCGGACGGGTTTGATTCATATTTTTGCATCATTTTTATTTCAAAAAAGTCAGTAAATACCGAATCGAACTGATTGAATGCGCAATTCTCTGTGGCCAGTTCGTAATAGGCTAACAGGATCTGATATTGCTCCTCTAAAATTGTTCTCAGGTGCTGCAACACTTCTAGAGTGTTATCGTATACTTCCACCTCCATCATATAAGAGTCTGAATAGTACAGCTCTTGATCATCATCTACAAAAAAGTTAAAGTTAAATGCAGCTAATCTGTATTCATCAGGCAAGTCGGTGTTCGGAAAATCAACGTTGCGCCACGAAAGTTGTGCAAAAATTCTCTCTTTGGGTGCTCGCTCGCCATCGACCTCAAGTTTGCCGGTGTCCGGATTTGCACTAAAGTCGCGCCAAGAAGACACGGCTAAAGTTCGGACCGACGCTGGGGAGCCTGATTCTCCAGAATACTCGGTGTTTGTGGCTCTCGGATAGGCGGTTGTTGATGATTGATCATAATTGTATTGCTGTATGAGGTCCATACGCTTGCCGAGGGTGCCAATACCCTCGCTTGGAAACCCCGAATTTCTGATTTTGGTAGACTTAATTCTCACAGCATCGTTTAGCGCGGAACGACCATTGGGAAAAAGTTGTTCGATTTTTGCAGGATCCAGATATTGGGAAATTTGACTTCTAAATCGAATGTATTTTTCTAGATCGAAAAAATACCATCCATACTTTTGCACGTGAATGTTGGTATAAGCCAATTTGTTATGACGGCCGGCACCGAGGGTCACCCCATGGTAAGTATTAATCCAAGGCAACGCAGTTAAATATATTTCCATGATTTTGTCTCGATAATTATCCCATATTTCTTCTATGACGTCGTTTATTTTAGCTTTTACGTTATAACGGAACTCTGGGATTCCGTGCATTACTGCACCATCAGGGCCGGTCATTTCACCCCATTCAACTCCGGTGCCTAGCAGCTGCCGGGAGGCGTCGTCCGGATCGGGACTGGATGCGCCAAGCCGGCCGGAAGCTGGCTTCTGATTAAGTGCATAATACCAGCCACCTGCAGGATCAGTGGGCAGCTGGCCGTTAATAGTGCTATATATGTCCGAACCAGTACCGTCGGCGTAATAATCATCCGTGGGGGTCCATCGAAACCGGAAAACAAGGAAGTCTTGTCCATACAGTGTAGTCAAAACTGCGTCGAGAATCGACTTCATGAGGGTCAAACGACTATCCAGCTTTTCATTAAGCCAATCTCTAACATTATCCTCGTTAAGACTTCCGTCATCGTTTATCAGGTCGTACGTAGAGGATACAGATGACCACGTGCTTTCATTTGTTATAAATGTCTTAAGATAGCCGCCACCGCCGCTGGATTCGTCAGTATCGGCGAAACGCATGCCGGCTACACCGACAAAATCCGCCAAATACTGCTCAATTATGCGCCCCACCTGATCACTAATCGCCGTACTGGCGCCGCTCCAGGTAGAATCGCCGGGGTGTCCAGCGCGATCATACACAGAAGAATCGTCCCAGTCGCCACTTAAAAACCTACACACGTTGCGGGCCATGCGGTTGGCAATAACCCATGGGGGCCATAGTGTGGCCGCGGCGTCGTTTTCGGGCTCCTCGTCGTAGAAAGTACCTTCGGCGTCGGTATCAGACCATAATTCATAGATGTTGTAGTTATCATCACCCACATTAGTCAGGATCTGATAAGCACGGAAAATATCGCTAACGCCTTCAAGTTTTCTAAAGTAACGATATTGAGCATTTTCAGCTTCGAAGGTGCCGGCCCAGTTTTCAATTCCCAATTCGAATGTGGATCTAACAGTGGGAGCATCATTGGAGCCGTATTTATAGTCGCCGTCTAGCTTCGTCTTTAGGCCAAAAACTCTTCTAATTGTCCAATCCAACACATCACCAGTCTGAGTGACACAAGTTCGCGAATTGTGGTCAGCGTAGCTATCCGTATCAGCTTTGAGTTTGTCTTCAATATCCTGTAAAAATGTCTTCACACCGTCACTAATATCATTAAAGATTTCTCCGTCTGATCTATAGCGATTTATTTCAGCACCATCCCAGCGCTGATACGTTTCTCCTTCGGCATAATCGCCTCTTGCTGGATTGGTCTCATATCCAAGTTCCAGCTTTCTTTCAACCATACCTGCTAATCCAAAATCACCTTCCGCTTCCTCCCACGAAGGCATTACGGAAAATATTAAATTATCAACAGCATTTCTGATGTCCCATTCGAAGCTTTCGGCATCGTAGGGCACCTCGGCGGACTCATCCCCTTCGGTCACTTGTTGGTATTTTGCTATGTTGGTTTGAAGTACTGCCCGGTAAAGAAAGTCTTTGGCTTCCAACTCGTCATTATATACACTAGCATCACCATCAAACACATACGAAAAAAGGCGATAATCCTCAATCTTAGCATTGCGAAGCAGTCTCTTCTCCACCATTGGCTGCTCCATGAGTTTAGTGTTGGCATTGTTTACGGCAATTTTAAAATTCTTGTAAAGTCGATTAACTCTCGCAGACTTGGCGGTGTTGGGAAAGACGGACGCATACTTATTTAACTGCACCAGAATAAGGGGGTCTTCGTAATATTTCGATAAAATAAAATCTATGCTGCTCAGTGCGGAATCTATCTTCTTGTTGCGGTTTCGATATTGCTGGTACCTATCGATTGTCGTTTTAATATCAGTAACCAAGTCATCAAAGTTATAATTGTCCACAGCGTGATAACGATTATTCAACCCCATTATGGGAACATCAGTGTAGTAGGATCCATCGGGCTTGAAGTAACCCTCGCCACTTTTTACAGCCACGCTGTTGTTTCGCACCACAGGCTCATAAGCCAAATCACTAAAGTTAAGAGCAAATACAATATCCGTGAAATTCTCTCGAAGGCCACCAATAGGGCGAGTAGACATGGCAGCAAAAATATACATTTCTTGAAAGGTTTCAACCTTGGTTGTAACAAATGTGCCGGCAATATCAGATGTTTGTATTACTCGATTATAGTTTTCATCACGAGTTTCGGTTACCACGAAGGAGTCTTCGAAATCCTTCATACGCATTGAAAGAACATTGCGTGAATAATAGACGCCTGATTCGGCTGAAGAGGGCTCGTTATATGCTTCTATTATTTTTTTAAAATTTCTTTTTCCTTGCTTAAGAAGTTCAATGTGATTCGGATCAGTGACAAGAAAGAAGTTTATAGAATAATCATCCATAATCTCTTGCTTAAAGTCATCCAACAAGAACGTGTCATTGGTGGTAAAAAGAAGCGATGCTCGTACGGTAATCTTGCAGGCACTTGTTACTGGGGCGCCCGTAAATGGATCTGCGTAGTCTCCTTCTGTTGAGGTAGCACCCAAGTAGTCTTCTAAGTCTTTTTCTGTGGCTGACTGTATTTCCACACGATCAATATAAGGTACCGGCATTCTTTTGCCGAAGTTATCGATCATGTTGCCTTTAAAAATTAATCTAGACATATTTCAGGCTCCACGCTGCTTCCATAGATATCATTATAAATATTCTCCTCTTCCGTTCCTGTGCAGTCAAAATCCAAATCTATATAATAGCTTTGCTTGTTATAAAGTGCTGCTCCTTGGCAGGCCATGGCTTGTTCTGTATTTGCATCCGTGAGGATATCAAAATAATATTCTACACTAGATGACGGAATATTATCATAAAATTTTTCAACTGGATTGGCCATCATCATCTTTCCGTCAACAATCTGTGGGACTTTCTTCTCAAAATATTTCCTTATGAAGCTGCTTGTTCCCTGTTGCACAACTCCGTTGTTGTCCACGTAGGAGCTTGTTTGTACTTGAAACACTTCTATATCAAAATTTTTAGTGAGAGTTTCTGTGTTTACTTCCTCAACATACACAAACAAGTCATCTGGCAATAGCTCAATCGTATTTCCATCATTAAATGCCGGCGTTTCACTTACGGCGGTGGCTATTTCTGTTTCGTCGAAATCGACTACATCATCAGAAACAGCTTTTTTATAATCCAGAGAAATATCTATTTGAGGAATTTCAATTTTATTAAGAGTATCTCGTTCAGCAGTGGCAGTGATGCGGCCATTCAGCAGCACCACCTTCCAAGCCGGGGCTAAATTTAATTCCCGGCCATCAAGATGCGCATCGCCAATTGGCTTATCATATCTAAAGAGATTGGGGCGTACGAGTTCGATTGTGGGAGTAATGTCGACGTCAAAAGAATTGACCCCATCCACTGCGTTCGTAGCGCGTTCTTCTAAATCTACAAACAATGTTTGTCCTTCTAGGTACTGTGTTTCGTTCTTAATACGGTGAACTATGTTACTTTGACCTTCGGTTATTCCCGCATATTCTCCATCATAAATAATATTGTCGTCAAAGAATGCATAATAGGCCGGCTTAAATGTACCTATTGAAAATAGATAATGACCGTATGTGGTCAACTTTAGGTCGATAACTTGCTCTTTTTTGTTTAAAAATTTAGTCATAATTTAGTATTTCTTTATTGTTGTCGGGGTTGTGCTTTTCGTTGTAGTATCAGTGCTTTTGGCTTTAACTTCTTTCTTGAGTTGAGTTGATTCGGGATCCAGGGCCTTTGAATTAACGCGATCAATTGTTGTTTTAAGGTTCTTAAGCTGGGCCGTGCGTTTGGCAGTTTGGCGTGCGGTCCTGTTAGTTTTTCTTGTCTCGGTTGCGGCGGCTTTTTCTACCATAGCGGTTGCCTGAGCATCCGCAATTTTTTCACTTACGACTGCTTCTACCTTTTTGGCTTGCACTTTGGCCGTCTCGCTAGCTATATCCGCCACAGTAGATGCTACCGATGAGCGCAGGCCTCTATTCAGACTGGCGTTAAGCTTGCTTAGGCGGTTCATGGGACCCTGGCCATCTATCGCTGAGCCGGTCATAAGCGTTGTTGGCGGCTGCTTATAGAGCACCTCAGCCTCAATCTTGGCTAGTTCGACAATAGATACATAATCATAAGGCCAATTAAACTTAAGCGGATATCCCGCAGTAGGCTTTTGCATCAGTTTCGAGCCAGCGGACGATGCCTGGCGCACAGTTAGATCCTGGTATTGCGCCTGACTCTTCTGTTTGACTTTGAACACCATCCACCTCAAGTTGGGATTTTCCATTAGATTCTGTTCGGTTAGCAGTTCTGTATTAAATAGTTCGTGAGCCACAGCCTCTGTCTGGAAACTCATTTTTTTGTAGTTCCTGGGTGCAAGATTCTGCCAAATATAGGACAAGTCGTCTTGATCCAGATCGTACTTAAATTCGAAAAGATACATAACAATTGGATCTACAAGCGGATTTTGTATGAAATCAAGCTGCTGAGGCAGTACATATTCTTTCATCTTTCTCACCAACTCGCGAATAGAGACGCCGGCTGCATCTAACGAGTCGCCTGCAGCAGATCCTTCAAATTCAATCAGGGCTGCGTCATAGCGCGCTTTTGGTATGTTAATAAAGCGCTTGGAACGTACAGCATCATCACTGCTTGTGTTTTTTGGATCAACTTGCGCGTTCTCGATAATATACGGTACCGCGACGATGGCCTCTTTGATTGTTTGCTTCGGAGCAATCTCGCCTAGGCGCACTCGCGAATTATCTGGCTCAAAGCCCATAAGTGCTGCAAACGATTTCATTTCTGCATAGATGCTGTTGGAAGGAGAATTGTTGTTGTATGCACTGCTCTCGGAGACTACAGAGTAATGATACTTAAGCCACTCCGGCGGAATGTCTCCAATCTCTAAAAACACTCCCTTGTTTGGAGTATCGGGCATTGTACCAAATTGATGCCACATGCCGTTTGGAGCGGTATCGGCGCCGAACGATGGCAGCGACTTGGTGTTTCCAGAGCCTGTAATCGCGTGGACTCCCACGTCTGCAAAGTTCAACATCGGAGTTTCAAACTTGGGCTGAATGACCCACTTCTTGCCGGCGATTTCATTCACCGTCGAGATTGTGTTTCCGAATTTGTCTGTTGTTTCTTTAAACACTTCTTCAACGCCCAACAAATTGACACTATTGTCCAGCTGCATAGCATTATGGTTGGTGTTATATGAATTGTAAAGCCCATAATTTGGTATATCACTCCCCGGTGGCGAATCAGCAACCAAAGATCTTCTAAATATACTTGCTGATGGAATTTCTGTTGCGATACGGGGGCCCGGGTCATGGCGCCATTTTACAATCTGTGTTTCGGCGAGAATTCTATCCAAATCATAATCAACGTTTCCAGAAGGTCGGAAAACAAAATCAACCCACGCCTCCCCATGTTGATGTGGGGGTGTGTAAGCCCAGTTATAGCCATTGAAGCAATCCATCGTTCCCGAAACTGATGCTGATACATATTGGTCGGGGAGTGGCCATTTGTTGTTGTACACTGTGTAGATGTCACCCGGAATGCGCCCGGAGAATGGAGGCCCAAAAGCGGTAGTGCGACTGTACATAATGAAATCACGCTTAAAGTAGGGGTTGTACTGAGGATCCTGGGGAATCTCAAAGGCGCCGGTGGCCATTGTTAGGGAGCCAGTTGGGAGGGCTGTACCGTCGGGATGACTCGATCCGGAATTGACGGCTTGTGCTCCATACGTAGTAAACCATGAATTATCGCCCGTGGAGCTGGATTCGTACTGGTAGCTTCTTTCTCCCTCGAAGGAGTTTTTGATTCTTAGACGGGCGCCGTACACTTCACCGTCGCCGGCAAATTTGACCTTATCTAGAGACGTGGCGCGTGAAGATAGTTTTGTATAATTTGCGCCTTTAAGGAAGAAATTCCCAACTTCGGCAGCAAAGTTGCTGGCCATCAAGCTATAGACACTGTCGTTTGTTGCGCTGTCCAAGCTAGCACTCACCGACCAAGCAAAAGAAGCTGAGGGGTGTGGTTCCATGTCTATGAATGTCATTCCGTTCATATAAGTATCTGGCTCTAAAATAGCCTCGAATGGCAACCGAGTTGTCCACGCCGAACCGCTCTTAAATGGCGACTGGGCGGGCACGCTGTAGTTGTAGGCATAGTACTGCGGATACCAAGCGAAGTTTTGTCCATCTTGTTGAATATCAGATCCGGTAAAGTTATATGCATTCAAAAATGGCGTCTTGGCTGCGGCCACAATTGGCCAATCACAAGCAATCCCGCTCTTGATAGAGTTGTAAAGGATGCCCGGGGCAAACAACGGCTGATAAATCATGCGCGCCAAGGATGACCGAGCACCAGACAGCTCTGTTGTCGCATAATCCAAGTTAGGATCTGCTATTATTGATTTTCCATATGATTTGGAAAACTGGCTTACCAAGTCAAGAGTTCTTTGCGCTGGGTAGAATCCCTTATAAGGGTTAAAGCGGATTGCTGCGCGGCATGTTAATTTAAACTCTGTGGCTGATAAGTCCGACATATTTCTAATATCTAAGAAATACTTCATAAAATCAGAATTTGAATATTCAATATAGAAATTGTCTTGTGTGCTGTTGCGGGGCGTGCCCGGAATATCGAACGTGTCGAATGCCTCGGACGTGCCTCCGTTGATATAATCTTCGATATGTTCGCTAATTCTAAATTCAGGAATGACCGAATAGCCTCGCGCTTTGAGTTTCAAATCGGCTTTAAAGTCAGAATAATTATTAAACCAGGGCTCCGAAGAGGCTGAAACAAAGCCGGTAACTAAGGATCCGCTGGTCTGGCCCTCGGTTGAGATAGATTTCGTTAAATATCCGGCGGTTGTCGGGGCATCCCACCACGCTTCGCCAGAGCCAGTGCTGGCCAAGGTCGCTCCATATTGAACGGGGAAAAATTCAAATGAAGCGCTATACGAACCTATCGCCCAAGTTGGCGTCAAGTGGCCCGGAGTTGTAATTGAAAGAGGCGAGTTAAGTGTGTGCTTTCTTGCATATAGAGCGCCGGGAGAAAGCGCCTCAAAGAATGCTGCTCGCAAAACATCGTCGCCCCCGACGAGATCTACCGCGCCGCTCGCATGCCACCAGCCATATGTGTTTTGTAGTTCGCCGGCACTATTGCTAAGTCGCAAGTCACCTTTTTGGATTAGGGCGAAGTGGGCTGGAGCGAAGTACCCAAGCACCGGCGGACCATCTCTAGTCAAAAAATCTGATGGAGCATCGAGTGGCCACGAACTCTGACTAAGTCTACCGTCGTATGTGGGCCCAGTTCCCCAATATACACCGAGAGAATTGCTCAACGCAGTTCCAACAGTGAGGCGTTCTGCTTGTGTTTTGCGCCAATATTTATTATCGTAATCACTTCTAAATGAAGACGCAGAAGCAAATTCATTTCGCATTGAAGGATAAACACATTCAGAGTAGTGAATCCAATTTAAGTTAAAGTCAGGAGACATTCTTAAGGCAACAAGTTGTTCAAAAGAGGTAACTTCGGCGGAAGTGTCGGGTTCGATGTCCAAATAATCATTCAACGATTCTTGATTAAAGTAAATCATCTCGTTGTTGTATGTGGTCTTGAATGTCGTGTTCTGTGTGGTTGTAGACGTTATTCCACGAACGGTCTTGTGTGTATCATAATCATAGTTGATAAGGACTGGCCGGCCCTTAAGGGACAAGGGCCTTAAATCAAACTTCTCAAT
>CEUI01145594.1_pt1 | contig 13380 bp, 21 predicted proteins | sample 531411 | NCBI WGS metagenome assembly CEUI01 (sample SAMEA2622841, study PRJEB7988) | marine metagenome | isolation source: saline water (ENVO:00002010), including
CCGCGCGGGGCGGCTTGCGCCCCGGCGGTGTGCTACTCGCACACCTTGTGGCTAATGGCAAGCCACCCATATGGGTGGGTGACACGCCCACAATATCTTGATTCTTTGCGAGCGGGCTACGCATCCTGATGCTCCCCTCTTAACCTCGCGCATCGTGATGGTGACCTCGACTCTATAGACCGACGACTCACGCGTGGCGATTGCTGATTCTCTTACGCGTAAGGTGTTACAACTACTACAAGTCAGGACTTACTGACTTCCAAATCCTATCACGTGGGTGTTGATGATGACCTCATAACTCATGACGACTCACTACCTCACTCACTATTTTGAGTCAAGCCGTCGGCGCAACTCAACTCACTACTCTCTATACTACATACTTGTATTATCAGATAGACATAGTGAGTAATGATGAGTCAAGCACCTCGCCTCAAAATCATGAGGCAACCATTGATTCATCATGAGGCATGAGTCTGATTCCATCCAAACAAAACCAATGGACTGAATGGCTTTTCTATTTAAACCAACAGTAGAACTGTGATTGAGGGAAACCGATGAGAACAAGACAAGCAGCAGCCTTTGAGAATGAATACTTCTACAGAAAAGTAAGGAACAACAAAGGGAACTTAGTGGACAGGCTATGTGTGCGGCGTGTGCTGAAAGGCACAAGCCTCGCACCACACGCACACCAAGCCTTGCCAAGTAGTGGGGTGAATGAATGAACGTCAGACTACGAGGCGGGCCGAACTACCCTGCACTATACGCACGGTGCAAAGAGTGTGACCGAATACACATGGTGAAAGACCCATGCCCCGCACGGAGGAATGCTTGAATGTGTGTCACTTGTGACCTCAAAGGCAAGTCATGCCCTGACTGTGTTTCAAAGTGGGGTGTCTACTGTGACGCCTGTATCATAATGGAAGTGAACGCATGATTCAAGATAAGAAATACACGATAACGGATGATGATGGAGCGGAGTTTGAACTCACACCGAGAGACATGGCCGATTTCCATAGACAACGAAGGGGCTTCCCCTCTATACTTTTCTTGGGAGAGATAGCAGGTGAAGGTCAAGCAGGTGGCAGGTATGTTTCCGAGATGGCTAAACAATTAGAGCGAGTCATCATTGATGACATAGGGGAAGAACCATACTTCCGCCTCATGGATGTTCTCTTAGGGGTGAACGAATGATGACTACTATTCACACTCACCGGTTTTACACAAGTCGGTGCAGGGGGGCCGGTGAGAGGGTTTGGCATGGCCCTTTGCATACCCCCCTGTGCCGCAACCATACAAGGAGATGAATGAATGAGGTTAGCGAGCAACGGTCGTGATTGGGTATGGATAGTCAACTGTCCTGAATGTGGTCACGAAGTAAAAGAGGACAGCGATTGGTGGTGTAAGACACACAAGGTGTGTATGCCATGTGGTGATGGTGTGCGGGGAACTTGCTCACCTGAATGTTTGAGGTGATAGAATGAGAACGATAAGACTGTGCTTGTGGTGCGAAGTGGGTGAGTTCACCCTCGGTGACGCATACAGAAATGATGATGGCAAGGCGACCGACTACTGCTGCGAGCAGTGCTACGAATGGGGGAATGGAATATGAGAACGGAAGACTTCAGCGATGGTTTGGATGGCTACTGCTGCACAAGCACACTCGATGGTGAAGAGTTCATTCTCTCACAACAGTTCACAGGTGGAACCGAAGTCGTTGGCATGAGCGTGAGGAAAATTGCACATGAACTACGTGAGATACCCACCATTAGTATGCGCTACGGTATGCTTCAAATGGGAATTGAAACGGAGATGAAAGGCATGAGATTGACAGGCAAAGGTCGTTCGTGTTCAGCGATAGTCAAGCATGAGTATGGCGTGAGCAAGAACTTGTCGAAGAAGAAGACGCTCTTGGCATTCCAACTGTTACTACAGTTAGGGCAGATGCTTTACAAAGAACAGAAGGAGAGTGAGGAAGAATGATTCTTTGGTATGCCATGACCCAACCTATCCCACACGAATGGGATGCCAATGGTAAATGCTTAGACTCATGTTGGTGTAAGGTTGATTGAATTATATTTAAACCAAGAGTAGAATGTTAAGTGAGGAATGATGATGACAACAACACCAATTGACCCGGCAGTAGTGCATCGCATCATTGGGAAACTTGTTTCCTATGGTGCGCCTAACTGTGACGATGGGCAAGGACCGAACAAACCTGATTGGCCCTTCTTCTCACAGATAGCACAGCAAGAAACCATTGAGGAACATGAGTTCCTTGAAGCAGCAACTCGCTTTCACAAGTATCGCAACACGCAGTTGCCTCGCATCCTACGAGAGTTAGGACTTACTGACTTAGCCAAAGATGTAGGTAAGTCACTTGAACAGATGAAGATACAAGGCGAGCGAGCGAAGGAAGTTCAACGCAAGCAAGCCAAGCACAAGGCAGCAGTATCATCAGCCGAACACTCATTGGCTCAAGCATACAAGAAGGGCGACCACACCATCGAAGAGAATGCTCTTGCGAAGTTGATTGAACTTGGTTGCACTGAAGCGCAAGTTGAAGAGTTGAAGAAGTCAGCAGCACAGAAGGCAGCCGATTGGGTGGCAGCCGAGATAAGACTCAAGACAGTCAAGAGTAAGATAGTTCAGGATGTGTGGACAAACAAGTGGGGCAAGACAACCAAGACAGAACGCATTGGTCTTGTCTTCACATACAACCCTGACCTCAATAATGTCATCAAGGGTGCAGCACCCTTCCCCGGTTCCAAGTTCGATGGCTCACTCAAGTTGTGGACTATCAAGAATGACAAGGCTACCATCGTGGCTGTCATCAATGCCATAGAGAAGTTCGGTTGGTATGTGGATGACCACCTGAAGGAGTTGGCCGAGGTTGCTATAGAACAGACAACTGCGCCCGCAAGTAAGGATGATACTTCTGTCACACTTGAGAAGGGAACCATGCTTGTAGTCAAGACACCATACCTTGCGAACCCAAGTGACCGAGGACAAATCATGGGACTCATCAAAGGAACTGATGGGCGCAAGTGGAATGCCGACCGCAAGGTGTGGACGTTTAGCATCGCCCAAGCCGGTGACTTCATGACACGCTTGGAACGTTTCCTCGACGGGCAACCGTCGAAAGAAGTTCTCGCTGTCCTCAACAAACTCAAGTCAAGTCTTCAGTCCATCGAACAAGTGGACACTTACTTACAAGAGCGAGCCGAAAGGATTGCCATCAGTGGTGCTGCTTCTCTCAACAATGAGGAACAGATAGAGAACATGAAGAAGACATTCGATGAGTCCTTCCCTGAAGGCTTTGAACTATACCCATTCCAATACGTTGGTGTTCAGTTCGCTGAACTATCAGGTGGTCGTTGTCTTATCGGTGATGACATGGGTGTGGGTAAGACCATCCAAGCCATTGGTTACTGTGCATTGAACACAGACAAGTGGCCCGCTCTCATTGTATGCCCTGCTTCAGTCAAATACAATTGGGTTAAGGAACTACGAACGTGGTTACCACAAGCCTCGACCTTCGCTGTGAAGAATGGCAAGACCGACATACCTGCGGGGCAAGACTTCGTAGTTATCAACTACGACTTGATGAAGAAGCAACTACCCAACCTACTCAAGTATGGTTTTAACATCAGTGTCTTTGATGAGTCACACTACTTGAAGAACAAGAAGGCGCAGCGCACACAAGCATCACTGACTATTGCTGAAGCAACTGATTCAGTCATCTGTTTGACAGGCACTGCGATTACCAACCGACCTTCCGAGTTCTTCACTACGCTCAACCTACTACGCCCTGCTGAATACCCATCCTTCCATACCTATGGTGTGCGATACTGTGGTGGACAACAAGTTCACATTGGGCGAGGTCGGTATGCTTGGCAATACGATAAAGCAACCAACACTGATGAACTACATGAGAGAACACGCGACTTCTGTATACGCCGACTCAAGAAGGAAGTGATGGATGAACTACCTGACAAGATTCGTAGCATACACACAGTGGACCCAACAGCAGCGGACCTTCGTGCCTACAAGGAATGCCATGACGCATGGATGACCGAGTATCAACAGCATCAGTCAAGAGGTTCCATGCCCGCAGGGTTCGTCCTCAATATGCTGACCGACCTTCGACACCAATGTGGTTTACTCAAGGTGAACTCAACAGTAGCATGGGTCAAGGAATACAAAGAACAGAACCCTGACACACCATTGGTTGTGTTCTTCCACCACAAGGATGTTGGCACTGCTCTCATGAACGCACTCAAGAAAGACTACAGCATCGCAGGTATTGTGGGTGGGACTGATGCCCAAGTCAGACAACAAAGAGTTGAGCAGTTCCAATCAGGTGCGCTCGACATACTATGTTGTTCAACCCTCGCTGCCAAAGAAGGCATCACTCTCACAGCAGCCGACACTGTTCTCTTCGTAGAACGTGAGTGGGTTCCCGGTTGGGAAGAGCAAGCCGAGGACCGCATTAACCGCATTGGTCAAGATGCTGAAACAGTTTGGGCCACATACATATCAGTCAAGGGAACCATTGATGAGAAGTTCGACCGAGTGATTGAAGAGAAGCGCAAGGTAGTGAAGGCTGTCCTTGATGGTGGTGACTTGGATGAGCGAGCAGGTATTGTGGCTGCTCTCATTGAGAGTATGATAGAGAGCGGCGACCTACCTTCTGACTTCGGTAAGAAGGTAAGCAAGAAGAAACCAAAGGAAGTGATTGAATGAACATAGCATTGTTCGGGCGACACCCATCACCTGCTGAACACATCGTGTTCCCTGAAGGTATACCTGAAGACAAGATGGATGACTACAGTTGGATGAAAGCAGTATGCTCTCAATGGCTCTATGATAACGACCCCGATTGGGTCACGTTGTATGTCGAAGGATTCACACCTGCCCTTATCGCATTCCTCCAAGCATGGGATGATGATGCCATGTTGAAGTTGAAGCACTACCAACCTGATGGGACATACCTCATACAGATGTGGCCCTGATACACGTAAGCGTGATAGTCCCTATTCGTGGGATTTAAAAAGGACATACACCTGTCCTCATCCATGTGGCGCACTTGCACAAAGGACGGTTGTAACAAACGGTTCAAACGAGGCGGCACAAAGGCGACCACATGGTGTCCTGAATGTAAGGCCACAAGGAAGAAGCAACAACACGCCCATTGGGATGAGAAGAGAGTTGAGCAAGGTCAACACGTTACCGAGCGTCGCGTGTGGGACAGGATGGGAAACTTAGTTGATTCCAATCTTCGTCTTACACCAAAGGTATGTGAATTCTGTGAAGAAGAATTCCTTCCACGCGCAATTAACAAAAGATATTGCCCGCCTTGTCAATCGGCAGGTGAAGCCATAGTTGCTCATCGAAACGATAGGGATGTTGGCATTGGTCTTGTCAAGCATGAATCTTGTCACGCTTGTGGCGAGAAGTTTTGGAAGTTGAAAGAAAACAAAGGAACTGTTTGGTGTGACGATGCGTGTAAAGAAATGCTAAGAGAACACCAAGATTGTTTGTTCTGTGGTGAAACAATCACACCCGACAGAAGAATAACTGCAAGATTTTGTCCGAATAGAAGGTGTAGTTCCGCATACGAAACGATAGAGAATCTTAGAGATGACAGGGATGGGAAGATTCCCGGTCGTATACACACACCACAATCACGATTCAACGTAGTGAAAAAGATGAATCCACGACAGGAACTTCTCGATGAGTTCGACCCATCGAAGGGGGGGAGTTCATGAAGTGTCCGAAGTGCAAGGCCGAGGGATTCTCTCTTGTTCACTTTGAGAAGGGCGCGGGTAACTACAGAAAAGAGAAAGCGATTCTTCAATGTAAGAAGTGTGGACACAAGGAGGTGTTCGGAAGATGAAAGGAATAGAAGATTGGAATGAAGCAATAGATACATACAAGCGCGGACAGATGGTGAGATTGATGCTTGGTAACGCCAAGTGGTTGGAAGGATTGTGGTCAGGTGACTCAATCATGGTGGCCGAATCCTCACCCAATCTAAGACACGAAGTAAAGAAGAACGATTTGATTACATACAACGGGAAGCATGGCTTTACTCGCTTCCGTTTACACTATCGAAACGTGACAATATCTTCACGCTCTTGGTTCATCCTTGCTTTGGATAGCACGGTAATCAATGATGAAGAAGAGTAGGTCACGCGTGACCTTCTTGTTGAAGACATTTGTTTTCAGCCCCCAAAATCTGTTTTATATTTAAACCAACAGTGGAATTAAGATTGATGGCAATCGAAATGGAGAATGAGATAACAGTAGCATGGGATAGCAACGGGTTCATCCACCCTAACTTCGTGGCTACGCAAATGGAATCACGGGCAAGTGATTGGAATAAAGAGTTCAAGAACAAAGCAGTTCGTGTTAAGATATTGGCGTCGTGCTTCCCGCACTTTACGGGTCGACAGTTGCTCGACATTAGTGAAGGACACTATGAGTTCTCATGGGAAGAAGTAGATGGTCAATACAACATGGCCTTCACCTTGAAGGATGGTGAGGAAGAATGAGTAAGTGGGCGGGTTATTGTCCTACTTGTGAGAAGTGGCGCACACATAGCATGGCAAGAAAGCCAAGCCGCTTTCACCACAGACCACAGGACAAGTATGAGGATGTTAAGGACAACATCGTATGCAAACGCTTACTCAAGCAAGGGCGACAGGGTTACTACCATGACCCACAACAAGATGTGTTCTGTAACACACCACTACTGAAGAGTAAGGACAGCACCGAGGAAGTGAAAGGATGAGTAAGGAAGACGACATTATGGTGGCTGAAGGCAGGGCCTTCGATAGCAAGATGGAGTATCTCATGTATATCAATGGGACACTCATGGATGAGTTAGAGAAGTTGACTCTTGAACTCATTGAACTACAGAAGATGCTCGATGAGCAGGTAGTATTCAATGAGAAAGCAACGCAAGAGTTGAACGATTTGTTGGCAAGTATCAGGGTGATTGTAAATGAATAGAACAAGATTACCATGCGGCTGCGTTGTAGCAGTAAGAGGTGGAACCATTAAACCGGATGAAGTATGCGAACACGGTGCTTCATTACAAAATAGATGGCCGGAACATTGGGGTGTAAATCATGGGTAGAACATACGAAGACATGAGCAAGCAAGAACTAATCACTTTAGTGAAGCGCCTTTCCATGCAGCACGAAGAGTGGAGAGGTAAAGCATTGGAATACGCTGAACAACCGAGAGTAACAATTGACGATTGGGATAAGGTGGTTGGTAGCGAACACACAGGGCCGTATGTCACAGTGTATTTTGCAGATGGTAGTCAATACATTGGTGCGCTTAGGCTATACAAAGGTGAGTGCAACACGGAATTTTGTGATTGTTATGATGAATGTGATGATTGTGATGGCGAGTGTCAATGTTTGGGTGAAGACGAATGAACCTACTCTCTTCAACAACACAGTGGGTTGTAGTCGTGGGAACAATCATAGAAATCTGTGCGTGGTGTGCGATGGCTTGGGCCATGAGATACTACGCACCATACAGGAGGAATGAAGAATGAAAACATATAGAGTGAGAGTGTTGGTAGAATACTACGCAGAAGTTGAGGCTGAATCACAAGAAGAAGCAGACGCTATGGGTTATGAAATCGTTAATGACTCAAATTACGTGGAAGTAGTTGATATTGTGGTGAGCGAAAAATGAGTCAAGACACAATAGACATACTACCTGTCGTGTTAGTCATGGGCATCTTTGTATTATCATTCGGCTACCTCGTAGTCGAATCAGTATTAGCGAGGCGATTGAATTGAGTTATATGCGTTGTAGAATATGCGGTAAGGAATACCACAGATATGTGCGTTGTTGCCCCGACGAGAAAAAAACTTCTGTAAAGAAGAGTCGGGCCGAGTATTACCGTATTCTATACAACCGCAAGAAAAAGTTTGAACAAATCATACAGCCACACATACAGACTATCAATGATGTTTACTTCACGCGACGTATACCACCATCGGAGGATGAGGAAGAATGAAAGTAAGAACAGAAAAGGTTTGGAGAAACTACCTCGATAGAATACACAGTGTTGGCTTGAACCACATGGCCCGTGATTTGGGCATGGGTAGTCTTGGTTCTTACACAAAGAGTAAGAAGATAGACCTATTGTTAATTCACTTGGATGTTATGGGGAAGGTGAAAAAATGAACAGCATGGAAAAGCGATTGGTCAGCCACATCCTTTCTCTCATGAATCTCATGAATTATTCGTATGAGGATAGGAGTTGTGATGTAATTGAATTGTTAGAAATACTATTGGAGGATGACGGAGATGAATGACCATCAAGACAGTGAGAACTTTGCATACGACAAGGATTGGGAAGACATACTCGCCATGCTCGACAAGGCTGAACTTGAACAGAACAAACACTTCATGTTCATGCAACGCGCAAAGAGTAAGAAGAAACGCATTGAACACATGAGAAACTACAAGGCATTGGAAGGTGTAATCATGGCACTACGATGGGTGCTTGGTGACCTACACGTATCTGAAAACAAGGTGCTTGGAAGACAATGAAAATCAAAGCACTGAACCATTTTATATTTAAACCAACAGTAGAATTTGGAATGAAGGAGTTTGAGAAATATGACAGACAAGATTGCAAGTCAGAAAGCAGGTGACTACAACAAATACAAGGAAGTTTACGATGCGTATGCCATCGAACGGTATTGGTCACCACTCAAAACCTTCCGCATAGATATGCCCAAGTTCAATAGTCAGGCTCATGCGTTGGCTATGGTCAAGGAGGGACTCATCAAGAACCTCGCTAAAACGGAGGCTTCTCATGTATGGGAACACTTCGGTGGCGACGACGACCAAGAACTATTCATTCGTGTCTGTCCACTCAATGCACGACCCGGTGTGCTTGAGTCACTGCCTGTCTTCGACAAGGTTCAGTTACAGAACAACCTCATTCGTATCATGGAAACCATGTTCAGTGAAGACACTGCTGAACCTGCGCTCTACAAGCATGGTCTTTGTGAGCCTGAAGGATGTATCATCATCCAACCTTTCATCAATGCTCATGCCTCGGCGGTCATGGCTCCCGGTGTGTGGGACAAAGATACAGGCACCCACACGCAGGGTTACATTGTGATGGGTCGTGACAATGATGGCATCACAGCAGCATTGGATGGCTTGAAAATTACCTTGCCTGTTACGGGCAAGTCAGCATGGCTCCGACAGATGTGGAGGACACTTGAGATGGACCCTGCCAACTACGAGGTTGAGTTCGTGTCCTTGTTGCGTGACAACACACACAACAAACCCATTCCGAAGAATGATGATGATGCCTTGTTCAACACCATGCACACAGGTATGATGTTGAACACCGCCAATTCCATTACTCAACTACGTGGATGCGCGGGCCACCAACCAATCAACCCACCACCAAAGGGTGTGACTGTGCAGGGCTTCGTTCCACAAGGCAAGGTCAAGGTTACAGAAGTATTCGTTTGCGAGGGTGAGATGGAGGATTACAGCGCAGCCCTTGAAGAACGTCTTCGACAAGAGTTGCCAAAGGGATTCGTCATCAGTCACCCTGATGGTAACATGGCTTCACACGCTGCTGCTCAAGCACGTTCATACTCAACACCCTACATCATTGACAGGGTGAACGTAGGTAGCACATGGGTTGAACCTGCTACGGGTTGGGTTGTTGACGACCCAAAATACAAGGCAAGTCCATACGACCCGGTGGACTACATCAACGACTTCAAGGAAGGACTCACTGTTGGGTTGCACCATTGGACTCGTATGTATGTTCACTTGGGACACCACTTCCATCAGTTCGCTGCTGCTCCTATGAGCGACCCGAAGACCACTGCCTTCTTGGGTGGTGTGTATACAGGTTGGCTCGTCAATGCAACGTTGGCTGTGGGTCTTGGTGAGATGAGGAATGCAAAGGGACAGCGACGTTCCAACACGCCCGATGTGTTCAGCACACTCAATGCTATCTTCAAGGGTAAGTGGGTGGAGTGTGACGGTTACAACATTACAGCACCACCCAATGTTCGACAACACTACTACTACACAATGGAGAAGACACCACTGACCATGCTCTCGATGCACGGCGTCTTTGAATGGCTTGTCCGTATGTTCCGAAGCAATTGGTCATCCTCATACGGTGGCACAAAATACATGGAGAGCATACAGAAGGGACAAGCCCTGCTTCTCAAGGCAGGTGAGTTCGTAGCCAACCCATGCAAGGACACACTACTCTCACTCATTGAAACAACAAACATCTGTAAGAATGCAGTTCACAACAATGGTATGTTCTTCAACAAGTTCGTCAAGCAATCCACAATGGATATGTCCACGGCAGCCGATGGCTGCGAGCCTGAACTTAGCCAAATGTTCAACGTCTACTATGCAGCGCGAGCCGCTGTCACCAAGCGCGGTGTTCGACCTGAACTACACGACGTTGCTGACACAATGCAGTATGTGTTGAGTCGTGGTAACAGTAAGTGGAAGAAGAACCCCATTATGCTCGATGAGGCTGCACCACAACTACTCAAGGACAGCATCAATGAGATGGTTTCACGTGGTGACGCCTACCTCCTACACAGTGGTGGCGGGGAAGCAACACAAGCGGGAGCCGACAAGTTCGTTCCATGTGGTCATGAGGACTGTGAAGTTTGCAGCGCACACATGGAAACACTGAAGGAGGTAGCAGCACAGAAATATGAACAGGCTTTGAATGAAGCAACCGCAGAACTCGGCTTGTCCTTTGTGGACATGGGCTTGCACTTTGATATGTGGCCCGTGCAAGAGAATGAAGGCTCTTCTCTAAGTCAGGCGGAGCAGTGGGTCGTCGAAACAATGGAAGAGATGAAGGCGAGCAATAGTGCGCCTGAACCTGATACACTTTTGAAATGCTTCAACATCGCCAATGCGCTTACTACAAGTAACGATGTTCAAGTATATGTGATGAAGATGATTTCAAAGGTGGTGTCAAGACTACCCACAGATGAAAGACTTGTTCTGTTGGGCGAGGTCACGGACACGCCTGTGATTATACCCGACGAGGTTACAGCGATTGACACACTCAAGGGTAAGTCAACAAGCAACGGCAAGGGTGTGAAGAAGAACATTGTTGAGTTCTTCACAGAACTACAAGAACAATTGACGGAGGAATAGATATGGGGAAAGGAAAGAAAAACAAAGGAAAGAAATGTGTAAGGCACGGATGCAAGAACAACGCACCGAAAGGAAAGAGTTACTGTAAGACACACAACTACAGTAGCACAAGCACAGGCTTTGGTAGTGGTTACAAAATTACACCCAAGCCACCCTGCCACACAGGGCAGAACAGTGTGTTCACTGTGGGCGACATTGAAGTGTTCGCAGGTGGGCGTAACCGCAACGGCGGTTGGCAGAAGATGAACCCTCCCGCTGACCTTGCGATGGGACCGAGCGAAACACTTGGGTCATGGGGTGCGAGTAAGACAGAAGTTCCTGAAGGTTGGACTTGCGGTGACACGCTTACAGAAGTAGAGCCACTCATGATTTCCTTTGATTGGCCTGACTTCTCCATCCCAAAGGTTGGCAAGGAGTTTTGGTATGCGCTTGTCAATGACATTCATGAGCATGGTATCAAGCGTATCTCCTGTCAGTGTGCAGGTGGTCACGGACGCACAGGTGTGCAGTTGGCTATCCTCGCTTACCTATTGGGTGATGACAAGGACCGAGAATTCTTCACCGATGCCGCCACTCTAACCAAGTGGGTTCGTGATGCTCACTGTCACCACGCTGTCGAAGCACAGTCACAACAGAAGTATATTGCCGAGGTATGCAACATCCCTTTGGGCGAGATGTTAATCGCAGAAGTTTCCTATGGTGGTAACTATTGGGGCGGAAGCAATCAGTGGGCTGACATTCAGGATGTGGATGATGACAAAATCATGACGCTCGCTGAAGTAGCCGAAGATGAATTCGATGCGATGCAAGATGAGGAATTCGATGAGCCACTTCTTGTTATCGAAGATGAAGAAGACTGTCCACTATGCACAGCCAAGTTAGATGATTCATACTGTCATACTTGTCACCATGACTCTCTCACATGGGAAGACGATTCTACATTACACACAGAATTCTGTCCGATGTGTGACGGTGAACACCCGAAGGCATACATGGTCCCGAACTTGGGCGTGTGTGTTATGTGTCATGCTTCCGCACTTGACTTGAAAATCCGTGCATCACAGGAGAAGGTTCAGTGTTGTGATTGTAACAAATACAAACCTGCTTACCAATTCTTCCGCTATCATCAGGACGACACTACTTGCTCGCAGTGCTACAATGGCATGACGAATAAGAAGCCACCGAAGCGTAGCCCAAAGAAACTTGAGGATGTGAAAGAATGAGCGACGAGCGTAACATAAGAGAGTGTTGCATGGAGGACATATCCTTCATTCACACAGGAACAGAATGGCATGACCACCTTAGATGTTCTGTATGCAATACCCGATGGAACATTAGGAGATATGAAGAATGAATTTTATATTTAAACCAATAGTAGAATTAGGAATGAAGGAAGTGATGATATGACGACTGAACAAGAACAGAAGTTTGAGAATAGATTGCAGGTGAGATGTAACTTCAGCGACACGCTGATGCACATACAAGTGCTTGGCCCGAACGTGAACGAGAACTCACCATACCTACGCAAGTATGGCATGGCTGCGGAATATCGTATTCCACAGGAACTGAATGAGTGGCTCGCTGCACAAGAGCCGGTGAACCAATCACCTGCGAGCGGCGATACACTATACATCCCTGCGACGCTGTATCAATACGGCGAGGTTACACAGATGATGATTGAGTCAAGCCCGCAAGGGTCTGACCCGCTCAACCATCCGAAGGGTGCGGTGCTGAACATGAAGCCCGCATCACCCGCTGTGGCTGAACTACTACAGTTCGCAGGGTTGAATGATTTGATTACAATAGTGCTTGGTGAAGAACCATACACATTGGCAACAGATGTAGGTGAGGAAGAATGACTTGGGTAACAGTAGATATAGGCGATGTAGAATTAGACATAGATGTAAGAGAAATTGCACGTGATGTGGCCGAGCATCTCGACATAAGGGATGAGGTAATGTCTGTCCTTCGGGACGAAGACTTGAATGAATACATTGACGATAGCGATATGCGTGATACAGCGCGTGAAGAGTTGTATGAATACTTTGATGATGCGCTTGAAGATAATGATGAGTTCACAGAACTACGCCACACAGTGCAACGCTTGGTAGAACACTTGGCCCTACCGGAAGAGCGCACAGGTGAGGAACAGATTCAATACTTGATAGAGTCAGGTCA
>CEUI01040165.1_pt1 | contig 13378 bp, 14 predicted proteins | sample 531411 | NCBI WGS metagenome assembly CEUI01 (sample SAMEA2622841, study PRJEB7988) | marine metagenome | isolation source: saline water (ENVO:00002010), including
ACAATCCATATACTTACACTTAATGCAGTTTTCTGTTACCACATATGTCATTTTAATCTCCTGTTAATAATGAGTATCATTATCCATAAAAAAAGGGGGAGCAAAATGCTCCCCCAAGTTGGTAACAATTACTTTTCTTATTATTACATAAGATTCGTAACTTTAACCCTACGATACCAAGCATTGGTGTTGGCATCCAACGAAGCATCAGAGTTAACCGTGTCACCAGCGGCAACTGCACCAGCAGCTGCGAATGGGTTAGCGGCAAGACCGTAACGAGTCTTAAATCCGATTTTAGGTTGGAAACTGGACTCACCAACTGCACGTACCATCTGTAGAGGCACATATGGGCAGTAGAAGAAACCAGCGTCATAAGGTGAAGTACCCTTGTAACCACAAACATAGTACTGAGAAGCAGCGATGTTGGCAGCATAAGGATCAACGTATACTTTGAAACGTCCGTTCATAACACCAGCAAACGTAGTAGAAGTGTCATCTACGTTTAGGTTGTTATTAAGAGCAGGAGTATAATCAAGAACACCAGCCATTTGAAGTGCAGATGCAACATCAGCAGAGCAGATGATCATGTTACCTTTACCCCTACGAGTCTGTTGACCAATCGCATTGGCATCACGTTCAATTGCGAACATAAGACCTTTGAATTTTTCAACCGACCAACGACCATTAGAGTCTGTATCCAAATCAAAGATACCAGCGGTAGTCGTATTGATTTGAGCACCCTTAACAGCAGTTACGTAGAGTGAACGAACAACCTCACGGTTAATTTCTGCAAGAATTTCAGAACTTAGGATATTCGCAAGTTCCGTCTCAGCGTCAAGACCATGAATTGCTTTCAAGTCTTGTGCAAGTTCCATCGTGTACTCAGCTTTGAGGGCACGTGAAACGGCAGTAACCGTTGATTTTTCGATTGAGAACGCCATCTGTGCGAAGGCATTAGCGGCACTGTCACCCAATGCTTCTGCCTGTGCAGTAGTCATACCAGTTGCACTAGTATAAGTTCCAGCAGAAGGACTATCGTTCAGTACGGCAGGGTTGGTTTCAGTTGCACCAACGTCACCACCACCAATAGTACCAGCAGCGTTCTGGTTAGAGATATCGGGCATTGACTCGTCCATTAGAGCTTCTGCACCGTCCTGTGAAGTGAATGAAGAGCGCATTGCAAAGATAAGACCAGTAGGCCCTGTCATTGGTTGCACACCACAAACGTCATAAGCAATGAGGTTAGGCATTGCACGGCGAACGAGGGAAATTAGGATCGGATCCCAAGTATCCATCTGTCCACCAGACATAGCGTTAACAGGAGCAACCTCAGTCAAATACTGAGAATCTTCCTTTAAAGCTTTCTCTTGGTTTTCGAGGATAAGAGTCGTAACAGCTCGCTTGTAAGAATCCTCAATCTTAGGTAGATCGGGGTGTTCTAGGACTGGCTGCCACTTTTCCTGTAGATGTTCTGTCTGAAACATTTTTGTTTCTCCTTTACTTAATTTTTATTACATCTATTTATAAAATTATTAACTAGCACGTGCCTTAGACTTACTAATTGCACTTAAATAACTTTGCATACTCTTAGTAGTGTCTATGTCCTGTGCGGAGCCATCAGTTTCATCATCTGAATCACTTTCAGTTGCTTGCATTTTTGGAAAATAACTTTCTTTGAGAGTATTAATTTTCTCTTTGAAAGATTCTTCATCAGCAAATTCAACATCTTGAGTTAGTGATTTAAATTTTTCAACTTCAGTATCGGCTAAATCCTCGGCAACCTCAGATATAACCTGTTCCCTAACTAGGGAGTTGTTTGATTCTTTGATTTCAATATTCTTAGAAATCTCAGCATTCAACTTCTCTTCTAGATCGGAAATCTTTTCAGATTGAGCTTCCAGAACATCATACTTCTCGTCTGGAACATCAATGTAATGATCTTCAAACAGTTGTTGTAGACCTGAAATAAAGTCCTCAGCGATTTCACCTTTGAGTCCTCTTTCAATGGCAAGTTCGTTTTCTTTAGTCCACTCTTCAACAACATAGTTGAGATACGTGTCCACTTTCTCAGTAAGTTCATCTTTGAAAGTGTCCATTTCTGATTGTTTTTCAGAAGCTACTTCTTCATTGATTCGTTCTACTTCAGTACGAACCCTTGATTTAACCGCAGCTTCAAAGATCGTAGCAGCTTTTTCTTTGAATTCTTCAGAGAGAGAATCGTCACCACTCATCAAAGCATCAACATCTTCTTTAACATCAATGTCCTTAATTCGTTTTTCAACTTCTTCTTTCTTTGCAGCTTCAATAGCTTCTTGATCCCGAATTTCTTCTTCGTCATCATCATCGTCCTCTTCTTTGAGTTCATTGAAGTTAGAATACATTTTTTTAACTTCAGTTGCACTCATTTTCTCAAAGACCGCAAGATGATCCGCCTTAGTTTTAGGTGATTCAGAAATATTCTCCTGTCCATCTTCGGGTTCTACATCATCTCCAGCTGCGATATGATCCGCAGTTGAGTCAGATGCTTTCTTACGAGGATGTACATTCTTTCCCTGAGCAGGAGCACCTTTAACACTAGTGTCATCCTTTGAACGCTTACTGTTCATTTTCTCATCGGGTTCAGAATCTTTCTGCTGAGCATCACCAGAAACTTCCTTTGCCTTAGCGGCAACGGCTTTAGCGGGAGCACTCGACTGTTCACCATCTACCACAGCGGCACCAGTGTCCTGTCGTTCTCCCTCGACTTTAGAACCTTTTTCTGCAGGCAACGATCCCTTTTTAGGTTTCATTGCATCGGAAGCTTCATCGAGTTCGTCAGCGGACTCCTCAAGTTCAGCAATTACCTCTGCTTCAAGTTCCTCAATCGACTTGTCTAGTTCATTTACATCAGACATAGGGATTTCTCCTTTTTACAGTTCTTTATCATTTTATTTATAAATTACAACATTTTGAGGAATTTGGCGAACTCAAGAGCTTCGATATTCGCCTCTCTTTGACGCTTCTTAACGTCAAATTTCGTTTTTAACTCCGCAACATGGGCTTCTACAATATTTCCATTGTTCCAAACCCACTCTTTTCCTTCCATAATACCCTCTACAAAGGCATTAGGTGCGGAAGGATCTGCAACAATATCAGCAGCAGTTGCGAGGTAGAAATCATCTTTTACATAGTTAGCACCGTTCTTCTGTTCCAAACTTCCCATACCTCTAGAAGAAACACCCAATTTACAACCCTCATCCATTAAATTTTTAACAATATTACCCATTGGGGTGCTCATAATCTTCGCTTCACCGATAAAATTCTTTCCATCGGGATACAATTCTGTTATCATATGTGAAACTCTTTCCAAATTGACAGTCGGCCCGTCTGGATGACCTAGTTCCCCAAATGCACGTTTTTCTTGTACAAAATTCTTATTGTACTTTGCAACCTCTTTTTCTAGAACTTCTTGAGGGTATACCCTACCATTTCGGTTCTTAATATCCGATTGCATAAAAATTCCCTTGATTTTGTAGTTTTTCTTACCATTTTTATCTTCGGTAATATATTCTACTTCCTCAATGGCTTCTGAAATAAGTTTTAAAGTCTGCATCTTTCTAATCCCATATCTTATATTTAATTGGTTGTTTTTTCTTGGAATTGAAAATAAAATCTCTTAAATGGTGTTTTTTACGGTCAGTTCCCTTATTGTGGAAACCAATTCCCATTAAAAGTAGAGGTTTTTCATCTAAATCTGCAATCATTTTTACTTCTTTTGCATCAAAACATTGACAACACCCTGTACGATATCCCAATAATGATGCAGTCAGATTTAGATAACCAGCGGCAATTCCTACTGCAACTTGTCTATCTCTTTCCAACTCCTTTAATTTCTTTTCATCCCACTTACCAGTTTTAATAAAACTAAGTGTAGCGGCATTTCTATGCAAATCACCCTTTAAATCATTAGTAAAATCATAATTTTCAAAAATTACTAAGAGGTTTGCAAGTGTTTGTGGATTTGTCTCAAATCCTATTGGGTCACCTTTCTTCCTCTTAGTACTAAATCCTTCTGTATGATCGTGTATTTCTTCAATAATATCACGATCTTGTATAAAATGTACCTTATAAAACGCAATATTTTGTTTACTAGGACAGTTAGTTACCGAATGTAGTAATGTTTTTATATCATCCTTCGGTATTTCTCTAGTCAAATCCCAATTTCTTTGGGTATGTTGACTTCTAATAACTGACTTTTCTATTTCATTATGCGTAAACATGATATTAAGTTATATTATCCCAACCAGATACCTTTTTCATACGTAACCAAATAGTTCCAACAGATGCAGAACTATTAGATACTGCTAGATCTCCAGATACACCACTACCACCATTATTAGGAATAGATGGAACTCCATCACCAAACCCTACTTTACCACTTCCATTTAGTGATAATGCAACCACATTACTTGTAGCATCCCATTCTATATCCGTTTGGGAACTAACTGACCACGCAACACCAGTAATTGTAGTACGAGGATCGGTTGCAGCACCATTAGCCGCAGAAGCGTCAAATATGGCGGTAGAGCTGTTTGTTCCAGTAGTAGTAATTTTGATGAAATATTCAAAATCACTATCTACAATTTCTTGTAATACTACGGCCATTGTTAACTCCTATATTGATAACATTTCTTTCTCAAAATAACTCATGAGTTGTTTCTCTGGAACTCTGAATTTTTTTGATACTTCTTTTATAGTTTTCTCGAAACTATTTAGGAAATCTGAAGGTTTGGCATCCATTTTTTTGAATATATCATCTACGGCTTTCTTCATCTTAGGAGATAAACCTTTATACTCCTTTGATTTACGATGTTCATCTCTTTCTACAACCGTAGTTTCGTATAATTCTACAAAATGAATCACTCTTCTTCTTCCATTTCTTTTCGTTGTTGTACGAAAGTTTTTGCAACTTCCGCCCTTTTAGTTTCCAAAGCATTTCCTACCTTGTCAATCATAACACCTTTAAAAACATCTGTTGCACCAATATTATCACCATCTGCAACTTTATCTACAAATTCTCTACTCATTTTTTCTTTCCTTTCTTCACAATGAAGTCTGAATCAATCTCTTGGTCATCGACTTCTGGTTCATCATCGTCATCTGATTTTCCGAATGGATTACCACCATTACTATCTGGATCATTTGGAATACCATCCTGTGCTGGATCTTCATAGTCAGGCATATCTGTTGGTTTAATAACCTTTCCATCCCCATCTTGTGGATAACGAGTAATTCCGTCACCACCATCTGGAAGATCAATACCACCGTCCTCAATATCCATTTCAGTTTCAGATTTAATCTGGTCTTGCATTTTAGCAATTTCACCATCATTCATACGTAATACCTTCTCCCAAACAAACTGTTTACTGAAGAATGTACCCATATATGATTGTATGGTATCCATTGTTTCTAATCTTTCCCTAAGAAGTTCTGCTTCCTTCAATTCCGTAAAATGTCCATCCATTAAGAAATCATACTGCAAATGTTCTTTTATTGCAGGCCAATCTTCTAGAGCGATAATTCCTTTAAGAAGTAATTGTGTTTTAAGAATATCGGTAAATAAAGGAATAAACTTCTTACGTATTCTTTGTACAAACTTTGTAAATTTTAATTCATCTCTGGTAATTTCTGTAGAACGTCCAAGATTAAAACCTGATTCAGATTCAAGTCTTGATATAGGTACATTAAGAGAACGATATAATTTCCTTTGGAAATATTGAATATCTTCAATCTCTCCTAAATTTGCACCGCCAGGGAGTGTGGTAATTTCTGTTCCTCTACCACCTTCTCTTCGTGGTAACCAGAAATCTTCCAACATTGACATATGATTTCTATCATCTCGTATCTCACCAGTAGATGCATCATACACCAGTTTGTTACGATAACGATTCATAACATCTGATAGATATTGTTCTGCTTTTATCTTAGGTAAGTTACCAACATCAATGTAAAAAATTCTACGTTCTGGTGCCCGTGAAATACGATAGATAACGAGAGCATCTTCAATCATCCTTAGTTGGTTTACTGGTTTAATTGCCTTATGAAGATAAGATAATACTCTACCTGTATTACCATCTACTACACCAGAAGGAACATAGACAATAGCATCTTTTGAGATTTTAATTCCTTCAGAAGCACTATTTGCATGAACTCCCTGTGTAGCGATACCTTTATCATTGTAAATATAGTATTCACTTATTTTCTTTACCATATCTACGCCAGTTTTTTGATCTTTATCTTTCTGAAGTTCTCTAACTTTCCGAATCTTCATAGAATCAATCCACCGCAATTCGGTAATTCCCTTACGTGGATCTTTAACATCAATAACTTTATGATAGTAGACCCTACCATCTACATACCATCTGCGAAAGATATCATGTCCTTTAACAGAAAAATCAAGAAGTCTTAATACTTCTTGAAATTCAATTCTAATTTTTCTTTTAATTTTTGAAGGATATGGTATACCATCTAATACGATGGATACCGCTTGATCATTTTCATTTGCAACTATAGATTCGTTTACAATATCTTCTACAGCCGCATCACACTCAGATTGTTGTGCAATATCTCTGTACCGTTTAATAAGGTCAACGTCAGATTTTTCTCGACCATCAGTATCTAATACTTGGCCCCAGAATCCTCCACCAGCGACATCAAGTGTGCCGTCTTGAGGATCGGGAGCAGTAAAGGTCTGCTCCCGATTCTGATCTTTAACTCTTTCTAAACGGAACCCAAAAAGTTCTGCCATTATATACTCCTACTTTATATCTTTATTTAGTAGGGTTAGAAGTTCACGCCAGAAGCTTCAAAGTGTTGATATCTCCATGTAACATCAAAAGTTTCTATGGCATCAGCTTGTTCGTTTGTTAATTCAATAGAACCAACCCCAACAGGCCACGCACTTCTGAAAATATAAGTTTTCAGAACTGTATCATCACGATCTAACTGTTCAACAGTCAAATCAGTCTGATAATCAGCGGGTGCAATAACACCTGTATTATTGGCAAGATCATTGATACCATTAGACCATCTTTCAATCGCATTACGTACCATAAAGTCCGTATCATTCATGAAAGTTGTAGTCCAATCTTCATCAAATGTTCTGTCACCAGCAATGTAGATATTCCTTCCCCTAAAAGGAATAACAATAGGTGTTAATGTGTTAGCTGGAAGATTAGATGCAGTTACTAGAAAACTAGCTCTACGAACATCTAGTCCAATTGCAATGCCAGGTGGAGGGGTTATGGTAACCCTGTACTGGTTAGCACGAGCACCACCACCAATAAGATTTGCTTTAAAATCATCTATATTAGCCATGATTACCCTCCTACCTCACTAAACGCAACACCAGTTCTTGTGGCGATGAAGTTTAGTGTAATGAAGTTAATTGATCTAGCGGGTTTAATGTATATATCACCAATAAATTCGTTTCGGTCAATTACCTCACCTGTGTTATTACTTGCATCACAAACTACCTTAAAGTCAAAGATACCTCTACGACCCTGTACATCTCTCAAGAAAGGTTCTACCATGTTTCTAAACTGAGCTCTTGTAAATTCATCGTTGAATTCAAAGAGTTGGTATTTAGAAGCGATAGAGATTGCCTTCTCAAGTACCAAGAACAACCTACGCACGTTAATACGATCAAATGCACTTGGTTTAGTTAATGCAGTCTTATCACCAAAGAGTAGAACTCCTTGGCCTGGGAAGTTAGTTACAGGGTTAATCCTTGCACGATAAAGTTGATCTCTTTCACTGTTCTTAGGATTATAAGAAAGTTTAATTGCACCTCTTATATGTCCACGATTAAGACCAGCAGGAGAGAACCAAGGGTCTGCGACCTTATCTGCATTTGCACAAAGTCCAGCAATATCACCATTCAATGGACAGTAACGATATACATCATTGTACTTATCGTACATATATTTGTAACCACTATCGTACACTATGTAAGAGGACGATGGTAGAAGATCAAATGCATTTATGACATTTGCAGTCTGAGTAACAGAACTTGATACGTTAACCGTAGCGGCACGATATGGGGAAATAAATCCCACACAATCTTTTCGTGTTTCTACGAGATCGGTAATCATTGTTCCATGTGTATCCATAGCTGCAGCTGTATCTGCAACACCACTAGAAGGCCCTGCGAGAACAAGGTTAATATCTAGAGATTCGGTATCTGCAAATTCATCATATGCAGTTTTAAGTTCACCGTTAGTAACAGCATAATCGTCCGTTCCACCAGTAAGTGTACCAGAATCTACTGGTACAACATTGGTGTAAGCAGCAGTTACATCTGTTCCCCAATTGGAACCAGCAGAAATATGATCTGTCCAGTAAATGAAACTAGATTGTCTGAAAAGAACATCTGGATAATAGTTAGAACCACCTTGTGCTGTTTTTGCAACAGGGTTTTTCGACATATTACCATATCGTTCTATAACAGATGATGTTCTTTGACCAGCAACATCGTTATCATAACCAGTGATATCACCAGTAGCATCATATACTACTACGTGAAGTTCATCACCAGAACCACGACCATTATCAGTTGCCCACTGTGACGTTCCAGGCGCAGAATCAAAGAGATCATAAAATCTCCAACGTCTACGAATGTAACTATCGTCAGCGATTGTAGCTTTCAAACCAGCACCATTAACATCATCTTTTAGACGAATTGTAAGGGCGTTAGTAGAAATTGCAGTTACTTCATACTCATTACCTTCATCACCAGAGATGTGTGCAAAGGCAGTGACATCAGAAGAAGAATCGGCAGATGAGAATGAAATTAAGTCACCTACTTGAAATGCGTAACCACTAGCATCTGCATCATCAACAGTAATTGAAGTTGCACCAGCAGAAGCTGCACCGTTAACACGGTTATTGGTTCCAAGGTGTTGTTCATATGCAGAAGCACTTGGACATAGAGAAACACCGATAGAGTTACCCCACGTACCAGCAGTACGTGCAGCCCACTCACCATGTGAACCTTGTCCTGTACTAAATGAACCCAAATAATGGTCATCATCACGGATGAGAATTCCACTATTTGCACCAGCATTTACAACGGCACTTTCGCAACGGACAACCTTTAATTGATCGGAGTATGCTAAAAAGTTTGCAGCGGTAAACCACCATTCAAAATTATCGCCTTGAGGTTTACCAAATATCTGGACTAATTCTTCTTCGGAGCCGATGGTAGTAATAGAGGAAACTGGCCCTCTTTCAAATGGCCCTGCAATCGCACCAACCGTAGTAGCGACTGAGGGAACGACATTAGTTAAGTCGATCTCACGAACATGAACGCCAGGAGATGATAGAAATGACATATTTTTACTCCTTTTATTGCGAGTTTTTTTATTTGTTCACTGATATTTATAAAAAAAAAGTTTTAAAAAACCTGTATTTATAAGTGTTATAACATATAAATAATAACATGGGAAATGCACATTATGAAAAATATAAGGACACTATTAAAAAGTGTGCGAGGCGAAATTATCGTAAAAGAATAGTTCTTTTAAACGAATATCTAGCCGACAAAGCCTGCAAACATTGTGGGGAGAGTGAAACAGTATGTTTAAAATTCTACCCTCACGATTCACAAATCCGTAAAATGACCAAAAGAGTAGGAATTAGTAACGAAAGTCGTACTGAAATTTTGCAGTTAATGTCTAATTCTTTTATTCTTTGTTCTAATTGTTGGATAAAATTAGATAATGATCTAATTGAGTTTATTTAGGAAAGTAGAGATATTATGAAAATCTTAACGGCGTGCCTAATGGGCATACTAATTTTGTCTAGTTCTATGGCTAATGCATTAGAACTTGGGACTACAAAAGGTAGTGCAAACTACCAAACTGGTATTGCTCTTGCAAAAACCTTAAATACCGCTGGTATAAAAATTACCCCAATTCCCCATAGTGGTACTAATGCATATATGGAAAAAATGGATATTGGTAAAATTGATTTGGGTTTAGCGGGAGTATATAATCTAAATTGGGGTTATAAAGGATATGGCCCTTTCAAAAAACCCCTTAAAAATCTAAGATTTGTTGCAAATCTGGAACCATTTTTTACTGCAATGTGTGTTCCAGTAGATTCTGATATAAAAACATATCAAGATTTGAAGGGTAAAAGGTTACCTTCAGAGTTTAAAGCTGCCCCAAACTTTCATTTCTTATATACATATATGTTACGAAACGCAAATTTAACATATAATGATGTTAAATCCGTACCTATTGCGTCATTAGGAAAATCTTGGGAAGCTCTCGCTAAAGGTAGAATTGATGCAGCAATGTTTGCCATTGGTTCTGGTGCGGCTAAGAAATATAATACCCAAGTTAATAGTGGTATACGTTGTCTTAGTAATAATGAGGGAAAACTAGAACATGAGATGTTAAAAGATTGGGGGGGTGTTAAAGTAGTAGAATTAAAACCCAGCCCAAAATTCCCTTTGGTAAGAGAACCAATTAGAGTACAAAAATTCAATTATACACTATTTGCACATAAAGATGTGTCTAAAGAAATAGTTTATAAAATTGTTACTGCATTATATCAAAATGCTGATGTTTTTAGAACATCATCTGGTTTAACTAGTACTTTTAATAAATCTGAAATGCATGACTTTGAATTAGTGCCTATGCATGAAGGTGCTGTGGATGCCTATATTTCCCTTGGACTTATCAAAATACAATAAAATACTTCTCTGTATGTTACTCCTTATTGGGATATCTGACATAGACTACTATGTTGGGTATCCCTTTATGGATGAACAACTATATCTTTTAATATTAATGGTATGTTTAGGTTGTACTTTTAATATTTTAAGTATTCCTCTAATAATAACAGGAATATCTTTATTTTTTCTTTATCCTTATTTAACTGAATATAGACTAGATGAAATTAATACTTTAAGAGTATTATCTTCTATTATTATTACTTTAATTTTATTTGCGTTATATAGTACTTGTGGTAAATCCTTTGCATTTATATTTGGATTGTTCATATTATATCCATTTTTAATTAAAACTCCAGAAAATGCATTGGATATATTATCTCATATTGTCATAGATAATACCGCTATGTTAGGTATGGCAATGTATATTATTTGTGGTATTGTTTTTATGTTTGTTGCATTAGGTCAATTATTAGTCCATATAGGTCTGATTGATAAGTTAATATACTACATAACTCAACATATAAAATCCCCTGCTAGAATTGCAATTATGTCATCTGCGATTTTTGGTAGTGTTTCTGGTAGTGCAGTATCAAATGTTATGAGTACAGGGCAACTTACTATACCTCTTATGATTAAATGCGGATATTCTAAGGTAAAAGCCTCCGCATATGAGGCAGTTGCATCTACTGGCGGACAATTAATGCCTCCAATTATGGGTGCAGCTGCATTTTTAATGGCAGAAATACTTATGATATCATATTGGGACGTTGTTAAAGTTGCAATAATACCTTCACTCTTGTTCTATTCTGTATTACTTTTAGGTGTTCCCAAGGGATTAAATAAAAATTTAAAGTTGACAAATAAAAAACGATTTCGGTATCCCCCCCTAACCCAAATGGGACTTGACATTTCTTCTATAATGTTTGGATTAATTATTCTAGGTGCAGCTGTAGGATTAATCATAGGAATTATGGATCAAACTGGATTATCATTTAATATATCAAGTTATCTAATAAGTTTGAGTAATGGTAACTCCATTTTACTATTAATACTAACTGCAGCCCTCTGTATAGTCCTTGGAATGGGTATGCCAACCACTTCTACATACTTAATAGTCGCAATTATATGTGCGCCTGCATTAATAGATGCTGGATTTAATGAGTTATATTCTCATTTATTTGTGTTATATTTTGGATGTTTATCTTTAATTACACCACCAGTTGCAATTGCATCCTTTAGTGCAGCTAAAATATCTGGTGCAAATCCTCTTGCAGTTGCATTTCATTCTGTTTATATTGGTTGGCCGTTATTTTTAATACCATTCTTCTTTATATTGATGTAAAAAATCTCTCCAATCATATTCTTTTATATTATCTTCATGTATAATATCACCATCTTGAGTAATTGCCCATATTCTAGTTTTATAGGTTGTAGCACCATAACTAGGTAAAGCTTGAGCTCTAGGTAAACTAATTTCTTTATCCTTTCCATATGCATACCAATCAGGGTGATATTTGGAGAGATAATCCCTCATATACATTTTACATTTTAAATAATGTTCTGTACTGGTCTTATCAGAATTAAAGAAAATAATTTCATCTCTACGCCATTTGTTTATTGCCCACTTTTCCATAGGTTCTAATATATAAATGGGCATATAATTATCAATATCTAATTTATCTCCTTGAAATTCACTTATAAATTTCCATGACGATGCGGCGAGTTTATACTGTCGTTTAGCCTCCCACCCATCTTTAGCTTTGTTCCAACTTTCATCACCTTCCTCTTCATTCCAATTAGACCCACCAAAAAGTAAATCTGCACACATTGCCGTACAAAGAATGTGTTCTTTGGGGTTTGCATCTTTACCTAAAACATTATTTGATTCATTTACACTATGGTCAAGATGTTTAACTAATCTGTCATAATATTCTGGATACTCTGTATGTTTTCCTATAATTACGTGTAATTGTTTAGGACATATCTCATTAAATGCAGTTAGGGCTGATGTACTATCCACACCCCCACTCCACCAGAAATCAATAGTTTTTCCTGTATCTGCAATTCTCTGGGCACATTCCATAATAACATCTTCAAATGGAATCTCATATTCTGGATAATTTTTATTTTCAATCCAAGGAAGATGGTCTGAATATGTTTGAAAAACAAACTGTTCTTTATTCTTTCTATCTAACAATGGGCCCGTCATTTGATGCGTAGAGTACATTAACTCTCTACGTTGTTTTTGTTGTGCTTGGGCTTCTCTAGAATATTCCATATATTCTGCACGTATTGAAGGTTTATCAGTGAGATATTCTCTTACAACCTTTTGCATATATTTTGGAAAATGTCTAGACCAATAAACTAAACCAATTTTATTCATTCAAGATATCCTGTATACCTTTAACTTCTTCTGGTTTTAGATATTCATAAGTGGGTAATAGTATCATTTCATCTTGTCGCCAATCTGGACAACACATGGGTTCACTAGGAACAATATATTTTTGGAAAGGTGTAACGTGTCTAAAATCTGGAAGATTCTTATATTGTACACCAAAGTCCCATAATTTTTTTCGTTTCTCTACTGATACACCACGAATAGGACAAGCGAAAAATATCTTATTATTAGGCATAGGATTCTCAATACCAAAGGCGTGA
>CEUI01064249.1_pt1 | contig 13378 bp, 2 predicted proteins | sample 531411 | NCBI WGS metagenome assembly CEUI01 (sample SAMEA2622841, study PRJEB7988) | marine metagenome | isolation source: saline water (ENVO:00002010), including
CAGGCAGCTCCGATTCTTCTTTTGGTAACAATAATGATGAATTGAAAGTCCGCGACCAAAAATTCAATCTTGGTCGAGCTATTGCCGTAAGGAAGTCGGATGATGCAATTGCCATATCTCAGCCTGCAAACCATTTTAACACATCATCATTGTGCAATACTGAATTTTTTAAGGCAGGATACGGGGGTCAGTATTCCCGCGATAATTTTCCTTTATTCTTCATAGATAAAGACCATAAGCTAAATGCAGATAATTATGGCAAGTTCAACCAAGGCTTAGGAGCACTGGAAACGCCTAGAGAGACAGACAAAATTGCTTTTGGTTTTACTGGCGATGTAAGACAGCCAACAAGCGTTGAGAGATCTCGGTTTTTCAACAGTCAATTTCAACTTAGACCTCTAAAGATATCACAAACTTATACTGATCTTTGTGAAGATCTGGAGCCGGCAGTAACAGCGGCACCTGATGATCCCACAGGAATTACATACGAAGAAGATGGTGATTTTAGCACGCCGATCAGCGAGCCAGTTGTTTCTACGGACGGTGATAATGTAGATTTTTATAATTACGGTGATCCAAATGCTGGGACTTCGGATGAAGATACTTATGATTCAGAAGAGTCAGAAATGTTTAGCGATCCTGATGAAACATTCTCGGGTACGTCTGACGCACAGACTGCAAAAAGCAATGATCACAGCACAAAAGCGGTAAGCGTATTTAACTTTTCACTTGCTGAGGTCAATTATGGCTGTGTATTTTTTGGTTATTCAGATCAGGATTTAGTTGCAATAGATGCATCTTCCGGTAATACTTTTATTGCTCCTCCTAATAGCCGCAGTAGCAGTGCAGGCGTTTTTGATGAAGCTACTAGAGTAAGTTCAGGAGGCCCTATAAATGCCTTTACTAATACTGTTAATGGTTCTGTTGACCAATTACACTGGAGAAAAGCTTGGGCTTTAGGCAAGAGACAGCTTGACACTGTTACTAACCCAACTGGAGATGGTTTTGTATGGAGCATTGACAGAGACGAAGACGGTATTGCTGATCAAGTTAGCACATCAATGGCGCCAATCTTTTTTGAAATGACCGGAGGTTCGACTGCTGGTTATAGGTATGATGCTTATGACATGAGAAAATTTCGGGATGATACCGTTGACAGTAATTTGTGGTTTCAGCATCCAGAAACTATGTCAGGATATAGACCCGCTTATGCAACTTATTGGGGTAAATATGACAAATGCACTGATGGTTTTGGACAAGCTGTTTCATTTGGAGACAATGGCGAGATATTTATTGCCGATTCGACATCACACTACTCTGGCCCCGCTTCTGTCTTAACTGACATGTTGGTCTACGAGTATAGACACTCTGAGCCTAGAAGAGACACACAACCTCAATATCCTTACTATAATGGTGGAGATTATCTCGCTCAAGACGAAGCGATCTCAACCAGACAACAGGCAAACAAACCTCTTCAAGATTTTGCAGATGCCCATAGCAGAACAATGCGGGATGTAACTGCGACAAATCAATACAGTTACAGATCTGTGTATTCAGTTCATATAAAATTAATTAGTGATCAAGATGAACTTTTATCTACCAGTAGGCTAGCACCAGTTTCTCAGACCGGCGATGGCCTTTATGTGAACACACAAATATTACCATACTCCGCAGGTGATATTTCGATATCGAGATACAGAGCAACTTCCTCGCCTTCTAGTATATCATATACTTCCAAAAGGACATCAGATAGGTTGCGAAGCCCTGATTTTTCTGGTGAGAGCGTTGTTTATAATGACCTTATTTATAGATATGGCTTGCCAGATAGTTTTCCTTTTTACAGGCTCTCTCCATATGCCCCAAATATAATTTTGCATTATGACACTGATAAATTGTATGTGAGTGACGTTTCTGGTTTGGCATCAGAATTTGAGGCTGAGGTTGGCGAGATGGGATTCTTTAAGGATTATAATTATAATATTAAGATATTTGATTTTTCTGAAGGTAAAACCAACTATTGGCTTGGAGGTAGCAATGCTTCTACAGAACTTTCACAAGTTGATACAGACGGCACCACCACCAATCGACTAACACGCCCGGCTTTGAGGGATTCTACTTCAGATCAGCTTTTGGCTGATATTGTACAAGATTCGAGATGTATGATTTGGCCAGACGCTCAAGTCGCTAATTTATCTGTAGGACATGTATCCAAGACAGGATTAGCTGGCAGAGATTTTTCGGGTGACTCAGATGCAACCGATGCAATGTTTTTTGACATAGATAACCCAAAAACTTTTTCAGGAAAGTTCAGAGTTAGCCCTCTTACTGCTAGCTTTGCTAATGGAGAAGTTTGGCCACGCGTAGGTCGATCGTCTTCTTCGTCTTCCCCGGTGTCAGTGGGTAACTCCCAAGACACTTGGACTTACTTAATTGTAGTAAAACCAAACAAATACAATTTCGAGCCGTTCCCTTATAATTTGCTTATTCCTGTTAATGATGACGAAACAGAATTAAATGGCTTTACACGTTTACGTAAAAATGAGCTTGCGGCCAACAGAAGTATTCTTTTTGACGATAAAGAGTTTAGATATTGTAATGTTTCTTCGCCATATTACATCACAGACCCTTGGTGTACTGATCATGCCCAAAATGCTGATAAAACACGATTCAACACTTCAATATTTCCGAGACTCACCAAAATTCCAGTTGGTAAAAACAGAGACTTTAGAGTTAATAGAGGAACTTTAGTATTCCTGCAGGAAAATTCTACAGATGAATTTGGTCTCAGTATACCTGAATCCAGACAGTTAGTAATATATGATACATCAACTAAAAATCCAAAACTAATACAAAAAACAACAGCAAGCTTGCCTGAAGATATAGCTAGTGGTACGCGCGCTAGAATTTCTCTTAATGACTCCACTACTAGCTCAGACGTTATAGCCGACTTCGTAAGTGTTGATATTTGCAATGGAAAGATTTTTACCTCGATACAGCCCAACTACGACTTTACAGATAATGGCTATGAAGTACAGTGGCCTTTAAACCCTCCACAAGTTCTTTTAAACGGTGTTTCTGTTCCATATTTTCTTCCGGCATTTGCTATCTTTAGTGACACGGGAGTGTCTCAACTTTCTAGATCAGAGGCATTAACTGAATTTTCTGAACCAGCATTTCCATTTTTAACTTTTGTTGAAGATTTTTCAGATGTTAATCCATATAACTTAAATGATATTTATCAATACTTACGTAATGAAGGAACTTTTACGAATTCTCAGGTTTTTGATATCAACAATTCGCATAGAAGCCCAGTGGCATTTTATGGAATGAAAAACTTTTCAAAAGATGGCAAGGCGATGTTAGTCCCGATAGGGATTTCTGTTACAATTGAGGTTGATACAAACTTTACTAGTCCAAATGAAAATGTTGTGCTTCCAAAGCTTGCTTTTTATGGTTCAGACCCGAGACTAGATATACAGCAGATGGGGCAAATATCGGAAGATAAACTATTGTTTGGTGAAGATGCCGTAGAAAAAGGAGGAGGAGTCTTTAGAAGTCTTTACAAAAATGGCGTGCAAAATGGAAAAAGCATGAAAGTTAATACGCCAACATACAGATTTTCTGGAGGAACATTTAAAGGCACTGTAGATATTGATTTTACTGAAGAGCAGTTTACAAGTCTTTTTGAATACAAAATCTTATCTTCTGAAGACAATAGAACATTTAGATATAATGATGGTAAAGGTAATGTTTTTGCAAACACTTTAGATGCATATGGAAGAAGAAAAACCAATACTTATACTTTTGAATTTGATGATGCTAACAAAGAAAGTTTTAACAGAGGTTTTCTTAGAGGGAACAAATGTCTTGCTTTAGGACTTTTATCTTGGAATGATGATACTTATCGCCAACGACTTGCCTCCGCTGAACAAAATAGATACTCGCCTTATGTTAATTTTAAGGTCAATGAAGAAGAGCCACATTCATTTGTTAATAACGCTAGAATGTCGGTAGTTATTAAATATAAAGAATATGACATAGCTGCGGTAAGAAGATTTTCTTGTAGCCAAGATTTTCATCTGCTTGAAGATTCTCGTGTCAATTATGAAAACTCACCCTTCCCGTTGCCGACTGACCTGCTTGTTTCAAATACTGATCCATATTTAGATACAGCCGGTATTAATGATATACCGGATATGCCTTATACTATAAGGGTATCTAAGAGTGATGCTCAACCCTACCTAAATGAATCCTCAGCGGTTCTTGCTGGAACTGATTCACACAGTATACAGGCTGTTGCGCCGCAAATAGCATTTGATAATCCTAATCCAGACTTTTTGTCCTTAGCAATTAGAAATATTCCTTCTGAAGATAATAATGCTGATCTTTCTACTACCGGACATATAAATTCAAGTGGCAATATGGATTTAAGAATTTCTGGTATTGTTACAGAACAAGGTGTGATGACTATACATCTTGGCGAAGTGCTAAAAAATGCGGCTATGGATATAAATATGCCAAATGTCATTGGCTTCGAGTGCGATGGTGTTGCTCTTTCACTCTTGCCTCCTACTGGCACCCATATAGAAAAAAGAACTTCTTTGGTATTTCCCGGTGGAAGTGGAGTAAACGAAGGTTTAAATCTTTCTATTAATCCAACGGTTACTAGTGGAGCTTTTGATTTTTATGTTCAGGGCGGCTTAGCAAGTGGGAATATGGACATTGCGATGTCTGGTGTTCATGGTATTGCTAATACAATGCCCTGTGTAGAAGGTGATCTATTCTTGCGCGGCATGATTGGTCCTAGTAGTGGTATTATGCCTTTACATATTAATAGATTTTCTCATAGTGGTGACATGACATTGGTGATGGAGCCCGGAAATTCTTCTGGTGTTATGCCTTTAGCTATTGGTGCAGAACCTATGAGCGCTTCTGGTACATTATTCACTGGAGGATATGAAGATTCTAATGGGGCTGCAATACTATATATCGGTAGGCAGTTTGAAGAAAAACGAGCAGATCTCTTAATATCTGGCCCAATCCCATTTGAGGGAGACCCAATAACCTTGCACGCTTCCGGTGCTGCAGTTAATTCGGCTGATACTAACGACTTCAACTTCGATTACATGTGTCATCTAACTAGAACAGAAGACAGGTTTGATTTTAGTCAAAATTCTGAGTTGGTCATACCTGAAACGAAGTCTAATTCAATTTCCAGAAATACTCATGTACCTGAGAGTCCTTTTAGGTATGGATATTTTTCACCACTTAGTCCCGGAAAAAAACTAAACAACTTCACTCAGTCTTCAGCAAAGATTTTTTACGATCAAGAACTATCTAGAGAAGCTATTGCATCAAATAGAGAGTTCTTAGCTGTTGGCTCAAATACTTCTACTCTGTCAAGCGAAATACAGTCAATACAAATTTTTGAATATATTGACGAAGATAGTCTTAAACTTAAATTTACATATAATGATTTTCTAAGAGATCTATTAAGGCTATCTGCAATATCTGGGGGCGATGGACAAATATTCCTTCGTCATAAATCTATTGATGTTTCTGATGACAACAGGATTGCTGTTTCAGTTAGAATTAGAAATAAAGCTGGCCTGAGAGACGCTGTGTGTATTTTGCAGCCCGGAAAGTTTGTCCTAAGAAGTTTTGGAGAACCTACATATGATTTATGCGCTATAGAACCATCATACACCACTCCAATATCTATCGAAGAAGTTGATGGGTGGGTAATGACTCAAGCAATAGTCGGTGATTTGATTGATTCCTCATCTGATGTAGTTAAATGTAATAACTACATAGGAAACACTGTACAGTGGAAAGACAAAGATATTTATTATGATAAACAAAGTAAAAACTATGGCTCAGTTCATTATCTAGAATATTCGGACAACTATGAGACAGAAAAATTAGCGTTTGCCTTTAGCTCAACTAGTGATGGACAAGGATACCATTCAAACAGATATAATATACCCGAAGGAACAAAAGTTGGTTTCGGCTCTAAATTTAAAATTCATGGCAATTTTGCTGTAGTGTCCGCTCCGCTGTTTGACTCTTTCATTGCTAATAATGATCTTTCGGTTATGCATGCGCCTTCACCAGAAGGAGCAGTATATGTTTATAGGTTTGACTCTGGCTGGAATTTTGTAGATGCAATATATTCTGGAGGGTATACTTCTTCTGACATCTCTGGAATTTCTGATTGTACATATAACCATGCTCTGTTTGGATATAGTGTTGATGTGAATAAGGACAGTGGATTTGTCGCTGTATCTGAACCTGTAACAAATAAAATATACAAATATGTGATACATGCAAATGACACTGTTTCATTAGTAAGAGATTATACCGATTCTACTTCTGCTGGTTTTGGAAATAAGATTAACATATGTGCAAACAGTATATTGACCAGTAATGCAGAAGCAATTAAAGAGCCAGTCTTTGGTCATGACTTCCAATTTACTCCAGAAGAATCTGTGGCTGAAACAAGCCAATACAATCCATTCACTTCTGTTACTAAGTCTGTATCAAGCACATTCACGTTCGTGTTAGATATTCAGCCAAAGGGAGCAAAAAGGCTCTTGGTTGGTAGATCCTTTAATGTTAACTTTGCTGGAGAGCCTACTATTAATATAGAAAAGCTTTCTATTCTAAATAGAGGTACTTATGGGAACCTATTCATACAGGGTCCGATTGCCTCCAACTCTAATAAAGACATAATTTATTATAGGCCTTTGGATGTAGAGACAAACACTATGGGCTTGCAGTTTGCTTCAATTGGTGTAAACTCTGGAATACCTCTTCATGTTCACGTACCAGATCCAGCTAGTGGAGTTATACCGCTTCACTTGAGGCAAGCAGAAAGAGCCGATACCACTCTGTTTATTTCACATGTCTTTACCCCTGCTAGTGGTGTAACTAGTCTTTCAACACTTGGTCCTCTTACATCAGCTTCCAGTGGAGATTTGTTTGTTGATGGTGCAGCTTCAGAAGATAATGACTTTGAAACATTCATTCTTGGTGGATTTGCGGGCGGCGGTGGAGACACAGGCGTGTCACAGGCCGGCGCTGATTTACGAGTGGAACAAGATGATCCGATAGCTGTTTCTGGAGATGCAGATTTATTCTTAAATGGTGTTGTTAATACTGCAAGCGGTCATTTTGCAGCGAACACGGCTTTTGTCGAGGGTGGTTTATATGCTCCAGCAGAGGGTATCATCGACTTCCTACATATCGAGACTGACCTAAAGGCGGTAGCGAGTGGTGTAACTACTTTACGCATGGCTGTTGATCCTGCTGCCGGACCTTCTGATGCAGCATTTGCAGCTTCTGTTGCTGGCTCTGGAGTTTCCAGCTCAGTTGGTGCATTTAAAGAAAATGCAGAGGCTAATTTAGTTATCGCTGCCACTGCTACAAATTCAGGTGTAGCGACGTTGTTTCTTCATAGAAAAGGCGTTGGGGGTGGTGAAGAATTGGATGCAGATACCAACCTAATTGTGTATAACTTTATAGACAGTGCCAATGCTGATCTTGCCGTCTCAGGAGCTAATATTGCTCTGGCAAATATGAACATAGCTATATCTGGAGTTGTAGGAGCGCCCACAGGAATTATACCTACATATATTAGAGGTTTTCAAGACTAAGGAGTTATAAATGGCAGTAACATTTAATCCCATTGGAGGATCTTCGCTCACTATAGGAGGGACTAGTGGAACTGGTCCGTTTCCTAAGTATTCTATTAATGTGGAGAGAGTTGAATCTGGCGATGGAACTTTAATTGATTTAATATATAATATTAGCGTTACTGGACAAATTATTGCTACGGGAGACATAACTACTCCCGGAGCTCGCCAAAACAATTTAATGAGTCAGATGATTGCTAAGTTGGCTCTCACGGAAAATGAAGTTCCTATAGGTAGACTAGAAATAGTCTCGTATGGAGGTCTTGCTGACGATCTAACATTTAATGATGCCGTTCTTACAGGTATTGAGTATGCAGATCAGGATGACTCTGGTTCCGTGCAATACCAAGACTATACTTTCACATTTACTGCGCACAAAAGAGACGGCACAAAAATAGGTAATTCTCACTCTCTTTCTACTGCTGAAGAAACTTGGGAAATAGCCGAAAACTCAGAGAGAACTTTTGAAAATAGTGATCTTTCTGTTACACCTCTAAAAACTTTTACAATTACACACACAGTAAATGCTACGGGGTACATTAAGTCACTGGACAATACTTATCAAAAATCTGCATGGTCAGAAGCTAAAGATTGGGTTTTAAGTAGACTTGTTGATAACCCCGACGAGACCATAGCCAATGACATGGCAGACAAGTCTAGATTCACTGACTTTATTCCTATATACATGGGAGCTAACTCTGATGATTTTATTGATCTTGGGACAGAAGAATATTATAACCACAATCGTGTGGCTACTTCTGATTTATCCGGTGGATCTTATTCGGTAACTGAGACTTGGTTTGTTTCTAAAGAATCAGTCACGCATGACGTTGAGATAAACTACGACCTAAATGAAGAACAGGTCGCCTCTGTTGTAGTTAATGGCACAATATCAGGACTGAGCACTTCTAGCTTTGAAAGCAAAGAAGAAAACAAAATAACTCAAGCAGAAGCTGTTTTGAATACAGTTTTAGGTCAAGCCTATACTCTTGCTAGTGGTTTTTATGATACAGTTAAAGAGTCGGGAGCTAATGGTTTAACTAATAATGTATTATCAAAAAGTGTTGCAAAAAGCCCCGTAGCTGGTACTATTACTTATACGGTTAACTTTAGCGATAAAGAAAAAGAGAATGATGATACTATTACTGAAACTTTGACAGTAACAGATGACAATGAAGATAGGTCTGTTCAGACTGTTGCGATTATAGCAATTATAGGTAAAGCAGATGGGCCAATATTTCAGGATATGGGCACGACTCCAGAAAGAAAAAGAAGTGTCGCTATTGACTGGACAATGAAAAAAGACAAGAGAGATGAGAAGCCTAGTGCAGCAGCTCTAACGGCAGCTAATACCTATAAGCCCACAGGAGCATATCAGCTCTCAAAAACTGAATCTTGGACGAAGGCAACTGGAGCTTATACCCTGAATATAGAATGGTCTTACTAATATGACAGCAATACTCACAGAACCCTTAGAAATGTTCAACGCTTATGTCGTTGACTTTACATGTAGTGTTGGCTATGGAGCAGAGTCTAGTACTATGCAGATGACTCTTGCTGAAGATTTAAACCATGTAGACTCTAATGGCAATCCTTCCCCTAAGACGGTACAGCATAAAAAAGCTAGACTTGATCAAGATGGCAAGCTTATTCCTGACGGAAACGGAAGTGTTGAGTTTGATATTGTAGACGGCTTTCCAGAAGCTGGAACATGTTGTCAGTTTAAATTTAAGGAATTTGAGTTCGTTGGTATACTCCAAAGATATAATTATAATCAAAGTTTGAGTGGAAATCTTTATGATGTTACTTTTGAATCGCCATCAAAAGCTTTAGATGGTGTTCAGGTTATTCTTGATAAGTTTGAAGGTACGGTTTTTACAGAAAACAATAGATACTTTCCATCCCAAGGAGCTAACTTTACAAGCCAAATAAGAAATGTCTACAACCCATTTGGTATTAAAGAGAACTATGCTTTTAATGGCATATTTGGCGGCTCAGGCAGGAATGAGTTTGGCTTTGATGCAAAAGAACTACTTGACCTTATAGAGGGCATTTCCAGATCTGAGTTCACATTTACGAATCCGTCTGGAAATCCAGATGCTGATGCATACATAAATGATGATGATGATGAAGTTTTAGGTGGCCCAATACACTTTGGTGAGTCACAATTTGTAATTGATTTTGACATCCTTGCCTCGTTGCTCCCTGATTTCTTAAGAATCAAAGGCGACTTTATGAGCATAAACGCTATCGTGCAAGAATGTACAGACATGATTCTTCACGATTATGTAACATATATCAAGCCGACAGTAACGCAAGTTCTCACAGGTTATGGCCTCGGAATTAATCCTCAACCAATATTTGCGCAAGAGGTGCAAAATGGTGTGACACTTCCAACTTTAGACAGCGATGATAATGTCACTGGCCCAGTTATATCATTTAAATATTTAGATAAAAAGCCGCAACCCCAACCAAATGTCGTAGAAACTTTAGTAAACCAGAAAAAGGGCACCACACTTATCTCTGCCACTAATGGTAAAGAACTTGCCGATGCAGTTACGCAGAAATTAATTATTGGGGGCGATGCAACAAGAGTATGGCACGCTGGTATGCAATACATGATACCTGTTTATGGTAAAGATCATCAAGGTGCGTGGCTCACTGGCAATGGTTTTGACGATCAGGCAAGCGTTCCTGTTTGTCTAGATAATGGTGCTATATACCTAAGTAAAGTTATAGAACTAAGAGCTGCATTATCTGGATTTAAGACATGGTGTTGGTATCATGTTGTTGGTAAGGCATATGGATATACAAATGTAAATAATCCAATATTTTCTCAGTTTGCCAGAATGACCACTTCTGTTTTTAGTTCTATGAGTAAAAATACCCTTAGTCCTTTTGGTATTGCTGCTGGATTTGACGGCTCTGTTGCGCAGGATACCGCACAGCAAGATGCTTTAAATGGTATACAAGGAAGATCTGATGGATCTCAGATATTTGATGCTGTTTTGAATACGGCCCAGAATTATTATGGAAAAACATACTTTGTTCTTTTACCAGTTGAGCCCGGTGGTTTAGATAATAATATTAGATTTACTGAACAAAAATCGGAATCGGCTTGGAAAATGTCAGATTCTGGATGGGACCCTACGTTCACAATCAAAGATATTGACGCTTATGATGACGAAGGTAGACTAAAAGCTTGCGCTGGTTATTTTCCAAGTTACTCTGCTGGCAGTAAAAGGTTTGACAGAGATTTTAGTGAAATAGAAAATCCTCTTCCATACGTTATGCCTGCAGCTGACTTAGTAGGGGCGGCAGATATAACAGTAGACAAGAAAATATACTGGAGACAAAATCCATACTATCAGTCAAATAATAATCCTTATGATGATATTTCTGCAATGGTTCACGTAACTGTCCCAAGAGTTTTTGAGTATGTAATTGACCAAAGTATGTCAACGGCAGTTTCTGGGCCTAGAGCTGGAGTAGATGGAGTATTCAATGCTATTGCTGGAGGAACAAGCAATCCTCAGCTTGCACAGTTGGCAGGGTCTAGTCAGTGGTCGAGCTATAGCCAAGGATTCTCAAACTATGCAACTTTAGAAAATGGCGTCCTTGCACTCAAATTTATGCCTAGAGCTGTTAGGCCGTTTGAAATATCTTTACCTCAATCGAGTACTCGATATACTTGGGGGCCTTGGTATCGCTATAGTGCCCATAGAGGAAAGGCAGAAGTAGAAAAATCTGACCAGTTAAGACCTGAAGTCTTTGGTAGCGCAAGAGTCATGGATGATTCAGCATTTGCTTTAGCTGGAGCCGCAGTTGCTGATATGTATCAGTCTGAATCTGGGACTATAGAAGTTGCAGAATTTCCTCAGTATAACTTTGCAGAAAGATTCAATAGTAATGGACCTTACATTACTAAGATGTCTGTTAAGGTTGGAACTTCAGGGATAACTACAAATTATGAGTTCTCGACTTGGACTAGGAAGTTTGGAAAAATAGCTAAGTATAATGTTGATAGAATTGCGGCTATTAATAAAAACAGAATAGCTGCTATGAAATCAGCCAAACAAGAAGGGGAAGGACCAAAAAGAAAATCTCCACAGTCAGGGAGTTCTCAGGCCCAAAAACAGCAGGCACAAAATCCCATCATGACCAACTTCATGTCTGGACTCAAAGTCCCTATGGCTATTGGTCAGGCTTTATTTACCGGGCAAAGTGTTTGGGCGATGAGTAACAAAGACGGCAGTGTTAGCGTCAATGATTTTGCTAGAAAGGTCAAGCTTGGTGGTCAAGTTTTTAATGCCTATGATGTGTCATTTGGATGCACGCAAGAGCAATTATTCTCTCCTGTTGGAGTGCAACACCCAAACAATATTAGAGTAAAGCCAGACGTTGACTTGCCGAAGCCTAAAAATGGCTTTTCTTATATTAGAAAGCCAGACACCCTCACTGATACTAGGGATGGACTGTTTGATTTTCAGAATTCCAAACAAGTTTCTCCTACGTCTTTTGACTTAGATCCGTATTTCAGGTTTGAGAAGGTTGACTTTGGCGCTACTGTTACTAATGACTTCCAGTGGTTTGCTCAGGGTGGTCAAAATTTGGCATTTGAGAGAAGAAATAATGTTAGTAATACTGCCAATGAATATAGAACCTACGGTGTAAAAGGCCCAATGTTAATGTCTGGGTGGGGATATGATGTTAATGGAAATCCCGTTCCCGGCAAGCAAAACAAAGTGTTTGATCCTGCAATGCCATCTCAAGATAGATCGTCTTGGAAGTCTGGGCCAGTTGATTTAAAATGGGACGAAGAGCGCCAAGTTTGGGCTGGCGGATTACAGTTCGTCGAAGGGATTCTTACTGCTGCCATTAATAAGGCAAGGAGTCCTGATGATCCAGACAAATCAGGCAAGATGAAGCTGCGTAGACGTTTCTTCGATGGTAATGACTATAAATGGCAGAATACAAATGAGGAAATAACCATAACCAATAGAGATCCATCTTTGGCTGTTAGTGTAGATGGTACATATGATATATATTGTATGTGTACTAGAATAAATTATGAATGGCGAGTGGTTTATATCAGTTGCGATAGCCTTAGTCAGTAATTAGGAGAGTCGTTTTGGGAAGACCCGGATGTGAACAATGTTGTGGAAAACCAGAGCCAGCGCAATGCTTAAGTTGCTTGCATGCTTGCCAATATGCTGAAGTTAATGATCCAGCGCTGTTGGATAAATATTGGAGTGGGAGAGTGTATCAACCCACTGGGTTTACGGGCGACCCAGCTGATTTATTTGGTGGCGGCTACGCTTTTGGTTATAACGCAAGTAGAACTTATGCAAATTTCGACCCAGAGACTCACCCTTGCAATGAAGATAAGTTTGAATATATTGTGCATGTTATTAGTTGTCAGGATTCTTTTTGTGTCCCAAATGGTGATTTTGACGTATGTGTAAATGGAGAAAACTTAGGAACATACATCGGATATGATCCACTAAATTCTCAAGATATTCCATTGTTTGAGGGGCTTCCATTGTTCCCCTATAAATCTAAACATAATGAACAACGAAAATGTGGGCCTGCCCAGTATAAAGGTACAATATTTGGAACTAGTCAAGAAGCTATAGATCATGTAGTTGATACTAATTTTGGTACAGGCTGGTTACGGATGGGGG
>CEUI01001280.1_pt1 | contig 13372 bp, 19 predicted proteins | sample 531411 | NCBI WGS metagenome assembly CEUI01 (sample SAMEA2622841, study PRJEB7988) | marine metagenome | isolation source: saline water (ENVO:00002010), including
GTTGAATCAACGGAAGTCCATGGAAAGCGTGTCATGATATAAAAACCCGTCATCCCAAAACCATGAACATCCACCACGGGCAATCCATTTTGTTTGTCACATAAAATTTGAAAACAAAGATCCACCCACCGCCGGAAAGGTTCACGATTTTGGGGTTGGGAAATGTCAACCGCCCCGCCCAATCCAATGTGTTGATAGCCTTTTTTCAAATAACGCTTCAACCATTCCATTGATGATTTGCGGTGAACAACCGGAACCGGATGAATTCCTAGCTTTTCTAGTTCAATTTGATTTCGCCACGTCAATTCTTCGGATGTCATTCCTTTTGGCACTGTTTTATTTGAGCGAAATGGTAGGACATCAATGTTTGCATAATGGGACAAACCACGTTCATATTTGCGGACAAATTTGGCGTATGATTTCAAGTAATCCCAAAACATATCCGTTTCATAAAATTCCCATTCACCGCAATCATTTTTTTCCCCATACTTTTCCGCTTCTGTCCACAAGGAAAAAGAACCGGAATCCAAAAAATGGGATTGTGGGATTCCAATTGGCAATTCATTCAATTCCAAATCAATCAAATCCCGCCAATGTTTGCCCCCGTATGGTTCACGGTTTGGTTTGTCAATTTCATTCAAAATCCGTTGAAACCTTTTTGAAGGTTTCCCGTTTTTCATATCATGAAAGCTCAACATCAAATTGACCGAATCACCAACCATAGTTTCGGGGAATGCGTTTGGTTTAACACCACCGGCTGAATAGTAGATGATCACGATATTAACGCCATGAATTCTGCCCGTGCTTCCGGTTTTCGAAATGCACCGGAAAGGGATGATGTGACCATGACGCTATTTTGTTTATTAACACCACGGGCGCACATGCACATGTGTTTTGCCTTCAATACACATGCACTTCCAAGACTCCCCAATTCCAAATCCAGGGTGTCCGTCACTTGTTGGCAAATCCTTTCTTGAATTTGAAGACGTTTGGCAAACACGTCCAACAATCTTGCCAATTTACTTATTCCCACAATCTTTCCATTTGGGATGTAAGCGATTGAAGCGGTCCCATGGAAGGGCAACATGTGATGTTCACACATCGAATGAAACTCAATGTCCCGCAACAAAACCATTTCATCCGTTGATTCATCATCAAACGTGGTGAACACGCTTGAAGGGTCAATGCTGTATCCCCCATAAAGTTCACGAAATGATTTGATCACACGTTTGGGCGTTTCCAAAAGTCCTTCACGTTTTGGATCTTCCCCAATGTATTCAAGAACCCGCCGAATGTTTTCTTCCGGTCCTTGTTCGTTGTTCATTCGCTCCCAGGGAAAAACAACCCAATCATCTTGCCAATCTTTATCAAGATGCGTTTTATCTACCAAAGCAAAAAACGGTTTGTTCGGAAATTTGCGGTGGAATTGTGTCCGTGTTTCTCCGCTATCAATAATGTCATCAACAATCACGTTGGCTTCTTCCGGTGTTTCTACAATTTCAAAACAACCGGATTGAAAAGATCCGTCCACATTCATTTCCGGAAATTGGGCAGAAAATTCTGTTTGGATTGATTGGGCTGCGGGGATCCCACCACGTGGCACGGGATAAATTTTTCGGAAGGTGTCCAACCCATTTTCAAAATTTGAAAGGTTGCCCGTCAAACATATTTGCTCAACAACTCTTCTTGCTCGGTTTTGCACGTCTGTCCATGACAAATTAATTTCCATCTATAAGCTCCTAAATTTATATTCAATCGGGTCTTCAAGTTCGTTTCTTTGAAATGCTTCAAGTCTATCAATACAGGCACCACATTTGCCACATGCAATGTCTTGGTCTTTGTAACATGTTCGTGTTAAGTGATACGGAACGTTGCGTTCAATTCCCCATTTGATGATTGTTGTTTTTGTTCCCATCAAAAACGGGGCGGTCAAACTGACATTTCCATCGGTTCCGGTTTCAACTGCTCGCCGCATCGCATAGAAAAAGTTTGGTTTGCAATCGGAATACATATCATTGCCCGAATGAATGCCCATCCAAACTTCTTCTGCTCCGTTGTTCCAAGCCCTTCCACTTAGGATAGATGCAAAGATCATGTTGCGAGCGGGAACGGTTGTTTTCTTCAATGTTTCCGGTTTATATTTTCCTTCCGGAATGGGTCCACCGGTTTTCATCAAATTGGATTCAAAACCTTCCATCAATGTTTCCAGCGAAAGAACAGTGATCGGCAATCCATAATGTTTTGCGACATAGTAAGCGGCTTCGTTTTCATATGGGTTGTGTTTCGAACCATACGAAAAAGAAACAAGCTCAACTTCCATCGAAGCATCCAATGCCGCCGCAATCACAGTTGTTGAATCCAGTCCCCCGCTAAATGAAACAATTGCTTTTGCCATTATTTCAACCCAACTATTTTTTGAATCTGAATTTGCAATCTGTAATCGAATTTCAAACAAACATCCACCGCCGCTTCTGTGTTCATCCTGTTATGCTTAGGATCTTGAAAATCCATTGGTTGAATATAGATTAGCGGATTTTCTCCCGAAGGTTTTGCCGGAGCAAACCCACCCAATGTTTCGGATGGAAGTCCATCCGTGGGATCAATGTGATCCGCATCAATCACGTATTTCCAAGCGGTGATGTAAGGAATCAACCCTGGATGAACTTTTGGTGTTTTCGGCGAACAAACAATTGAAATTTGATCAAACGGGATGTTGGGACGGAATAGGGTTCCATTAGTTTCAATTTGGATTTCATACCCAGCTTCCAAAAGAAGTTCAATCAAAGGTCCAATGTCTTGGCGGAAAGGCTCGCCGCCCGTCAAAACCACAAGGCCAGACGGACGGATTGCCCGCACCAACTCTACCACTTCACTTGCTCGCCACAATTTACGGTTTGATGTGTAATCCGTATCGCACCACGGACAACGCAAATTGCAACCTGCCAACCGGATGAAAACGGATGGACATCCTGCCAATGGTCCTTCGCCTTGAATCGTCTTCCAAATGTCAACAATTTCAACATCCCCAAAACGTAGCGGTGCGATTCCTTCGCGTTTTTGTTTGTTCACTTCCATGCGTTCATTTTCCTTTTTTATATGTTGCGGAATTCTTGGGGGTTTCAATACATTTCACTTCTATGACGCAAACCCTTCCGTTTGTGTTTTCCTTGACAATAGAATTTGCGTGAATAAAAACATGGTTTGCGAACATTTCACAACCCACGTTCACCATCGTCCGCAATTGAATCAATCCTTTTTTGTCTAGTTCCACAAAATCGGAAAGATGTGGATCGTCTTCTGCTATTATTGTCGTGTGATCAAACCACAAATCCAAATCTTTCTTCAATCCATTGGAAGCGAAAGCTCCAAAATCCATCACCCAATTTCTTTGGTCTAATTCCCCCGCAAATGTAATTTTGAATTCCAGGGCATACCCATGCAAAAATTTACAATGGGAATCCGCACGCCATTGACGGAAGCAAGTTGAATATCCTGCAAATCTTTTTTGTGATTCGTATTTGAAAAGGTTTTGTTTATTCATCCGGCCAAACTTCCATCAATTCTTTGTTTATGTCCACGCTTCCATCCAAAGACATCAAGCGACCAAGCCACCTTCCATACTTCCCCGTTTTGAAAGATTGGAGCTTGATTCTTCCTTCATCATCCGCCGCTTGTTTCAACAATGTTTGAAGTGTCATTGTTGCAAGTTTATAGTTTGGAAATCCGCGTTCCGGTGTGTCTACGTTCAACAACCGGATCCGTTGCTTTTGCTTCAAGTGAAATCCATAATCAACAATCAAATCCACGGTGTCCCCATCAACCACACGATCAACAGTGGCGACATAGTGAAAGAAACTTTCATTCATTGGTTTCTTCTTCATCAAACAATTTTCCGCAATGAATGCATGGAACCATTTTGTGAACCATGTCTTCAATGCCACAATAACACGTCACACAAAAGGCAACTTCCAAGATCCCAAGTTGCCCCGCAATGTGGATTTCTTCACTTTGGCAAATAGAACACTTCATTCAAAATCACCCCCACCGGCTAATTCCTAGAAAGAAATCAACCGGCGAGGGGACCACACACGGAATCAATTGATCCACCATCCACCTTCATTGTTCTTTTCCACAATAATCCCTTTTGCCAATTTCAATCTGCTTGGCACTTGCGTTTTGATTGTGGACATCATTGAAGCGGGTTCCTTCCCTGGGAATTTCTTGATCAATTTGCCAAGGATGTCTTCCTTTGTGATTGGTTTTTTTTCACTTGCGGCTTCAAGAATTTCCACGATTGTGGCAATCACTCCACCTTTCCGGATTGGTTTCTTTTCCGGAAGCGGTTTTGATTCTTCCTTGGGTTCTTCCTTGGGTTCTTCCTTCTTCTTTTTCTTCTTCTTGGGTGGTTTGTCCCCTTCCCCTGGTCCAAGAATGAATTTCACTTCTACTTCTTCTTCTTCTTTTTCTGTTGGAACAGAATCAACCACCTTCACACCTTCATCATCATCCAACGCAGCCAAAATCTTTTCCAACAAGTCTTCCGAATCTCCCGCTTCGGTGTCTTCGTCGATGATGTCAGGCAAACCTTCAATTTTCTTTTCTAATCGGGCAGCGGACCACTTTGAAGCGGTGGGAAATCCAAGATCCACAAACAATTTTGTGGCAGCTTTGACGTTTACGTTCATACTCATTTTTTGTGTCTCCTATTCATAGTAAATAATAATTGATCAAAATCGTTTTGTTTGTTTATTTCATTTCTAGTTTTTCCTTTGGTTCAAGTTCTTGTCGAACAATTTCAATTTCATGCGGAGCATCAATGCCAACACGGGTGCGATGGTCTTGGGTTTCAACAATCACAATTTTTGCGACCACTTCACCATTCCGGACCAAATGAATTTTTTCGCCCTGTTTACGTGACAAAACTAGCATCTGCTTCCCCTTCGAAATCAACCCGTTTGATGACCATTCCATTTTGCAAATTATAGCTAAGGGTTGCCCGTGCCATTTTTCCCAAAACAAAACCTTTGCAAACTTCTTGTAGCATTTTGATGGTGTCTTCATCAAAAGTGTTTGTGTCAATTTGAAATTCAATTGTGTTTTTGTCTGCTATGATCAAGGCGGTGGAGCAATTCCCTTTTCTGTCCTTGATTTCCAGCGGATGACTTCCAACAAAAACGTCAAGTGTTTCTTTTTCGTGCGAAATCTTGGTGGTCATTGTGAAACCTTTTCTTCTTTTCGGAAGGGACGTTGGTTGATTTGATTGCCGGTGAAAATGTTGATTTCCCCCGCTTCGGATTTTTGTTTGTGTGGTCTCCACTTTTGTTTCCTTATAGATTGCCAATTAGGATGTTGACGACAACGCCAACAAAGAATGCTAGGATACATAAAACGATTGCGTTTCTTTGTTCTTTTTCCATGGTCTTTTTCCTTTGCTTTATTATCGGGAATGAAGTTCAAAACAAGTGATTTTTTTGCGTTATTGTTTCACCTTATCCGAAATAGAGCGTGTTGCAAATAAGTACAAGATCGTCATCATCCAAGAAATCAATGGCACGGCCAGCTTCTTTTTCAACCGCTTCAATAAGTTCTTCTTGGTTTAAGCCAAACCATCTTAGTGGTTCATAAGCACATCGCTCAAAGTCATAATCAAGTTTGTTCACTTTCCACGGAATCCCACCACCTAATTGTTTGTAATGTGAATCGCTGATCCGCTTCAAGATGTCACAAGTGCGGTGATACTGTTTTTCTTGCTCAATGTCTTTGGTGCTTGTATGATCACAAACTTCTTCCAAACCCAACAACCCGCAAGAACACCCATGGATCGCAACCCACGCTTCTTCATGTTCTGCCAACTTCTTTTCTTGTTCTGCTACCATTGATTGAAGTGTAGCAATTTTGTTTTCCAGGGTTTCAAGTTGTTCTTCGTGTTGTTCGTAGCGTGTTTTAATTTCAATTGCGTTCATCGTTTTGGTCTCCGTGTGAAAGTGAAAGTGAAAGTGTTAGATTAACCTTCGCTAGAAATTGAATTCATCCATTCTTGTTGTTCTTCTTCTTCCAAATTTTCCGCCCGTTCTTTCATTCTTTTAAGACTGCTCAAAATAGTCTCTACTGCGAATTTATCTTGGCGGCTTCCTTTGCTGTTCGTGACTTGCTCTAGTTCTTGCATTTGTTCGATTGCGAGTAAGATGTCGTAAATCATTTCTTTGTCTCCCGTGAAAGTTAATTAATTCTTATACAGTAAATATATCGTCCGAATTAAAAGAACACAATAGCACAAAGCACATTATTTTGCTTTTTTTTGAAGGGAAGTTTTTGAACGTTCCCAGGTTCATTTTCTAGGTGGATGGAACCTCTTGGCGATTTGAATAAATCCGTCCCCAATAGTGATGCCCGTTATTCGCCAACGCCTCAGCGTGTGGTGCAATCTCTTTCACGGTTCGCATCGTTCCCCATGTACATGGGTTTTTTGTTTGGGTGCTAAAAAGTGCATGGGTTCCTGCTTGGTTGACTATTCCATATGCCCGCTGTGTTTGAAAACCAGCGACGCCGTGAACAGTTGCCCAATAGTTGTTTTTCAGGTTTTTTGCTTTGTTGTTCATTTCTTTGTCTCCCGTGAAAGTGTTAATTAATTCTTATACAGTAAATATATCGTCCGAATTAAAAGAACACAATAGCACAAAGCACATTATTTTGCTTTTTTTTTGGAAGATTAAAATGTTGCCCGAATCGCAGGATTTCCAATTTCCAAACATCCCGCAACATGCACGCATTGGGTTTCCGTAAATGCGGATTCACGCAAGACAATCCAATTCAAACGAAGGATCCCACATTCCTTTTCATCACTGTTTGCGTTCAACCCAACCAATCCGGTGACGTGTGCCAACTTCCGTTTGTCTTCTGAAAAATTAGAACGTCCGATTGTGTTTGCATTGTATGAATTTGCGTCCGCTTGGGTTGCCGTCACAACCAAAGAATGCGTGGACTGTGACAAGGCACGAAGTTGTTTCCATGTTGAATTTATTTGGTCCCGTGTGTCTGCGACTCCATGCGGTGGCGCCAAGATGTCCGCATAGTCAATCACAATCACATCCGGAACCCATCCTTGCCGTTCCCAATTTTGAAGGATCGCCCGAATCCCTGAAACCGTCAATGTTGAATTCGGGTGGCATGACAAACGCAACATGGATTCTTGTGATTTGATTTTGGATTTGATTATTTTTTGACACGATTTCAACGCTTCTCGCCAACCAAGTGGTGAATCCGTTTCACGTGTTTCATGTTCAATTGCGGCCATGGGTGAATTTGCTTCACGTTCAATCTTCGTGGGGTATTGGAAAGAAGTGGATTTCAACGGACGTTTGGAAGCACGAACCATCAACCGCCGCATGATTTGATTTTGTGACATATCACCAACTTCAAACAATGCCACCTTTCTTCGTTGACACATTGCCCGCCAAGCGACATCTAAAAGCCACCACGTCTTCCCCCGTTTCTCCGGACCCATGAAAGCAACGAACGCATCCCGCTGAAGTGACGAACCAAAGAACCTTCCCAACGCCCCTGGATACTTGATCAGCGGTTCCATTTCTTCTTCAAACGCTTCACGAATGGCGGCTTCATCTGTCAAAGGATTAATTCCCGCACCAACCCCCATTTCCAGCTTTCCGTATTGAGTCACACGGGAAAGTGCTTTGTCTATGTTGCCCGTGGTCACATCGCCCTTAATGGATTCAGATAGTCGCTTCAATTTTATCCGGTTGAAATATTTGGCTGCTTGATCAATCACATAATCGGAATTTGATTCGCTTGAAAGTCGTTCATATTCATCCGACAAACCGGAAAGGAATTTTTCAACAATCTTGATTGTGTCTTCATCGGCATCATTCGCCCACGCTTCAAACAAACCTTCAATTTCTTTTTTTGGCGGTTCTTCGTATTCATTGAAAAAGTCAACGCACCAACCACCAATCAAGTTGCCCCATTGGGAACCAAAAAGATTGGGTTCCCACTTGGTTGCTATCCTTGCCAAAACTTGTTTGTCAACAATCATTCCCGTAAGAATTCGGCGTTCACTTCCACCATCACGTTTGGTCACTTTCAATTTTGATTCCCTTCAATAAAACTTTTGCTTCGTTTTCGTTTCTCCCGTATCCCACCACCAGGCCAACAAAATAACCTTCAAATTTGCGGGATGATGGGCGGAAACTTAGTGTTTCCAAATTACCACCCCACGCTTCCCATCCATTGATTTGGTTCCATATATCTTCAAACCATGTTTGAACGAAATGGGAAGGGGCGGGCAAAATATTAATCAAATGATTCAACAGATTTTTCTTCCGTGTCATTCGCAAACGATCTTGGGAATTGGTTTCATTTTCAGGATCCGTTGCATTTGCGATTTCTATGATTTGCGTTCTTGTGGTTTCATAGTTGGAAAGACTCTTTTGAACACACGTTGGCAATTGGTGTTCGCTTCCTTTGGGCCATTGATTTGATTTCAATCTTCCCACAATTCTTTTTGCTTCATCCGTGATTTCAATTTCAACCGGTTCCGGCATTGATCTTTTCATGGCAGCAACCACACGTTCAAATTTTTCACGGAAGATTTTGGGTGTGTAGCATTTTGGTGTCCATTTGTCTTGATAATTTTCACAATACCAATTCAACGCTTCTTCAATTTCTACTTTGGTCTTTTTGTCTTTGGTCCGTAACAAACGGAAATGATCCGCCCATGTTTTGGGAAGTTTTGTTTTGCTTCTTTTTGTTGTTGCTTTTAATTCAATAGCACATAGTTTGTCAAACGGTTCATGTTTTGCTTCACCTTCAAAACCAAAACCACCGGAATGATCTTTTTGTTTATCTTTCCCCGTAGGGGAAAGGGGGGTTGGACATCTATCCAAGTCTGCTTTGGTGTTCCGGTCCAACCCTTCAACACGTGACCACACGGTTTCAAGATAGCGACGGCGCCCATCAAACTTGATTTGATTCAACAACCCTTTTGCTTTTAGTTTTGAAATAAGTCTTGCGATATAATCGGGACGAACATTCAAAAGATCCCCCAAATATTTATTAGAAGCGAAACAACCTTTTTCCGGCGTGACCAAAGAATCAATGGTTGCCAACAAATGAAGCTCTGTTGATCCAATGTCTTTTTCTAAAAACATTTGCCAAATCTCCACCGGAATCCAAATCCCCCGCATTTTTTGTTTCATGCTAAGAACCCCCGAAGTTTTTTGATTTCCTTATCACTAGCTTCGGCGGCATCTTTTGCATCAAGTTTCACTTGGTACGTTTCCCCTGGGAACGGTTCCAATAGATCGCAAAGTTCGGTTGCCCGTTTTTGGGCGGGTTTTTCGGAATCAAAACAAATCACACGGACGGGATAGTTTGCCAATCGCAAAAGTTGATGCCGTGAAAATCCGGTTCCACATGTGGCAACGGCCCCTGGCCCCGTTCTCCAAACATCAAACGGACCTTCATGAACAATCACCGCATGACGGCAAAAGTCTTCCCCATACAAAAGCGTTTTGTGATTCACTTTTTCTTGTTCCGCAGCCGCAGAAATATAACGCAAACCCTTTTCACCAATTGATCGGGTTGTCCAACTTACAATTTCACGTTGAAGGTGGAATGGAATGAAAATCCGCCAAGGCAATTTTTCGGACAATCCAATGCCTTGGATCCCCCAAGTTTCTTCCAAGTGTTCGGGACACAATCCGCGTGATTTGATATAGCGAATGTGGCCTTCCTGAAGCGGTCCAATTCCTTTGGGCATTTCCAAGCGGTTTGTTTTTATTCGCTCATCAAAAACCACATGTGAATCCAAAGAATCCACAACCGGTTTGATTTCCCGAATTGGGCGTCCAGTGATTTCGGCAAGGGTTTCAACAATTCGATGATGCCCACATTTCCAGCAATTCAAATAATGATGCCGGATGTTCCATCCCAAGTGGAACCGCTTTGAATGTTTTCCGCAAAACGGACAATCCGTTTGAATCCAACCTTCACGGCAATGATGATGTCCTTCTTCAATGAATTGAACCCCAAGGGTGCGTAGCAATTCATTTAGGTTCAAGGCGATCATCCTTTGCAATTGTTTCTTTCATCAGTTGAACAATTTTTTCCGTCATGGTGATTCCACGTCGCGCACAATACGCTTTGAAGTGGTCTTTCACACCACGTGGAATGTTCCGCAGAAACATGGTTGCCCGTAGTTGTTCCGGCCTTTTAATCATCGCTTGTGATCTCCCTTTGTAGTTGATCGAAAATATCCAATTCTTCATTGACTGTTCCACCGTCCAAAGTTGCTGAAAGGACCGTTTGCTTTTCTTGTATGATCCGGCAAAGACGTTCTTCAATCGTGTCCACGCCAATGATGTAGTAGCATGTAGATGGTTGTTGTTGTCCGATGCGGTGAATTCGGTCTTCCCCTTGCGTGTGTTCTCCAGGGGTCCATCCAAGTTCCGCAAACACAACCGTGGAAGATGCCGTGAGCGTAAGACCAACACCGGCAGCGGTAAGGTTTCCTATGAATAATCGTGTTTGCTTGTTTTTTTGAAATTTGTCAACTGCCCGTTGCCGATTCTTTCCGGTCACGGATCCCGTGACCACAACCGATTGCGGATAGCGTTCTTTCAATTCTTTGATCATCTTTTTGTGAATAGCAAACACAACCAATTTTTCTTCTGTCTCTTCCAAAAAGGCATCAATCCAATTTGTGACGGCTTTCATTTTCAATTCAGCTGCCAACCGCTTCAAATAACCCATCCGAACAAGACGTTCTGCCCTTGCGGCGGTGTTTGCTTTTTGTTTTGAAAACTTCCCCAACCAAGCAACCAAGTCATCTTCTGCTTCGTCATATTCCTTGCGGTTGTCCAAAGGGACCGGAACCACATGGCGACTTTTTGCGGGAAGATCTTTCAACACGTCAACTTTTCTTCTTCGTACCATACAATTGCCGGACAAGATTTCATGAAGTTGATCCAAGTTCTTGGCACCTTTGTATTCCCAACCCCAAGGGTTGCGGCGGGCGTTGCAATACTTCAATGCAAAAGCCATGAACGATTTGAAAAGATCCGGACGGACCATGTTCAACGTGGTCCAAAGTTCTGCGGGGCGGTTGGTCAAAGGTGTGCCGGAAAGTGCCAACACGTGTGGAACGCCTTTGATCAATTGTTTCACATAGCGTGTCCGTTTTGCTCTTCTATTTTTGATGTATTGACATTCATCAAGAATCACCAATTCCGGATCCAAATCAATCAAGTAATCCAACCAGGGACCAAGGATTTCATAGTTGATGATTACAAGCGGGTTTTGCTTGAACACTTTCTTCTTCGGTGGTTTTGTTCCTTCCAAAACTTCCGCATGTTCATTCACATGAATGGCAGCTTCCCTTGCCCAATTGTATTTCAAAGAAGCTGGGCAAATCACAATGACGGGTGAACGCTTGTTTCTCTTCATGTAGTACAACGCTTGAAGAGTTTTGCCCAAACCCATTTCATCCGCCAACAATGCCCGTCCATTGAATTGCTCCAATGAACGGACACCATCCTTTTGGTATTTATAAAGCTTTGTCATTAGATGGATTCCAACGATTGGGAAATTTGACGAAAAGTGCGATCACATCGGTGGATGCTCCAACCAAATTCTTTGGTCAAAATTTTCTTCAATGCTTTCTTCCCTGCCCTTGTTCGCCCTGGAACTTCCGGACGTTTTGCGACAAGATCACAAACGGTTCTTGCGTCTTTGCCAAGTCCAACACGATCACAAAAATCCTGAAGATCAAATTCATGTGTTGTGTCAACTTTGATGGTTTCCAATTCCACGGGAACCCGTGGAAGGTTGGTGGACCGGTATTTTGCGGACCGGTAAGAATCCATCAACCGCCACCAAATCACTTGGCGTAGATATGTAGAAAACAAAGTTCCTTTGTGTTCATCATATCGTTCATATACTTCAAAGAATATTTGTTGTGCTAATGAAAAAGCGTCTTCATAGTTCCCACCGTTGGCGGAAATGAAGTCATGGCACGTTTTGTGAATAAGGTTTTTCGTGTCTTCAAAAGTTTCCGTGATTGCTTCTTGCGTTAAAGTGGTGCATCTTGCGACTACCATTTTCAAAGTCTCCATGTGTGTGAAAGTTGGTCAAACCCCCATTATAACAAATCAAACAAATGTTGTCTAATGGGGAAAAAGGAAACCCCATCTTCCTTGATGGGGTTTGTTCGCTTCTAGTTCAATTCAGGGTCCACGTAAGCGGTGGGCAGTAGTTCACGGAAACGATTCATTTGATTCATCTGTTCCATGGCCGGATTCCGCTTCACGGTGTAGGTGAAGGCGTTCAACAAAGCCCAGCTTGTTCCGCGTCCATGTTCTGCGAAGGTTGGGTTTTTGTATTCCTTATCTACCGCTCCGATTCGTGACCAAGGCATCAACCGTTGGCGTCCCGCTTCCATTAGGATTTCATCGGATTGGGTTGGGGACAATTCCGTTTCACGCATCCCCGCAACAATTCCGCTGATCTTGTTTGCCTTGTCAACGTATTGATCCAGGGCGGATTCTATTTCACCAATCAGATTGAAACCGGACGTGTGTTTTCGTTGCATCACGATTTCACCGGTTGCCATTCCGTTGTTACACACGGCAACTTTGGATCCAACAACAACCATCAATGATCTTCGCATCATGTTGGATGTTAGAAATCCAAGGGACAAGGATTGCCCTTCCGGAAGGTTCACATCTTTGATGTTCAAACCAAAAGCACCGGCAAGATCCCCTTTGTCTTTTGAAAGGGAAAAGCGTTGTTCTGTGATGTCCCAACCACGTGAACGGATTTCATCGGCAAGGGTGTTGACCAATGCACCATGTGGGATCCCTTGCCAATACGCACCGGCCTTTGTGGGACGTTCTAGTTTGACTGCGTTCAAATCGTCAACCGTTGTGTTTGCACCAAATACAGTAATCATAATAAAGTCTCCAAAAGTGAAAGTGAAAAAAGTGAAAGTGTTGATTCGTTTAGTATATTATCGGAATAAGAAATTGAAAGGGGTGAACGTTATTTTTATTTATGGGAAGTTTTTGAACGTTCCCAGGTTCGTGTGTCTTAGACAAATTTCCAACTGATTAGGTTTAGAATTGTTTCATGTTGCTTGTTGCCACGTTCAGCAATCCAACTTTCTAGTGCTTTTCGTTGACTTGCTTCATCGCCCATTATCCAACAAAAAGAACCGCTAGTCATGGCGTTGGTTTTGTCGATGGTGCGTGACACGATTTCGCCGGTCAATTCGTCTTCCATTTTCAGTTCAACATTGTATTTGGTTTCTTCGTACATCGTTTTGGTCTCCCGTGAAAGTGTTAATTAATTCTTATACAGT
>CEUI01008607.1_pt1 | contig 13345 bp, 6 predicted proteins | sample 531411 | NCBI WGS metagenome assembly CEUI01 (sample SAMEA2622841, study PRJEB7988) | marine metagenome | isolation source: saline water (ENVO:00002010), including
ATGCTATTTGGGATAGTGTTGAAGATGTAGTTAAAGAAGCTTTAATAGAGGACTAGTATAAACTGGAGCACTAATTCTGGTGCGACATTATTGGTGCGGATGTGCTCCTTTTTATACAAAATAATTTATGCCAAAAGAAAGTTTAACATTAAATGGATTTGCTGGTGGAATTAATACTAATAAAGATTTAACTGATATTAATTCTGATGGTAGAGGTAAAGATGAGTTATATGAAGCTAATAGATTTTTATTAGACCAACCTGGAAAAGTAACAACAATTACGCCTGTAATGACAGGAATGGATCAAACTGGGCTTACTATAGATAGTAGTGATGGTACAGGTAATGATAATGAAGAAAACGTTATACCTAATACTATATTAGTAAAAGACAATGTACTATATAACCATCAAGGTGTTTTTTCTTCTGGAGAAGATGTTAATTGGAGTAATAACAGTGAGTATCAAGTTAACAAACCTACTCAAGGTACTTTATATGATAGTCAAAGTAATGTGGCTACACGAACTGACGGACATGATCTATCTATAGAAATTAGCAAAGTTGGTGATTATACTATTTTTTGTGGAAAAGAATCTCCTTTTAACCCTTATGATCATGGGCTTATCTTTACTGACCCAAGTAGTGAAGGTATAGATAATAAAGTTTGTGGAGATAGTACTGCTGATAATGGTAAAGATGCTAGAAGTTTATTTGCTCATTTTGGTGACAGTGCTGTTGATGGTAATGATGGTAAATTTGGATATGAAAATGATTATTGGTTTGAAAATACAAATATTGCAGCTAACAATAGTGGTCTTGGTAATCCTAGTGATGATGATGATTTTCAAACAGGTACAAATCTTTTAAGCCAATATTACTATACTAATTTTCCTTCTTGGCACGCATATAAATATCAATCAGGCAGTACAGTTGATTTTGATTTAAGTGGTGCTGATGCAGAAGTAGATTTTACAGAGTTTTCAGATTTTGGATTTCATCATAACACAAGTGTTAGTGGCGATACAAGAGATACAAGTGCTCTGTATTTTAGGGTAGGTAAAAAAGAAGGAGATTGGGATGATAGTGGGTGGCCTTATACCCACAAATGGGGGTTTTATGGAGAATACTTTGATTTATCTGGGGATTATGGAGTATCTTTAGATGTTAATCTTCAAAATGGGACAGGGTTTGATAGGATTATTGTTGGTCTAGATTCTGATTCTAATGATAACCAAGTTCATTATCAGCCTGATAGTGGATCAACAGATTCATATGTAAAACAATGGACTTTTACAAGAGCTATGATTGAGTCAGCAGGAGGTCTTGGTAATTATGCTAGAATTACACTTGCTAGTAATTTAGCTAGTTTTACTGGTAGTAATTACAATTCAGCTAGAATAAAAGGTGTATATGTTATTCCTATGTGGTCTGGTGATAAAGCTATGTCAGGAGCTATAGACCCAGCAGGAGGTTCTGGTCAAACTAGAGATGGTTCTCAAGTATTATTAAGAGAACTTACTTTTGAATTAGATCGTGAAGGTTCAACTAGTTTTCAAACATATGATTGGAGATTTAGTCAAACCAAAATAAAAAATGGTGTTGAGTCATTAAGAAAAGTTTATGCAGATAATTGGCAGGGATCTTCTCATGCATTAAATCTTACATTTGGGCTATGCAATACAGTAGATTATGAGAGTAAAATCTATTATGAAAAATTAAATAAGGATGGAAGTGCAATTGGTGACCCTTATCTTTTGGCTGAATTAAATAGAGATGATGGTGTTAAACTGGCTGGAGATGAAGAGTTTACAGAATGGGAGTCAGATAAAGTTACATTAAAAATTGACTCTCCACCTATATATTCTAATTATTGGATTGAAAGTGGATATTCAGATGGAGTAGAACATATTAATGCTAGATGGAAATTTTCAGCTACTTGCGGAAGCCAGACTTATATTGGCAATATTCAACAACCTATAGACACAAATTTGGCTATGAGTGAATGGAATAATGGGAAAATTTTAAAAACTGTTATAGGTAAGCCTGCTGGATTTGCTGATAATATGTATATAGATTTAGAGCTTGGAGGAGATTATATTACACACATGCTTTCTCAAGGTGATAGGTTGTTTATTTTTACTAGAAAAAAATTAGTAGTTATAAATGTTGCTCAAGAAACAGAATTTTTAGAAGATGAATTTAAAGGGTACGGTGTTTCTGGTCCAGGTCAAGTAGCTGAAATGGATAATGGTTTTGCATTCATAAATGGTCAAGGACCTCATATATTTACTGATAGAACAGGTTTTGAATACATAGGACAAAATCTTCAAAGTCAAACTTATTGGAATCCAAATAGTGCTAGAGTTGTTTGGGAGCCAATTAGGAGAAACTTATTCTTTTTTCCTTTTGCTAACCCTGTGTTATTATATAATGTAGAGTTAAAGAGTTGGGTTTACTATTCTCACGATGGTTTAGGCTCTGCTTATGCTGATGGTTGGCCAACAAGTAATGGTGTTATAGTTTCAAGATATAATGCAACTAATAATAGTCGAGTCCCAGCTATGTATTGTGTATATTCGTCTAATTATTATGGAGGTTTTGCTAAATTTAATTTCTTAAATTATCAAGGTTACAAAGTTATTAGTCAAACTGAATTTGGTACAGGCAAATATAGAAGTTTAAGAACTGGAGTTATTGATTGTGGTAATATAGCTCAACGAAAAAAGTTTTATAAAGTTTATATAAACATAGCAGAACCGATGGGATATAATGGTGAACTTGGTGACGATGAACAAGGTGGGGACTGGGATCATCATATTCCAGAAGATAATCATGACGATTTGCTTGGTGGAGATGGTATAATTGGAATACCTGATGATGAAGTGTCGGGTGATTTTGATGATGGTATAACTGGAGATCCTATAGGAGAATAATATATGATAATGTTAGTATTTGAATATTCAACAGATAAAGGGCAAAACTGGACAAGGGTTACACCTGAAGGTAATACTCATAATGATCGTTTACAATTAGGTGAAAATGAGCTTAAAATAAATACTACTAGTAAGCATATAATGTTTAGACTAGCTACAGAAGCAACTATGGGAGGACAAGACCCTTATTGTGAAATAAGTGATATAAATATAATATATAGAAAGAAAAATTTAAAATGAGAACTAAAGCGGAAAGAAGAGCATTACATACACACCCTTTAAGGGATGCTAGAATTAACAAAAAATCAAGAAGACCTAATGGTTCTGAACCTTATAATAGGGTTGGGGAAAAAACATATAGGGTTGATAAAATTAATGGACAAAGATACTATACTGAAACCAAAAGCGAGAAACAAATAGTGGGAGGTGAATAATGTCGTTTCAACCTAGTACACAACAAATAATGTCTAGTTTAAACAGGCGGTTAAATTTAATTGATGATGAATTAGAAAGAGAAAATGAACAAAGGCAAGCTCTGTTTACTAATGCTTTAATAGCTGTTGATTCTCTAGATACTGCAATAAAAGAAAGAAAAGAGTTTAGAAATATTAAGAATAAAACAGATATGTTGGGCTTCCATTATGATAAAAGAAGTAATTCTTTTTATAAAACAAGCAATGATGGAACTCCTTTAAAAATTAGTTATAGTGATATGCAAATAATGAATGAAAGTTCATTACAATCAGGCGATAGCTTGAAACAGATTATACATGGGACAGATATAGATGGTAATGTAGATTATAGTAATGATGCTAGTCACCAAATGACTTATAATGATATAATGAAACATATTGAGCAAGTTAATAAAAAGGATGGTTTTTGGAATAAAAAGCATGAACATTCTTCTGATGTGTTAAATAAACTTTACGGTAAAGATTTTGAAAAAGTAAGGATGTCTTATAATCCTGATAAAAAATTAGATCAAATAAACTTATCAAAAGATGGTGGTTTACAAAAAATAAATGAAAAACTAGGAAAAAATTATGGTAATCTAGAAGAATATTTTGCAGATATTCAATCGCAAATAGACTCAGGAGAAGAGATAGATTTAGCTAGTTTGGGAGAATTTGACAAATGGGGTAAAAGAAAAGATACACAATTAGCTGTAATAGGTGGTAAATTATCTCATGTAACTAAAGGTGAAGCTATGTTAATAGCATTACATCCTGAATATGCTGATATGATGTGGGAGATGGTAGGTAAAAAAGTTCCAGAAATAAATAAAACAACAGGATTACCTCAATATGGAATATTAGGATCTCTTGGCAGTATGGCACCACCGCCATTAAATATAGCAATGATGGGTGCTGATGCTATTATAGGTGGGGCTAAAGCAGCTGAAGCAGCTAGAGAAAAAATGGGCCAAATAAAAGATAGTATTACTCAATTAGGTAAAGGCTTAATAAAAATGGGTGATAATAAAGTTGAAGAAACCCAAGACGTAATAGCCCAAGGTCACACAGCTGTAGAAGATTTAGCAATGCAAACATCAACTAGTTTAGAGGCTGGTTTAGATAACTTAGCTCAAGTAGAAAAAAGATCTGGTGGTTTAAATGTTGGTGGTATTGAAACTAAAAAAGAAAATTTGAAATTAGATACAGCTGAAGCTGCTGATAGGCAAAAAACAGCTATTATGGGTGCAACAGAAAAACAAGTTGACACACTTGCTGATAACTATGATACGCAAATGTCCGATGTTCAAATGAATATAGAAGACCTACATGCTCAACATGACGCTTTAAGCAAACAGGACCACTGGACTAAAAACATTTTTTAAGGAGAATTATGTCGAATGAATTAACAGCATTAGTTATAGAAATGATGCGACACAGAAGAGCTGAAGAGAAAGATAAGAAAGATAAAGCTTATGATATGTGGAAGATTAGAGAAAATCAACAATTCCAAGAAAAGCTTACTAAAGAAACAAGGCAATATAATCTTGAGCATGGAGAATATGTTGTTTCTAAGGAAAAAGAAACTGAAGCTCTTAAGCTTTTAGATCAGACTGAACAAAAAGCTGTTGAATTAGGTGTAAATATGGACCTTATACAAGATCTTTATACAACTAGTAATAATGATAAAGTTGTTAATGATTTAGTTATTCCTGAAATGGAAAATCTTTCGGATTTAACTGATTACTATAGAGATAAAGCTGAGCAACATAAAGAAAAATTAAACATATTAAATGAAGTTATTTATAACGATATTGCTAGAGCTGACCAAATTATGGCTGGTGGTAGAGGTGATAGGGGTAAAGGTTTTGGTACTGATACAGAAGGTTGGGATGCTACTGATTTAGGGTTAGCATCATATATTGATAAATATGAAATGAAAACTCCTGAAGAATTTACTGAGGATTTTGGAATAGCATTAGGTATGGAAGTTTATGGTAAAGATGTTACAGATGAGCAGGTAAATGAAGTTACAAGGGCTTACGCTATAGCCAATAACCCAGATGCAACATATGTAGACTCACTTGGTAATGAAGTTAAAGTTGGAGGTACAGATATGGAAACTGTATTATCTGATATATTAAAAGTAAATATAGACCAAATTCCATCAGTAAACGCAATAGACTCATTAAAAGATATGATTGGTTATACTAAATTTGATGCTGATTATGAAGAAGGTAAAGGTACTGCGGAAGAAATTAAAGATAGGATTGTAAAAGAATACTTTGATGAAAAGTCTGGAACTATTAATATATCTTTAGAAAAACTTCAGAAAAGTGATGTTACTTCACAATATCAACAAAAAACAACTGAGCTTACAGATTTAAAAATAGAAAAATATGAACACTTTTTTAATGAGAAAGAGGCTGATAAAGCAAGAAATAGGTTGTATAATTATAGAAGAACAAGTGAAGTTAATACAAAATTAGACGACTATTATAATAGTATGCTTAGTTTAACTAAAGAGGGTGGAGTAGAAGACTTATCTGATGATCAGATTAATCAACATTCAAGTAATATTTTAGAAATAAAAACAAAAATAGCTACTGATCTAATGAAAGCAACAGATTATGATGCTTTTAGTAGGTGGGTAAATACACCAGAAGCTGACAAAAAGGAAGAAATAGTAGAACAATGGTTTGATGAATATGAAAAAATATTGCAGTTAACAGATCCTAAAACACAAGTTCGTTATGGTCAGTTAAGTGATATGAATTTTAGAGAAATGTATGCTTATCTTAAACAATCTATGGAAAATTATGAAGAAGCTTCAGGTACAGCTAAAATGGACGTTATGATGTCTATTATGAATATATTTGGAGTTCCATCAACTGTTAATACTGAAGAAGATTTTATAAATTGGTATAATGAATTTGTAAATGACTATGGATTAACAATTGGAAGTCCTGTAAGTAATAATCCTACCATAACAAAAGTTTTCACTTTAGATGATGATGAGGATGAAGATGATGATTTTGACTTTAGTGGATATGGGGGTACTAAGTGAGCATAGAAATGCCTAAAGATTCTTTATTGGAAGTTGATATTGATAAAGAAAAATATCCTGGTGTAAAAGGTGGCTTAATCGAAGATGTTTTAGATGGCAATAAGCAAGAAGTTTATTTGTACCATAAAAAACTTTTAGATAATTTTATTATAAATCCTATTGTTGAAGGGAATAGTAGTTATGAATCTATTTCTAAATGGCTTAACTCTAAAACTAACAAACAATTTTCAGATTTTAAAGGTATGGATATGACTAATTTACAGCTTGTAAATTCAGTAATAAGTGATGTTTCTGTTAACCATCCTGATGTGGGGTCTTATTTGCAAGATTATTACGAAGATTTTATGGGTAAGGTTGTAATAAAAAACTTTGGGAAAGAAAATGTGGATAGTTATACTATAAGTAGGGATTATAGTGATCAAGAAATGGTAGGTATGATAACCGAATTAGATAGCTTACAAGCAGAGCTTACTGAATTAATGAGCACCCCTAATTCTAAAGGAGAGTTACAAGAAAAAGTAATGCATCCTGATGGATATTTATTACAAGCTCCAAAAAGTGCTTACCACGAAACTATTCATAACTACAAAAGTTTAAAAACCGAAAGTGAAGCTTTGCATGAAGAATATATAGAGAACAAAAAGTTATACGATCAACATTTAGCAGTGTTTGATGAGGCAACAAATTTACCACTTGATGGCATACATCAAAGTTCGCTTGCAAATTTTTTGAAACCTAGTTTTTGGGGTGATGAAAAGCTTTCTGGTTATGATAAATTAAAAGGTGTAATGTATGATTTTGCTTCTGTTTTTGCATCACCAATGCATATATTTGATGCTGTTGAGGAGATTTGGGGAGGTGAGGATTTGTACAATTCAGATATGTGGCAATACAATCCATTAACAAATGATTTTGGACCTTCAAAACCATTGGAGGAATACAAGAAAAAGGCTGAAGATTCTTTAAGAAATTATCAACAACATTACCAAGATAATTATGAAGCGATTGCTATATCGGGCAAAGAAGTTTTAGATAAATCAAAAAGGTATGATGATTTAAGAGGGATAATAGAAGATAGTGGCTATGATGAATTATTAGAGTATATGGATACTGAAGAAATTATGAATATATTAAATAAAAAAAGACCAATAAAATAGGAGTTTTATGGCAAACGGAGATTTTAGACAAAGTTTATACGACACTTATGAAAGTCAATACGACCAACAATATGGTTTAGATGTAGATCTAGGAGCAGATCAAGAAGAAATTAGAGCGGCTGTAAAAACTTCAGGGTATGGTGCTTTAGACTTTTTAGGTCAGTTTTTATGGGGTGGAGCTGAGGCTGTGTCTTTAGAAACTTTTGGTGTTGCTGATACGTTTAGTAAAGCTCTTGCTGATGACCCAGATCAAGTAGATACTTGGGAAGCATCTATAGCAGAAAGCGTTGGTGGTGTTGAAGGTGACTGGGACCAATTAACTGGATGGGGTAGAGCAGGATATATAGGAGGACAAGCTATTGGTAGTATCCCTTCTTTCTTTTACGGTGGCCTGTTTGCTAAAGGAGTAACAAAGGGTGGAAGTGCTGTTTTAGGTAAGGCATTAAAAACTTCACCTTTAGCAAGACATGGAGGTTATGGTAATAGTGTTAAATTTGGTGTTAGAAAATCTGCCAAGGAAGTTAGTGAAGCTTTTGGTGAAAAGACTATAAAGGAAAGTTTAGATAAAGCTGGGGCAAAAATAGATGATACTGTTGCTAGAAATATAGCTGATGATTCTTATGATATATTTGCTGAAAATTCTTTAAGGTTTAATTTAGAAGCTGGTTTTCAAAGAGAAGCTTTTGAAGAAATTGTTACTGGTAAACTATCACAAAACTTAGGTGATATTTTAAAAATTAGTGATGAAAATATATTAAAACCATTATCAAAAGAGGTTTATAATATAGCTACTAGAAATCACCCTATAGACGCTCAAAAACAACTATATTTAGTAAGTAGTCATCTAACAGATATGATACCTGGATTAAAACAATTAACTGGCGGTATGGCTCCAAAAGTATTAGGTCATAAAACTAATTCACTTATATCTGCTGCAGCTTATGATGCTTTAATTGGTGTAGGTATGGGTATTTTAAAGGGTGCAACTCATTCAATGCAACAATCATATTATGGTGTAAAAAGAGACGATTATGGTGAGTATGTATATGAAGGTGATTATAGTGTAGACAGATGGGATGTAATGGAGAGTATGTGGCATCATGCTATGACAGATGCATATCATTTTGCTTTTATTGGACCAGCAAAGTTTGTAAGAGGTGGTACAGGCTTAAGTCACTCAAAACAATTAAGAACAATTTTAAGTGGACACACACAAAAATATTGGAAAAGACCAAGTAGTTATAGCAAAAAGGAAATTAGACAACATTTAGATGCCTTGAATACTATTTCTGATAAAAAATTATCAAAAGCATTTAAAAAATGGGATGATCGTGGAAGTGAATGGTGGTTAAAAGAAAGTGCATCTTTAAAGGAAATGCAAGGATTTCTAAAGGAAATAAGAACATCTTTTACAAGGGATGCTTATTTAGGTTGGGCAAAAGAATTTGGTGTAGATGTATTTCATTCATTACCTAGAATGGCTGCAGGTGTAATGGCTATGAATGCTCCTAGTATTATACAAAGAGGAAATGAAATGGGGTGGAATTGGGAAAACTTAAAAGGTTCTCTAGGTGAAACTGCTCCTGAAATTGCTGCTAATGTATGGACTGCTATGTGGTTTACTAGAAAACCTCACAGTTTTCATGCTCCTGTTAATAGTAAGGTTTTTAATAGAATCTTTGAATCAGGAAATATTAAACAATATAAATCAGGCAATGCATTAATGGGCTTAGTTAATTTTAAAGCTAGACAATTTGAAAAGACTATGGCTGCTGTTAAAACTATAAGTGCAAAAGATGCTAAGCAATTAGAAGGAATTACTGCTGCTTGGAATATGGGTAGTCCTAGAAAGACTTTTAATCAAAGATTAACCCATGAAGAGTTTGATACAACTTTTGAATTTAATGAGATAAAAAGTAGTATAGAAAATTCTGGTGCACACAAAAATCAAACTGGTGTACCTATGAGAGTTGCTTACAATAAAGCTATAGCAGAAAAAGTTAAATCTGGAGAAATTACAGAAAGTTCAGCTCGTGAATTTTTAAATAAAGGTTTTGTTGCAGAAGAAATTATGGACCTTTATAAAAACTATTCTGGAAAATATTCTCAAGATTTATTATTTACACCTGAAGCTGCTTTTGATTTTGTTAGTAGAGTTTCAAATATTGAATTTGGTGGCAAAAAAGTAATATTAGGTGATACCCAAGCATTAAATTTATGGAAAGATAAAACTGTTGCAGAGGCTGCTTTAAGGCCTCAAAAAATACAACAAGATTATATTCAGGATGTATATAGAATATTAGAGTTAAATTATGAACCAATGGATCAAGCAACAGGTAAAATTACTGGACCAAAAATTATAGTAGATTCAAATTCTTTTCCTAAACTTGGTCAAGATATTAAGTTATCTCTTATTGATGTTCAAGATATGGCTGTTAAAAATAATTGGCTTGTTCAAGGTAAGGGTGGTAAAATTGACGTCACTCCTGAACAGGCATCTAAAATACATCAATCATTTCTAGATCATTCTGCAAAATTAATGGAGTTAACATATGGTAAGGAATGGGCTAAAAATCCTTTAGTAGATGGTGATTTTGGAGAGATTGGTGGTGAACATGTAAATATTATGAGTAATAAAACTTGGGCACTTGCTTATGATAGGGCTGTAAGATTAAAGCAACAGTTTGATGGTTATGAATTAATAACAAATGGTAAGGAGCATAACTACGATCCAGTTATGGCTGAAGATTTTAATACCAGAATGAGAGACTGGATACTTTATGAAAAAGCTCCAGAAATAGACAAAAAGGCCGAAGCAGACCCTAATTTTGGTGTGTATCAATCTTATTTAAAAAACTTACATGAAGTTGCAAGGCTTACTAATCCAGAGGCTGTAACCAAAAACAAAAAAGCACCTACTTTATCTTTAAGAGAAGCTAAAGAACTATATGATGCTAGTGTAAGTTTAACAGGGGATTTATTTGTTGAGAGTCAAAATATAGTAAACTTTAAAACTTATGCAGTAGAAAGAGCTATAGATAAGTTAGGTTTAGATAATATTAATTTAAAATTAGATTATAAAGCTTCTGCAGCTGAACTAATATTAGACCCTAAGTTTAACAAAGGGGAGTTAGGTAAAATAGAGATACCTCAATATGATATAATTAGTAAAGAAATTACTGCATTAAGAGCTAATAGACAGATAAGTAAAGAGTACGCAAAAGAACTTTTAGAGTTTTATGATACCTTTACTCAAAAAATAGAAAAATCTAATTTTCCTTTAGAGTTTAAATCAGAAGCTGATGGTATGGTTGAATTAACTAAAGGTGATTTTGTTGGTTCATTAAGAAAAGCTCATACTATAGGTAAAATTAGAATGGATTCCTTCTTAGGTGATTCTCAATGGTTAGTTCATAAATCTTTAGCAAGAGAACAAGATAGAATAGAGTCATTAATAGAATCAATTAAACATGGAACACTAGATCCAGATAAGAAAGTTTTAGTTAAGAATGATAATTTAATTAAAGAATTAGTTGTGTCTAGAGATCAAGTTAGAGACCTAAAAAGGTTAGTTAAAAATGCTGTTGAGGAAAGAGATCCTTATATGTTAAGAGCTTTAGAAAAATATTCTGAAGATATAAGAACGTCTATGGTTGCTCTTGAAATGCAAGATGTAAATGATGCAAGTATAAAACTTTATACACAAGCATTAAATTTAATTCAGAAAAAAGTTGAACAAAACAGGCAATCAAGAGCATTTACAGAAAGCTCTCTAAAGCATGAAATTGCTGCTGAAATAGAAAAGTTTTCAAGAGATGTAACTGAAAAAGATGTTCAAGATGTAGCTATTAAACTTAGCACAAACCAATTTAAAGCTAAATATAAATTTAGCAATAGAGGTTTAGAGCAGTTATTTGAACTTGATAAAAGTAATAGAATTGAAGCAAAAGAAATAAAAGGTTGGGTTCAAGAAGTCTTAAAAGATATGTACTTAGATGATTCAGCTGAAATGAGTGCGTGGAAAAGTCAAAATAGAGCATGGGTAAGAGAGTTTGAAACTTTAGAAAATAGCTTAAAATCTTTGCCTAAATATGTTGATTTAGATGTTACAACTCCTGAAGGTGTTAATAATTTTAACAAATTAGTAAGAGAACCATTAGTTTTGGCTATGAAAAAAGCTGTAAAAGAAATGCCTGCATCTGAAAGGCCTCGTAATTCAGTCATATTCGAAGATGCTCATTCAATAGCACAGGCTCATTTCTCTAAAACAGTTGTAAAAGGCTTAAAAATGGAGCTAAAAAGCAACAAAATGATTATGGTAGACAAGACTGTGGGTTTAGCAAAAAATAGGGGATTTACAGGTATTTTAGAATATTTAGATCCAAACCAACAAAATATCTTTTTATTAGAAAAAAGTGGAACAGGTACAGATGGTAAGGTTATAAGAGATATTACAGGTAAAGATTTACCTATGTTAAATAATGCTTTATCTAAAGGTAATATGGAAATAGTTCATGAAAAAGGTAAAGCAGAGGCATATAGAAATAACAATACTACCTTAATACAAAATCAAAATACAAAACTTGGTTCTTTACAAGACAGAAAATATATGGCTGTTCCTTTAAATGAGAGCACTAATTTAATTATAAGAGTAGATAAAGCTGGAGGTCTTGCTGAGTCTATAGCTTTAAACTTTAGACCTGAGAGCGGAGTTACTCAAGGTGGACAACTTTATAAGATGTTAAAGGCTGTGTATGATGGTGATTTAAATAAAAATACACCTGAACATAGAGCAGCCTACGAGTTAGTTAAAAGGTTAGCTAATAAAGACCTTATGACACCTAATGATCAGATGGAAGCTATAAAGCTAACTAGAGCTTTACTTAATCATCCAGGTTATATCAAACAAATATTATCTGGTGAAGGTGTAAATTTAGATGCTGATGTTATTAAAAAGGTTGCTAAGTATGATAAGATGAATGAACCTAAATCTGGTATAATTCCAACTGTTGAAAATAGAATCAAATCAGGTATAATGTATTCTAAATCTGAATCTCCACTACATCAAAAGGCTTGGAACAGAGATATATTAGATCGTAACGGTAATGTTATAGGTAAAATGTCTGATTGGTTTGACCCTAAAAAGAAAAAAGGTATGAAAATTGCATCTGTAAATGATGAAGGTGATATAATAGTTAATGGTAGAAAAGTTGATAATATTTTTTCAGCTACAGATAGAGCAAAACATGACTTCAAAAAAGAGTTAGATGCAAAAAGAGACTTATATAATAAAAAACAAATTACAAATAAAGAGTTAGAAATATATGAAAAAGAATATAAAATTAACATGGAAGCTGCTGAAAATGTTGGAAAATCTATAGTTGATGGAGAAATGTATAATACATTTGAAGCTCAATTAGCTATGATGATGCATTATGGTTTAAATCCAGACATGGTTAGGGTTCATGAAGTTACTGGGGATATTATAGGTTTTAAATCAGGTGGAATAAAACCTACTATTAGCTGGGCCAATGTTGAAACAGGACAAAAAAATTATGGTAGAATACAGCAATATTATGTAAAAACAGCTATGAAATATGATCCCAGAGTTGAGGCTCTTTTAAAACAATGGGATGTAGATGCTCTTGTATTTAAAAGTTCTAATAAAATAAATACTCTAAAAGAAGGAATAAATAAAGAGCAAAGAGAATTGTATTTAGAACCACAAGAAACTGAC
>CEUI01035982.1_pt1 | contig 13325 bp, 4 predicted proteins | sample 531411 | NCBI WGS metagenome assembly CEUI01 (sample SAMEA2622841, study PRJEB7988) | marine metagenome | isolation source: saline water (ENVO:00002010), including
ACGTAATTTAATCCTAATTTAAAATCATACCATTCTCTATTCCAATACTTATTGTATTTTCCTTCTATAAAGTATCCTAAGTTTTTGTTTTGTTTTATACCATATATTAATCCTGCTGAATAATCATACCATTGTCCATCAACATAATTATGATATGAGAACTCACTACCATCATCATAATGATAAGGCATTAAACTTCCCCAAGCGTGTAGCCAGTTATTTTTAGTATATTTATAATAATCAAAACCTAAAACTATAGAATGTTGTATTGTTTTTTCTAATTCATTTCTTTTTCTTTCAGTATAATTTGATAATACTTCTGGTATAACAACCGCTTCCCAAACTTCAGCACTTGTAGCTACTAACGTTCCGTCTGGTGAAAAATACTCGCTGCTATACACATCTACCGTATAACCCTCTTGTAAAGCTAAATAAGTATAATGAATATTACCGTTTTCTAACATCCATTCATCTAAAGCATTATAACCATAAGGCTCAGCAAGCCTATGTACTAACCCAATGTTCCATGATAAATTTTTAGATTTACGATGTCTATATCTTTCTGATGCTTCAAAATATTCTACGTCAGCAAATCCATCTTGTAAATACTCTAATTTTAAAGCAAAAAAGTTTACACACAAAGCATCATCACAACCATCGTCAGAACTAAATCTAATAAAATGATGTTGATCCATGTAATCTACACCTTCTTGTCTTTTATAATCAACTTCAAATAAATACTCAACCCCTCTAACTTTACCTACAGTAGCCGCATCACTGTAATTTGACTCAGTTCCATCGTAAAATGTTTGTGCTTTATTCTCATATCCAAACCTCGCTATTTTACGTAAACCTATGGTAAAATTATAATCATAAGGAGTTGAAATAGTCTGTGTAGATAAACCGTTATTTACAGAGAACACATCAACATCAGACAATGATGTACCACCATTTATAGCGGCGTAAAACGTTGAATATTTCAACATTTTCTTAACGTCTTGCATTCCAAAACTTTGTGAACAACATTCTTTTGGAGCTGAGCAAGCTATTAAAATTATTGTTAGTAGTATTATTATTCTTTTCACCATTGTTATATAGTCACTTATTTTTTAATATTTTTAGTTATTTCAATTTAGTCTTAAGTTTAAATTTCGATTTGCTTTTTAATTGTTTTTTCTTAGTTTTCTTTTTTTCTTTAACAGATTCTTTTATTTCTTGCATTTTTTTAGTATCACCAAGACCTAAACTCCAAGTTGTATAACCACTAACAAATAAAGCTCTTTGTAAAGCTGTATAATCATTATCAGTAGCGTTTCTAAGATTTATTGTTTTTTGATATATTCTATTCGCGGGTGGTCCAGCTACTTCAATATAATTGGTAACAGCTGACCACATAGGATTATCAATGTCAAATGTATTCATTTCGTCAATAATCTTCTTGTTGTAATTAAGAGTTTTTTCAGCATTAACTATTTTTCTAGCTTTAATACCAACAACAGGTGAAAAGTTTAACATTTCCATTATAACAGCACTCTCGTCTTTATTATAACCTTTTTCTCTTTGTTCTAAAAACTTAATCATCATATTTTTTAAAGTAGAAACAGCAACACCATATATACCAGAACCTCTTAATATAGTATCTATAGCACCATTAACAACTCTTTCTTTTTTCTTTAAAATTTGTTCAGCATTTTTTTCTTCATCTTCATCCCCTAAACCAAACATAACCGCAAATAATGCTGTTTGTAAACTATAGAATATTAAATTTTGTGCAGCACCATAATAAAGTATTCTTGAAGCGTTAGACATATCACTTTGCATTTGCGTAGTGTTAGGTGGTGTAATTCTTCTATTTAAAATATCAGATCCAGCTTTTTTAATTATTCTATTATACTGAGATGGTGTATTCAAAAAGTTTAAAACTAATTTACCTATCCACATCGCTTGCTGTTTTGACGTCATGTGTGGTAAAGCTGATTGCTGTGTAGCTTGTGTTATATCTTGAAAATCTGTAAAAGCAGCTGCTTCAGCTTCTTTAACTGACATACCTTCTTTTATATATTTATTAACTCTATTCCTATAAAAAGCGGCGCCACCTGTTGCAATAGCAATATTATCACCAATTTGTGTAGGTAAAAATCCTAACCTTAGCGCTTTACCAACTATAATAGCTGCTTGATCAAACAAATTACCTGGTCTTGCTTTTTTAATAGCTTCAGCAAGTTCAGCACCGTTAATATCTGTTTGTAAACCACCACGTCTCTGCTTTAACATGTCTGAATTAAATATCATCGCAAAGTCTTTCCAATATTGAGGTTGGTTTGCAAAAGCTTTACCAGCAGCGAATATATTATTATCAGCAAAGTTTAAGTAGTTTACATTAGACATTTGCTGTAACAACGCTGATCTAGTATTAAAGAACATAACACCAGAAACAGATGCGTTTAACCAATTCATAAACATATTTGGTTTTGCACTAGCTCCCTTTGGTCTATTAATACCAGTTTTAATTCTATGAAGCATATCTTCTAATGCTTCTCTTACCGCTTTACCATAACCAGCTTCAATTTTGTTTAAGTTTTCTTGTGAAAATATTATATCAGTATTTTCATTAAACTCATTAAAGTAACCTGCCCTACCAACTCTACCAGTGGCATCTACTAAATCTATTCTTATGTTACCAGTTTCCCAATTTGGTCCTGGATCTACATAAGCTTCTTGTTTAGATATTACGTTTAAAGTTTCTGCGTATGCCTTTAATTGAGAATCAGACATTACCAGTTCTACTAAACTAGCTTGATCTGTATTCGATAAACCAGGTATAGTATAACCATGTTTATTCCACAAATAAACTCTTATTGCATCTTGAAAAGTAAAATCACCATCTGGCGTATTTTTTATTAACTTCTTTTTAACATCTGGAAACTGTTTATTTAATGATTTATAATCATTAGCCACAGCTTGTTTAGCTGCGTCTATTTCTCTATAAGCCCTATTTAATGGTTTAATTAAAGCTTGTTCAAAAAAGTTTCTATGTTCGTTGCCTCGTTTACCTTTACCCATAAAGTTGTAAAGTAAACCAGCAAAGTCTTCATGAGATGGTGGTATAAAAAATCTAAACTTACCTTTATCTGCACCACGTTTTCTAGCTTTAGTTTCTGAAAATCTTTTCTCAAATTCAATACCAGTTACTTCTTCTAGTATTTTATTAAATTCAACGTCCATATCTTTACTAAATTTAACTTTAGCTTGTTGAACTTTAGATTTAACATCAAATTGATCTAACATGTTTTTGACAGCTTGCACGTTTTGCAAAGCATCATCAGCAAAATAAAAGTCGTTATAACCTTCACCAACTTTTTCAGCTATCCAAAGCGCTTTAGCCTCTGCTGTAGAGTTTCCTAAACCAGTAATATTTTTTAAAGGTATATTTAAACCATTAGCTTTTAAGAAATCATATATAGGTTTCTGAGCCGCTGGCGGTCTTGCTGTTAATACAAACATATTTTCTGGACCAAATTTCTTTTGTAATTTTAAAGCTTTCTGAAACAATGGGGCTATTTTACCTTTTACAACTTTATTGAATTCAGAAAAATCAAATGTATATCCTTGCTCTAATAAATCTTCATATGTACTAGCGTATTCTTCAGCATTTAAAGTACCTGTTGTACCATCTGGGGCTGTAAACCTAATTAATGATTTAGTTGTGGCCAATGTATCATCAAAATCTAAAACGGTAATACCTTTTGGATCTTTAGAACTTTTTCTAGATGCAATTGTAGCTTTTTTAATTGTGTTAATTTCTTTTATATTTTCTTTCAAAAGGTCATTAGCCTTCATAAAAGATTCTATTTCTTTAGGTACTTTTTTAGTACCAGCTTCAACTAATCTTTTTAATCTTTTATCTCCTAATGTTTTTTCATTATACATTCTAAACCAAGAAGGATCATCAAAAGTTTGTCCATCAGCTAAAACTTCTTTATAACCAGCATCTGTAATAGCATCGTCAAAGTTAAGGTCTATAATATTAACATCATAATTTTTGAAAAAAGAGTTTATATTTTTAACACCACCTTTGTTTACATGCTCAATAATTAGTCTTATTAAAACAGCAACTCTAGGATGGCCGTGCTCGTATCTCCCCAGCTTAATATTTTCTTGTACTAAATTTAAAGCTCCCGCTCTAGCTAAAACACTATTCATGTTTGATAACAAGCTAGTCATCATTAACATTATATCAACATTATCTTGTAATCCAGCTTTGTACTGCTCCACGTTAAACGCAACATATTCATTTAAAACTCTTCTAGCATGTTTTTCATGTGCTCTTCTATTTTCTAAGGGCACTTTGTTTCCAGCTAAAGCTTTTAAATGGTCTTTTATAGCACCAGCTACACTTTGACTTGCTTTTGTAACAGGTATAGTTTTTAAATTATTTTTCTTAGCTGTTGCTTCAACATTTAATTCATATACAGTTTTACCTGCTCTTTTAAAAGTTTTATATACTGGTTTTACACCAACTTTACCAAGATTAGTATCATAAAAATCTTTTACGTTTTTATAATATTGACCTCTACCTTCTCCAATTTTACCACTAGTGTGTGAGTGACCACCTATCATTATTAAATCAGCTATTGCTTGTTCTTTATTTTTATCAAATAATCTTTTAAAATAAACACCATCTGATCTTCTTCTAGTTTCTTGTCTAATAATATCATTTTGAGCTTTTGCAGCTGTGATATTACTGCCAGTTACCTTAGCAACCTTTATTCTAGCAGCCTCTGTAGATTTAAGTATTTGATCTACTATTTTTTGTTGCTTAACAATATTTTTTGTTTTAGGCTTTAAACCTAGTTTTGCAACTTGTTTTTTGATCTCATTAGCTATTTTAGATTTTTCTTGCTTTGTAAAACTATTTCCATAAGCTTGATCTAATGCTATTTCAAGAGCCTCTACATCTTCAGAAAGCATTACTTGTGCTTTTTGATTATCAGACATTTTAGCCTCGTTTACACCTACATATGTAGAAACAAATTGTAATAAATTATCGTCAAATATTTCACCTTTTTTCTCTGACAATAACGATTTAATACCACCAAAAATAATCTCAGAATCCTTGCTATAAGCTCTTCTTCTTTGTCCAGCAGTAACATCTGCTATTTGCTGTGGTGATGCTCCTCTTGCTTCTAGTACTCTTTGAGCAGCAGATAGCGAAACTTGCTGACTAAGTGTTCTAGCAGCTCCTTTTAATAATTGACCTATAATAGATCTTTGCTCTTCAGTAGGAAGTATATTTACTTCTTTTTGTTCTGTAATACCTAAGTCTCTTTGAAATTGAACTACAACGTCTTTTTTAGGATTTATAAATTGTTCTTTTAATGTCCATAGTGGTACTTGTGAGGTTTTACCTTGTGATCTAGCTCTTTTACCATTTGGTTTAAATAATGGTTCGTAAAAATACTCTAGTATTCTATCTTGTAAGCCTATAGCTCTACCATAAACATTTCTAGATACTGGAATCTTTTCTCCTATTTCATTTATTAAAGCGTCTTTCTCACTAACATTTGTTTTTGGCAATATTTTTATAAACTGTTCTGAGGTTTCATAATCAGAGAAAACATCTTGTACGCTTTTAGATTCTGATGGTGATAATATACCGGTTTTACCAGCGTCTAATTCTTCTTTTGTAATAACATCACCAGTTTTAACATCAACAATATCATCTGACGTTGTTAAATTTTGATTTGGTTTTGTTATTTTATTTTCAGGTATATTAAATATTTTATTACCTATGTGGCCTTCGTTGTTTTTAGTAACCTGCTTATGTGTATCTCCTTCTACAACTTTAGTATCTTGTCTTATATCTTTAGCAACTTTAGCAACCTTAGGTATCTTTAAAACATTTATTCTTTTTCTTGTATCTTGTTGGTTTGAAGTTGCGTTTTCTAATTCAGTAGAAACAGCAATGTTTTTAGCTTCATCTAAACTTACACCTTGACTAGTAGCATCTATAGTTTTAGCCCTAGTAAGTATTTCAGCTTGTCTAGGTCTTAAAGTAGCGTCAAGAAATGTTGTTACTTTTTGTTCTCTATTATATGTATCTAACAAACGTTTACCCTCACGATTTATAGTTTTACCATCAGGCAATGTAATCTTAGGAAATATACCCATCATTTGCTCAGATATAGCCTCTTTTATAGACTGCATCGAGATTTCACCAGTTGGATTAAACTTCAACGCTTTACTAATTACAGGCCAATTCTTCTCAATCAAAGCTTCAATAGCACCAAAACTATCTTCTTTTGAAGACGATGGGGAGTTTACTATATCAACTAGCATTTCGTTATTAATCTCAGCTTTTATAAATTGATCTGCTCTTGGACTAACTTTAGACATTTTTCTTTTAGCTTTAGGTTTAGCCTTTTTCTTACCCTCAACTAATTTACCTTTAGCGCCTTTAACAGCTACTTCTGTTATAGCTTCACTTATATAACCTTTTTCTATACTTTTATTAAAATCTTTAATAAAATTATAAACATCTCTACCGCTATTAAATTGAATAGATTTAAAACCATATCTCTGTAAGTTCTGTCTTATGATATCACCTAACTTAGTAAAAAGATTTTCATTGTATTTTAAACTACCATCTAATATAGATTCAGACATTACAGTAACTACTTCCTCACCAAACTCGCTAACTTTTTCATACTGAACATTACCATCTTCGTCCCTAACAAATTTACCATTTTTGTCTTTTATAGGATTTATATAAGCAGACATTCTATTTATAAACGGTTTATCAAATCCTCCTTTTTCTTCGTTTATAAACGTAGTTACAGCGTCTCCAACATTAGTTTGTAAATCTTTATTACCTTTTAATGTTTTAAATAAAACTTTGTGCATAAACTCATGAGCAGCAGTACCGATCATTGGTTTATCTTTATTTATTATTATCTCAAAGTCTCCAGTTAAATCACCTTTATCATCAATTTTTTCATCAATATAACCAAATGCAGTATCAGCATTTTCAACATCATTAATTTGCTGTTGTAAATCTTTAACGTTTTCTTCTGCTATTTTTTTGTTTTCAGCGGTTTGATTAGGATCATCTATAACCTCTTGATTTGAATCTCTTTCAGCGGTTAATCTAGCCAACTTTTGTCCTTGCATGTCAATTATTTCTTGACTAGTAGCTTCTGTAACAGTACCTTCTACTCCTTGTTCATCTGCTATAGCACCAACTTGCTTTCTAACTGTTTTTGTAACTTCTTCAGCAGCTCTTTTCACAGCAACTGATTGTGTTTCACTTAATTGATCGTTAAGTTTTTTATCTTGATTGTTCAAACCTCTAATAGCATAACCAAACTCTTTATTACTAATTTCTTTATTTTCTAATTGAGTTTTTAAAGATTGAACTTTTTCTTTTATACCATCTTTTTCCTTTAAAACATTTATTAACGAAGTTTTTTCATCTGCAGTAAGAACTTTGTTTAATTTTCTTTTTTCATTTATATAATTTTTAAGATCTTGCTCTGCTTCTTGTATTTCTAAGTTAATAGCATCTTTAACCTCTTTATTTCTTGTATTATATTTTTTATTATTTAAATCAGCTAAGTTGTTTATCTTATTATTTATTTCTTTTATACTAGCATTGTCACTTCTTAAAGCCCTATTTACAACGTTACCAACGGTACTCATTTGTGATGCGCCTAAAAATCCATTTAACCACATTTCTAATCCCTCATCACTAGCCATAGCATCCCACGCAATTTTAGACGCTTCTTTTATTGACTTTCCAGCACCTAAATTTTCATTTAATTTTTCTGCCCCTAATTGACCAACTTCTGTAAAACCCTCTCTACTACCAGTCCACAATAACTTTGCTAATTGAGTTCCTTTACCAGGCATAGCTCTTATATAATCGTCTACTCCTTTCCAACCTATATATTCAAGCCCTGTAGCAACAGCACCTAAAGCTAATGGTATAGCTATTTCCGTTTGATCGTTTTCTACAAGTTTTTCAATAGCATTAGGATCATCTCCATATAACGCTTTAGCTTTAGCCCTATTATAATCGGTATACATTGGAGCTGCAACCTGTATTGGTAGTGAGGCACCAAATGTTAAAGCGGCTGGTATAGCTGTTTCTGCCATACTAACACCTGCTCCAAAAACACCAGCAATTAAACTAGCAGCATCACCTTCTTTTGCTCCAGCAACTATACCTGTACCAGTATCTTTAAATTCTAATTCGTCTAACTTTTCATATTGTTCGATAATAACTTTTTCAGCTTTTTCCCTATATTCTTTTTGCTTTTCGTTATACCCAAGGTTATCTAAATCTGCTGTAAATAAATCAGCGCCAGTTGCTATTGCGGAATAATAAGCGCTTTGAAAAGCTTCTGGAACATTATCTAATCTATTTTTTAAGAATTTACCAAGTTCGGCTCTTTCTTCACTGTCAGTAGCTATTTGTGGTAGGGCTTTTATAACATTAACAATAGTCATACCTTTCTTAATATTTGAAGGTAATCCTGATTCATAAAAAGCGCCCATAGCTGTACTTCTAGCTATGTCTTCAGCTTTTGGTTGCTCCGAAGAACCAGGAGCCAATGTGGATCCCGTAACGTTTAACTTCACGCTCGGATCCTTTGTCGAGAAGTTGTTTGTCTTTCCCGGCACATACTTTTTAGCATTGGGAAATTTTTGCAGAAACGCATTTAAATCTTCAGGTTTTACATTATAACCTTGACCATTAACTATATATTTTTCCATTCAATTTTTTTTATTTGTTTGGTGTAACAAACTCTGTTCGTTGTTCTTTATTAGGGTCAAAATCTAAAAAACTAAGATCTGCTTCTGATGAAGATTTAGGTGTTTCAACATTAAAACCTAAAACACCAAAACCTCTTTTCTGTAAAGCCTCGTTAGTAGAAATAGTATATAGCTCCGCATATGAACCATCATCAAGTAATCTTTCAACTCTATGATAGCCGTTATTAAGGTTTACAAACCTAACACCGTTACCCCTCTCATCCCTACCAAATGTTACACTATCTTTCTTTAACATATCTTCAGCCATTAATACGGCATCGTTTCTATCCCTATATTGTCCGTCTACTATTATTGAAGCTGGTTTACTACGATCAGTTCTTCTTGTTTGATTTTCTTTTTCTTGTTGTCTCTGCATTCTAACAGCAACATGCTCGTCATATTTTTGTTTTTCTAAACCATAAAGCATTTCTGCGGTTTTACGTCTATACATAGATCCTTTACCCATGTTTTCTTCTTTCAACATTTCTAATTGACCCTCCCACATATCACCACCAGGTTGGTAACCAGGAGCGTATTCACCCGTGTTAGGATTATATTTACCCTCAGTTGCAAATTGTGTTTGTATCATTTGATAAGCTGGAGCACTTTCGTCCATTTTATTATTAGAATAATCATAAGACATACCACCAAAAAAGAAACTTCTAAATTTACTTTCAGCTAAACCATTTACGTAACCAAAAAGTTCTTTTTGTTCTAAATCATCATCCCAAACAAAATTACTTTTAGAAGCATTACCTGTAGCATTATCTAGTTGTTTTCTAAAAAATATTTCTAATTCTGGATTTTCATCTTGTGCAAATTTTAGATCGCCAAAATAAGTATATTTTGTTTCATATTCAGGCGCATCAACACCAGTAGGTATACCATCTTTATCTAAATCTAAAGTTTCTCCTTTTTGCATAGGACCCATTGGTGCTTGTATTTCTTCTTCACTTACAAACATTAATCTACCGGTTTCACCATCAACAGTTAGGTGGTTAAGCATATCGCCATTACCTAATAAAGTTGTATTATAAAATTCTTTAGGTTTAGCACCGGGACTTATTCTTCTAGTTTCAGCATCTCCTTCTTCACCATTCATCATTAATGATTGAGTTTGTGTTTTTTTCCTAGCTTGTTGTAAAACTATTAAATCACTATTTAATTGATTCATTTTAGCCATAGCTAAGTTCATCATTTCTTGGCCTTTTCTTTTTTTCTTACCTACACCAAGTGAAAACATTCTAGCTCCTTTATCATATTCTTTTTTAAATACACCTAAAGCAGAATTAACTTCTGGACTTAGTTGAGGACCTACCTTTTTTATTGCTAAGTCCATGCCAGATGTTACACCATTGCTTTTATCTCTAAGTTTTGATAAATTTTTATAACCAGCAGCAAAATAACTTATAGCATGTTGTCCAGCGAAACTAACTAATTGATTAATTAAATCTACTCTATGTTGTTTATCACTAGGTTTTTTACCGCTAGCATAACCAGCTCTATACATAGCATCGACATCTATAATTGGTTTTGTATTTCCCATATTTTAATTTTTAATTTTTATAAAATCAACATCTAACTTACTATAATCAACCATATCGTAACCATTATTATGTTTTATAACTGCATTTTTAGGTATGTCATCTGACATAACTCCTTGATAAACACCTTTTCCAAATTTAGAATCTTTATATTCAAAATTATAAATATTTATTCCACTTGGTGATTTACCTATTACTTTTATATTTTTCTTTAATTTTCTATCACTAAATGTTTTTTCTAACCAGCTTTTATCAGCTATTTGATTTTCTCTTTCAGCTTGTTGTAATCCACTGTAATAACCCATTAAACCTTGTTCTCTTTGGAATTGAAGAGCTCTAGCATCAGAAGCACCTTGTAATTGTAATCTTTGTGCTTCCATAGCTCCCTGCATACGCATTTGTTGAGCTTGCATTCCACCCTGAGCAATAGCCATCATATTTTGTTGTCGCATTTGTTCAGCTGTAGTCGCGCCCTGTCTCTCCATTTGTTGTATATCCATACCTCCTCTAGCAATCATTTCCTGTCTAGCTTGTTGTTGTCTACGTATATTTTCTTCTCCTTGGGCTCTTAACATTTGATTTCTAGATTCTTGTTCACCTATACTAGCTGAAGCCGCTTGAGTAGCTAATTGTCCTTGATTAGCCATAGCTTGTGCAAGACCAGCAATACCAGAACCACCTGCGGCTCCTTGTAGATTTTGCATAATATTAGCCCTTTGTTGCGCGCCTTGTTGTGCTTGAAACTGTGCTTGTTGTTGATTAACTGTTAAATCTTCGTAAACGTTTTGAGTGTCTATTTCATCCATTTGCTTATACATATTTTCCATACCAGCAAATTGATTTTCAAATTTAGTATCTAAACCTTCAAAAGTATTTTTAGCACCAGCAAATGTGTTTTGAGCATCAGCAAATAAATTACCAGTATCAATATCTTTAAATCCTTGAAGATGTTCATCTATATTTCCTTGAAATTGAGCACCAGCATCTTCATCTTCACCACCAAACATAGCGCTCATTAATACACCAGCCCCTCCAAATGCTAACATAGATGGATCCATGTTTTTTAGATTTTCTCCAGCTGATTGAAACCAATTTCTAAAAGGTGATTTTCTATGTGGACTTCTCCATGGTTTTGCTTTTCTTTTACCCATAATATTTATTTATTGTGTTTTTATAATTACAGTTTTTCTACTATTTTTACTATTAAGAGCCTGTTAGGAACCTTTCTACATCAAAATATATAGTTTTACTTTCAGGCCCAAACTTTTTTACTTCAACATTACCCGTTATAGTTACTACAGATCCAGTGCCAAGTAAAGTTAGTGTGGTACCATTTTCTAAAGTTTGCGCGGAACTAAGTGTTAGTGCTCCAGCCCCATCACTACCGGCTCCAGCTGTAACAAGAGGGTATTCACTAGAAGAATCAATACCAATTCCTTTTATTTTTGTAACTTTATTCATAAATCCAGATCTATCAGCAACATTAACGGTTGTGCTAGCTGTAGAAGCTGATGTGGTTGTAGTTGTTAATTCTGTCAACGTAGCTTTTAAATTAGTAAATTCAATATCATAATCAATTATATGTTTTATACCTTCATTACCATATCCATAAAAATTAACATTATCACCTTCTAAATCTTTAGATGTAGAATTGTTAAGTGTGATTATACCAGCTCCTCTTGTAACAATCCCATCATCATCAATAGTTCTATTTATACTTTCATATCCTGTTCTATCAACCGCTAAAAAACTATCAGTAATCTCTTTTATAGTTTCTGTTTTAGGTGGAAGATTTATAGTTGTCATTTTACCATCAATAATTTCTGTATAACTTCTATTTTGTGAAGATATTACATCTACTGATTCACTATAAGCAGAAATTGTTGTACCCGTTTCTAATTCACCATTTATACTTGTTGTTGAACCAACTAAAACCGTTCCACTATGTAGTCCAATAACATCACTCATGTAATATCTTCTGTAACGGGGAGGTGTAAAATCTAAAGTTTCACCGTCACTTATGGCTATAGCTTCTGACATAGCAAAAACCTTAGCATCTGATCCAACATTTATAGCTGCAACAGTAACAGCTTTATCTCCAGTTTTTCCGTCTAAATCTGGATTACCAGTAACTCTATCTCCAACAGTCATAATATCAGCAACGTTATCATCCATAGTTACATTTACACCTGAAGTAACAGCGCCATCAACCGTTTTGTTAGTTGTTCTAGTACTACCCGCAAAAAGATTTTCACCATCATATTGTTGTCCAGTGCCCATTGCTATTTGCTTATAAGCAGCAATATCGTTTATTGACGGGTTTTTATTTATAGCTAAAGCGTTAGCACCACCAGTTGTAATAGTTAATGTAAATGGAACTTTAATTGATGAATTATTTTTTGTACCTGTTATAGTGACACTAGACTTTGTTAAAGACGCAAATTCTGTGTTATGGTTTGGAGAAACAGCTGATATAGTTAATACCGAATTAACTGGTTGAATTATTTTTCTTTTTAATAAATTAGATTCAGAACCAGTGGTGGCGTTGATATTTATAGTTCCATCTTCTTTTCTAACCTCTACATAAGGAGCATGCTTGGTATTATAAGCTGATTCAGCAAATAAAAATATATCATAATGATCTGCGTCACCAACACTAGGAAATTTTATAGAACCATTATATTGTCCACTACCATCTATAACCACTTGTAGAGTTTTCCTTGTTGTCGTAAACGTTTTTGTTTCAAAATTATAATATGCAGCTGGAGAATCTTCATTTGTTACTTGTAAAGTAAATACAGCATTTTTATCCCCAACAACTTTAAAGCTTCTAACCTCTCCGTTTGCTGAAATATTTTTAGTTTCTATAATAAAACTTCTTATTATTTTAGCCATAATTTATTTATTTATTTACTGCTTTCGAAAACTTCTGATCCAACTGAAAAAATTTCAGCTGATGTATCGGCC
>CEUI01057089.1_pt1 | contig 13309 bp, 19 predicted proteins | sample 531411 | NCBI WGS metagenome assembly CEUI01 (sample SAMEA2622841, study PRJEB7988) | marine metagenome | isolation source: saline water (ENVO:00002010), including
TAAACGCTCCCAATTGAAATTTATAAGCCATATTATAATCCTCCAAAATATAGACTAAAAGGCCCGCAGGCCTTCGATTATAAATAGGCTAATATTACCCAACAGAAACACTTCTGATCAGTAGATAAAGTACTTATTAATTCCGTTTGTGTAAATATTAACAGAAGAGTATGGACTTTCTAATGTAATAACAGTGTTTCCATCAATTTGGTCGCCGTTTGACGTACTTATTACAATATTGTGGGTATGACAATTTCCACCCTCATCCTTAAAAATAAATGTCTGTCCTGGTACACAAATACTCGCATCAGGCAAAGTTAATCTGACTGAGGCTGTTAGTGTGTTGCTCTGAATGCCTATCATATAATCTGTTTTCAGCACTTGATAATCCCAAGAAACAACATTTCTTTTATAAGCAAGGCCTCCGTGAAACTGCATTTGAAAGGCCTTCATTTGAAATACCCTATTGGGGTCCATAACAATGCCGCGATCAAGAAGATGCATGTGCCCAACATGGAAACCCTTTGTGGCGCTACCGGAACCGAATTTCATGCTGCCGTCTTTAACACTAAGCGCTTCTCCCCCAAAGTAAATTGTACTGCTTGAAACATATAAAGACTTCCACTGCTTACTGGGTGATCCTAAGTCATATACATTGCTTTGCCCTGGTAAAAAAGACCCTGTCAGAACAATGTTACCAGACATGATCATGCCTGCTGATCCCGTTATTCCCTTGGAGGCATTTAGATGTGGGATATTAACTGTATCGGTAGACGTATTATACGTAAAAACAGAATCAGCATCCAGGGTATATTCGGCATTTACTACTTTATAAAATGGTATTCTAGTATCACCAGCATTATATAATTCAAACTGCTTTACATTCTCAAGCCCAGAGCCGTCACCAATAAAGGACCCACTAGAAATTACACCGATTGCAGAGGTACTTCCGCTTAATACGTTGTAACCCATTCATCAAGCCTCCCTTTAGTAAATAAACCAATTCGTCGTGCCATCACTATAAAGGGTGAGGGCTGCGCTATCCCCAGTTATACTATAAGTAGTTGCATGGTCTATTGTATTCCCACCAGAGGCTGATACTACTATTTGAGTAGCTGTGACTCTTGTAGCATTATACTCATCTTTAATGATTAAAGTATGACCAGCACCGACAACAGAAGCCGATGGCAATTGGATGGATACGTAGGCACTTGAACTAACACCTATTATAGAATTGGCTGTTGTTACAGTATAGGAAGAAGCGACTAGCTTGTGATAAGCTTGCTTGACCCCTCCAGAAACAATAGAAACCGAACCAGTAAAGACATGTGTATCCGATGAATCGTTGCCAAAATTGGTACTCCCACTGGAGTTAAGCTCAATCTTGTTGGTATGAACAACATCAAATGTGTGGGCTTGAAGCGTGCCGCTGATAATCATGCTGCCTGTTAACGACAGTGTGCTGCTGGCATTATTATATACAAACTTATTGCTCCCAGAAATCATCCCAGAAGTACCAGAGACGTACTGTAAGGCGCCTTCAGGGCCTTGCCCAGTTATTACATCATTTAAATATGCCCATCCAAATTCACCCATTATATAATTCCGTTAAAAAGTACTACAAGCAGCGTAAACAGCAGTTGGCGCATTTGTCCAAGTACCCCCGGCTCGTTTTAATCCAACTCTATCAGCGCCATAAATCTCTATCACATATGTGGTATTAACAGTAATCGCATCACAGTCTATCACAGTAAATTCCGCCCACTGGCCAGACGCATGATTATAAACCGCAACCTCTATATCCCTTCCGGGATTTCCGCCACCAACATCCACAGTCACATGAAGATATCTTTGGTTTTCAGTTACATACCCAGCAGTTCCATCAGTCGCCGTTATTCCACTAAACGATGCACCGTGGTCAATAACTGTTGCCGCCGTGCCTTGTTTACCAGCTATATTTTTAGGGCTTCTTGTTCTCCCCCAGCTTTGTGCTACATAATTTGACATAATAAAATCTCCAACTTCCTATAAATAGTTATCTTTTTTGTTTTGCTAATTCTTTTGCCCTTCTTCTATCAGATCGTTTTTTAGCACGTCTTCTTTTCTCAGAAGGTTTCATATATCTTTGCTTTTCTCTATAATCATCAATAATGCCAAGTTTCTTGACCTTTTTTCCGAATCGCTTGATCAGGCGCTCAGGACTCTCATTCCGTCTTGGATAAACTATATAATTTGTTGCCATTATTTCTTCTCCATCATTTTATTAAATATGGCAGAAGACTTGTTGCCAAACAAATTTGAAATATCTACCCCCGGATCATTTGGGGCGACATCAGATAGCGCCCCTGCCGCAGAAGGGCCACCAGGGTTATCCATCGGAGTTGTTCCCTCGAAGATGTTAATGCCTCTGTAAGCGTCGGCCCCTATAGCATTAAGAAGTTTTTTCTTGTGCTCTCTTAAGCTTTCTGTATTATTCTGTTTCGGTGGCGGAGGGGCAGCTTCCTTGACGACTTGTTTTGTTGTGGTGCCAAGCCCAGTGGCGACTTCGTTTATAATGTGAGATAGGGCGCCTTTCTCTTCAAACAAAACCTCCCTAATACATTCTTTGATCAAGGGTCTTAAAACCCTTTTAAGTTGTTTTTTGTCCATTAGTCTCTCAAAATTTTATTAAATAAATCGTTTATAATTAGATCACTTTTCTGATTTATTTTGTTCTCATATACTTTAAATGTTTTTTCCGATTGTCCGTCGGGATAAATATAAGCATTTGGAGTTGAAGGCTCGGATACAATATCAAAACAAATTAGCTCGAAGTCCTCTTGGACAATCGTGCCTTGGGCTGACTCCTTAACCGAGCCCAACCCTCTACTGGATATCCCAAGTTTGATTCCAGAATGAATGAGGCCTTTCAAAATTTTACCGGAAGGGGTGTCAAGAATCTTAATCTTGCCCATGACATCCTTACCTTCCCACCACATGTCGGTTACAACATGAGACACATTTCTTAAATTAATAACAGAGTCGTCTGGGTGGTCTAATTCTCCGAGTGCCCTGTTGTCTTTGATGACAGTTTGGTAATTTTGTATTTCCTTTCTGAGAACATCGCAAGGATAAATTCTTCCGTTTCCGTTCTTCATCTCACAGGTCTGCATTCGTCCGGAAAGGTAAAGTGCGCCATTTTGCACCTCTCTTTTTTCTCTCTCGGTTAGGAGGTCTTGGCAGACCCCGTCTTTACATAATTCATAAAATTCTGTTAGTAATTGCTTTGGCATGTTAGGTCTTCCTCGGCTCTAAAGGTATACCTCGGTGATCCTTAATGGCCGCATCCAGCAAATTTCCGATTGTTCGGCGATGAGTGGGTGTTAGAAGGTCTTCTTTTGTTATCGTATAGCGCCTTTGTGATGATATTTTAGCAGCAACCTCGGCAGCGATATGCTCTATCGTTGGCTCACGATCTTCGTCTTGCACTGTGGGAGCTAACTCTATACACTGATCGACCATCAATTGCACTGTCATTTTATTTCCAGCCGCAATTCTCTGCGCTCTCTCAATATGAGATTTGTAGATGGGCGCAGGTGGTGGCTCATAATTATCGTCAACATACCAATCGGATTGTGGTCCGGGGCTTGCCCCAGTGCCAATATTCATTTCACGTCTTCTTTCCGCGGATTGGCTGTAGCCTCTCCGATCCCACCTAGACTCTTTCATCGCTTTTCTAATATATTGTTCCAATAATTTCTTAGTTAATTTCACTTTAATAATTCCTTAAAAAAATGTGGGGGGCGCAACCCCCACGATTCAGCTTCCGCTACAGCAACGTCTCACTGGTTGAAGCATCCATTTCTTAGTCATGACCAACTCCTATATGGTTAACATTGATGCCTTCGTCTTTTACTATCATTGATAGGAAATAAGATGACCCGGCTGAGATACAACCACAAATAAAAAAGTTTGCGATTGAATACTCGAAAGTAAATAGTTCGGTGAAACCATTTATCAAAAATAAGAAACATCCGACCCAGAATCCCAAACAAAGAGGACAATGCCATAAGGTATTCCACTTTTTTGTATAGTCCTTTTTGGGCCTTACATCTTCAAATATCTTGCCGTATACCAGAATAAAGGTCATGCCATACGAGGCTAGAATAAAGTAAAGTAAATTCATTAATCTTCCTATTGTTTATTAAGATATTCCCAATATACCAGAGGTTTTTTCAGCCCACTCCTTGGCTTGAGCAGCAGCCCCATATGGAACAGTTTTCCCTAAGCCGTAAACTGGCTCTATGGGTGTCCCTTGTTGTCTCGATGCTTTCGCTGCTCCCAATCTAGTGCCAATATAAGAGGCTAATTTTTTCAAATACATAGCTAAATTTTTAATTAATTTCTCTATTTTTTCATTCATTTCTGAAAGTGCATCTTTTACGGCCTGCCCGTGTCCCATTTCGTTTGCCTCTAATTTAGAAATATGCGCCTTAATGTGTTCTATGGCCATACCTGTCATATATGATAGGTTGTAGTAATTTCTTAAACCAAATTTTTCTGCGTGTTTGCTTCTAAACTTATTCATCACTTTTGAGATATCTTTTCCAGATTGCCCTTCCCCAGAATACCCACTCATTGCGCCTGATTGTGTGCCATGTGCTAAATATTGAGCCAATCTATACATATTATTTTGAGCCGCCCCAGGAACAGACATTGTTCTTTTCCAATTAGACCCACTGCCTCTAGATTTAATATATCTTAAAATTTGACCTTCATCACCGCCATGAACAGTCCCAAATCTTTTGGCGATACGACTATCAATAGGAACCACGTTTAAAAAGCCCCAGTTAATCATCTTTAGCCCCGGTGATGCATCAATTAATTTTTGCAAGTTAGTCTCCAATCTATCCAATTCTTGTTCAAGACCTAAGCCTCCCATGCCAATCATTTTTTTGCCTTTTGAAACAATATCTCCAAAAAATCCTTCTTTTTGAATTTCCTCTCTAATATATCGTTCTAACATCTTATTTGTTAATTTCATGATAATAATCTCCTTTAGTATGTGTATTTACCATATAAATAGGGCGCAAACAATCCACGTTGCAAAATTGATCCCTTTTGCTCTTCATGGGGAACCTCACCCAACTCTGTCGATTCTTCGTCGCTTGGATCTACGAGGTGATCATCCATCATATCATCAAAGGCCTGCCTGGATTTAAAATACGGACGCTCTTGGTCCATCCACTGACTCACCTCGTAAAGAGTTGCTTTAATCGGGTCAAGCTCATTGGATTCATGAATTTGCGCCTCAAGAGAGCCGTATACGTTACCACCCTGGATTGAGTCAATAGCTATAATGCCCTTTCTTTTTAAATGCTCCAAGAGTCGATTTTCAGCGCCGTAAACAGATTCAGTCATAAGGTCTTTGGCAAAAGCAATGATTTTCTTTTTTTCAGGCATTATAACGATATCAATATCTGAATGATCAAAAATCATGAGGTCACCGTTAAGAGCCCTGCGGAGCATCAGTTTAAATTCAACAACACGTTTGCTCGGGTCTGTGACCTTAACTTTGATTGGCTCTGTTAGTTTAACTTTAATTGGGGGCAACTGAGGCTGCTCAACTTTAACTTTGATTGCCATTATTTTTCCACCTCCAAAACAAGATCTTGGATATAGAACACATCCTTGACCATCTCCTCAGAGATTGGAATACCCTTGAAACTTTCAAGCTTGTTTAAAACTTGCTCTGTTTTCGCCAAAAAGGCCTTATTTTTAGCGATTTTTTCTTTTTTGGTATGTTCCCTAAGGGTATTTTTAAGACGCAAAATTTCCTCGTTTAAGAACGATTTAAGGGCCAACCCGTTGTCAGAAAATGAAACAATATAATTCATCAACAAATCTTTCTGCTCTTGTCTTAGAGACTTATTATACGTCTTGTTAAATTTATCAGTGAAGGTCTTATAGGTTAAATTATCAATATGCCGCATTTTCTCTTCTGGTTTCTTTTCGGAGGTCAGCAAATTCATAACTCTTGTCTCGACCAAAAGACGACTCTTGGCTTTAAGGTCATTGGATTGAAAATATTGCCCGACAGAAGCAATGTTTTTATAATTTGAAATAAAATTGGCGAATACGTTATTCGATAGAGATTCATTAATCTGCTTAATGAGATTAGTCTGCTCGTTGAAGACCCTTCTCTTATCAATAGAGTCAAAATCTTTTTTAGTTTCCACAAGGAGTCGCCTCGCAAAGTCCTTTGAAAGTTTTTTACACTCAGTAATCGATTTATAAACATCAAGCTCTGCTTTAAGCGCAGACCCTTTTTTAAAATTATCTTTTAAAATATTAATGATTTTATTTTTCCTTTTACTCTCCTTTCTAACAATTGCTTTTGTCAATTCCTTTACAAGGCATTCATAAAGAAAAGCGGTATTTCTTTTCTTATTGTGTTTCATGATCTTTATTCTCCTTTTTTAGCAAGCCATAAAGCAACTTGCTTACTTCATGTTTTGTATTAAATAGTTTATTTTCTTCAAGTTGGTGAGATTCAGTGATTCCTTTTGATAACTGTCTTAATTCAGACGCTCCCATCCACATACTTCTATTAGTATTGCCATACTCGCCCGTTGCTTGATTCTTAATATTCTTTTTTCTGCCGCCTTTATTATAAGTACTCTTGTGCCTTTTGTATTTGCCTCGCTTATACTGAGGGGCATCATCTCGTTTTGCTGGGGGCTCTGCTAATAAAATATCCTCCTCTTCGTCTGCTGGTGGCTCTGCTTCAGGGGATGCGTCTTCTCCGGCCAGACCGCCAAGATCGCCAAGACCACCTCCCAAGTCTCCGCCTCCAAGATCTCCCAAATCACCACCGGCGGCTTCTGCTTCCCCTCCTTGAAGTTGGGTAGCAAATTTCATATCATGAAACATCTCTCTCTGGTTTCGAATAAACTCTTCTTCTGAGATGCCAAGCATATGCTCCGCTACCCAGCGCTTAGAGAAGTATCCTTCTGTGGCTGCTCCGGCGGCTTCAAACTTTGTTTTCCAATGCTCAAGCTCTTGTAATTCTGCTATTTTTGATGGATTGTTAAGATGAAGAGAAAACGAAAGAAGATCATCGCTTCTAAACCCAAGTGTAAACAGGTGAATAATACCAATTTTCTCAAGCTCTGAAATTACAACTCGTTGTAGCCTCTGAATGGTTCTTGAGAAGCGGATGTCCTTTTGGGCCAATGTGGTCTTATCTTCCATCGCACCCTCGCCCATTGTGAGATAGGCCTGAGGAATCTTAATCGCTGCAAAGAGCTTATCCTTAAGGTATTTAACATCCTCAACCGTTCCAGTAAATTGTCCACCCGGCAAGTTTGTAATTTCCGACGCAGACCCACCACGAACAGGAATAAAATAATCTTCTTCTACAGACAGCGGATTGTATCTCAAGTCCACGCGGCCGCTTTTAGGGTCAACAACCTGGTGACGTTTCATCTGAGTCATGACCTTTTGCATATACTGCTCTACATCTTGAGGGGCAATATTTCCAACATCAATCTTAAATACTCGTCGCTCTGGTGATCTAACAATGCGATAGGCCATCATTGCGTCCTCAAGAAGCGTCAGTTGCCTCCAAATACGACGAGCAGGCTCAAGGACAGATGTGCCATAAGGCACATGCTTGTCGTTCCCCAATACTCGGAAATGGGCCACCTGCCAGTTTTCTAATGTCAGGCCGGCGCTATTCCACTGGTATTGGACATAATTTGGATTGCTCTCGTCCTCTCCTTCAAGTCTTTCGACTTCATGTTGGGGCAACCCAATAACACTCTTAATCCCAACCTTCTCATCAATATCAAGATATAAAAACAAATCACCATATTTACACATTGTTCTAGACCATCCGAACAAGTTATGGTTGATATTGAGAACATTAAAGTACAATGAATCTAGAATTGATTTAATCTCATCATTCGGGCACTTGATCCGAAGCATCGGATTTAGGCCTGAATATGTTGTCATCTCATCAGCGTATATATCAAGAGCCGAAGCAATAATCGGTTCGTACTCCATTTGATCGAAATCAACATAACGCTCTGACCTATTACGATTGGAGATCATGTTGACCGTGAGAACGTTCATGGGATTATATTCTGTTTTCTTAAACTGTTTGCCCGTCGCAGACTTAAAGCGATTAGCGTATATATCTAAATGCCTCCGTCTTAATTGTCTGCCTGTTTGCGTTCTGCGGTTGACTATCGGGCCTGAAAACAGCCTTGTTAGCGATTTAAATAATCCACTTGCTTCATTGTATGGGTTATTACCCTTTCTGTATTTTTTAGCCATATTATATTATCCTTTGTAAATCCATAAAAAATCTTTTACTTGTTGAATTTCATCAACATATTTCTCCTGATGAGTCTGGGAAAAGCCTTCCATCCCCTTTATTGATGTGTTCAGCTTTGTGGTATTCATATACATTGAGCTTACCATTGCTTTTTTATATTCTTGTTCCTTTTGATTAACTTGTAGTGCGGTGTCTCTGACCCAACACGCAATTGCCAATGACATAACTAGATCGTCGTTATAGCTTCTCATCGCCTGGGGCTTCCCGTTGGACCAAATAAAAGTTTTAAATTCATGATAAGACCTTGAGGAATAAGTTTTTATTAATTTATTTCTAACGAATTCCTCCAACTTGGCAACTATCAGTGGCCGGGTTTTGGTCGATGTTGTAAAACCAGCGACAGCATTATTCATATTTTCGCCCTGGATTTGTGTTACAAATTCGTGTGTTGATTTAACAGAATAATACAGATTTGGATACCCTAAAGTAACCAGCTTTTCTAATATTGATATCCCAATGCCATTGTTCTCAACGACCAGAAGGCAGTCGCCGTACTCAGAGCCGGCGGAATAAAGCATCTGGGAATACATATCCAAATTTGGTTTGCCCTGATATTCTGCTATCACTTCCATTGTCTCAAGTTTAATGATGTGGAACACTGAATTGTCCGCCCCATCGCCTCTTGCGACATCCGCAACGAGCAAATATGTGTTGTCTTCATTGTACTTTTCCCAAATCCAGAAATTTCTATCATGGCCTGTCCTGTAATCTGGGTCCTTTAATAATTTATGTAACCATGTCAAATCGTCCGGGTGAATAACTGTATCTCCGGAAGTATTAAAATTACAAAGCAATTCTTGAGCGATTTGTCTTTTGGACATATTTTTAGTTTCACGCTCAAACCACTCAGCATCTCTCTCTGGGTGTACATCCCACATTAACTCTATCGGGTTGAATTCGTTCTCTCCATCAACTGCTCCGATGTATGTTTTATGAAACCAGTTACCTGTTCCTTTTGGAGTAGATAGGGCGATACAACGGCCACCTGTTGCGAGAGTTGAATAGACCGCAGTCCATATTTCTGTCATCTTCTCAATATGAGCAGCCTCATCAACAACCAATAGAGATAGCGCCTCTGAGCGACCTGCGTCTTCTGATGTCGGCACCGCTTTGATTATGGAACCATTAGACAACTCAAAAGATGTTCTATTATCAACTGAAATTCTCGCAACTTTCATCCACTCTGGTAAGTGCTTCATGATGCTTTTGACTTTCTTAACGAGGTTGGCTGCTGTGCTAAACTTCGTCGCAAGAACAACAATGTTCTTTTCTTTGTGAAACAGCATGAACCAAACGCAATAGGCAGCGGTGATTGTTGAAATCCCCAACTGCCTTGCTTTTAAAATAATATTAAAACGAAAATCGTTATAATCATCTAGCAAATCATCCTGATACGGATATGTCTTAAATTGTATTAGGCCCCTCATGGGGTGACTAATTCTACAATACGTATTAATAAAGTAGATTGGGCTTTTGCCAGATTTAACAATTTCCTTTACAATATCTTGTTTCGAAAGTTTAAAGGCCATACCATCCTATTATTTCCTTGTATCGTTTGGGGGCCTTTTATTATTATTGCTCAGTTCTAAAAAACTGCGCCATGAATCTTCAACTTTTCTGTTCTCTGATCCACCAGCATCCGGATCAACTTTAAGGCCCGAAATCGAAAAATATTGATGAGCTTGTACGAAGCTTCTGACTCTAGAGGTTGAAGAAGCAAGGATCTTAATATCGCCTTCCTTAGTCAACGTAACTGAGTTACCAGTGATGGCTTTATATTCTTTTTGAAGAAACTTCTTAATCTCATTAATTACACGTGCCATTTCATCTTCAAAGCCACCAGCATAAATCTCTTTTAATTTAACATCTGATTGATAATGAATACACATCTGGTTGCCCATAAACCTTACGCTAAATCCATCATTAACTCTCTTATCCATAATGGGGCAACCCTCTTCTCTCTTAAGGCCGACTTTTTTAACCTCTCCATCGCGAACAAAACGTTCGTCATGGGCGCCATCATATCCATTTGATGCTGCTTGGGCAAGTCCTTGAATTATTTCTAAAATATTTGATTTAGCCATTGTTGGGTCTCCATCCTTGTTTCCATCTTTCCTCTCTGCCCTCTACCCACTGGATATAGCACTTTTCACAACATTCGAATTTAGACATGTAAAGGTCATCGTTTGATTTAAATGAATAAGTATTACAAACCGGACAAGAGCGCTTCGATTCTCTTTTAAGTAGTTTCTTGGATATAAAAACTCCATTTACTTGCTCTTCGCCACATGCAGAAGACAAGGAATTTTTATAAACCTGGCTTAGCTGTTCAAGGTATTCTTTTTCCTTCTCGTCTGTCCAGTTGGCTTTTGGATTCTGAACGGCTTCTTCTCCGTATTTGTCGGCAATTGCCTTTTCGACTTTAATAGCATAATTTGGATCTTTGTTCTTCATATGGATCTCCTACTTAACAGCATGCATAATACCAATCGATGTTAGCACACCTGTAACAAACCCACCAGCCAGCCACCAAGAATTCCTATTGGGCTTTAATTGCTTAGATATCCGATCTATTTCATCCTGCTTAATAGAAATTAAATCATTAAGACGCTCATCAGCAGCTTGGGATTTCGCCTCAAGGAGAGCGTACTTGTAGTTTTCTTTGGCAATCGCCCTACTCTTATGAAACTCAATTTCAATATTACACTGCTCTGCTTTTAGACGATTTTCAATTATTAGCTTTGACACAGCGGCATCGTTAAACAAGCGGCCATCAAAAGGTGCCCTCTCTCCTTTCTTCAAGGGAGCAAACACAGGCTCGCTAGCAATGGCCGCGTTAGACCAAGTGATTAAAAATCCCATTAAAAAATATTTCATTTACCCTCCATTTTGATTCCTAGTTCGTTTTGTAATATCCTGTTTACTTCATCAGGATCGTCCTTCGCTTTCTTGATCATTTGTTTGATACTTTCTTTTTTAGATTTTGACATATTTGATTTGTCTTTCTCATATCTCCGTTCTATAATTTTCGAAGCTTCGGAGTATCTCTTTTCAGCTTCTTGCCTCTTTTTAATCTCTAATTCATGCGCTCTTTCAATCGCTTCCCTTTCTCTTTTGTATTGTTTGCGAGCCAATTCAGCCTGAACCATCACACCTCTTGCGCCTTTTCTGCCAAGCATATAGACAACAACAAAAGCCACAATCCCCACCAACCAGCGCCAATGCTGGCGGCAGAAGACTGCTGCTATCTTAAGGTGCTTTAGAAGCGCAAGCCAAATCACACAGAGCCTCCGTGCTTATATGTCTTCACGGCATCGATAACCGATTGGCCACCAACATATATAATAGCGATCAGGCCCCATGTCTCTGTGTCTAATTCAGACATTGCTAGTAAAGCAGTAGCTGTTGAAAACACAAGAAGCTTACGAGACACAAACTTTCCCATAAACTTGTCAACCCAGCCCAACTTATTCTCATACTTAACATCGCCTTGGCTGTCACGCTTACAACATGCGCAACCACCTTTACAGCACTCTGCCTTACAAACGCAGCCTTCCTCGCAGCACTCCGCTCCACAACATGACTCTTCTTTTTCAATATCATTTTGTTCACTCATTTGTTAGCCCTCCTTACAAGCTTATTGGTCTTTTTGATATCAGCCTGAAGTTGGATTATATCTTGCTCGATATTATCAAGCCTCATTTGCGTTGTGTAATAGAAGCCACCAAGCACCCCAACGCTAGCAACAATAGCAATCATTGTCTTTATGTCAATCTCAGCCTTCATTATATATCAACCTTCGCATACCCATCTTCTTTCTGAATATCAATGACTTTATCAACAACGTCTTTTAATGAGTCAAGATGAGAGATCAAAATTACAGTCTTAAACTGGTTTTTAATAATTCGCAAAAGGTTTGTAAACCCTTCCATATGGTCTTGATCCAAAGCTGTTGCTGGTTCATCAAGTATAAATAGTTCGGATTTCGGCAAATTTGTAACTGAAATCAATGCCAGCCGTATCGCCATAGAAGCAAGAGTCTTTTCCGCACCAGAGCCCATAGAGAGGGGCCTTGGATCATAAGCAGGGTGCTTAATCATGATGTCAAGCGTTTTATCATTGTTAATAAAAAAGACCTCAAAATCAACAATATTTTCCAGAACCTTGCTTATCTCTTCGTTAAGAAGGGGAAGGCGCTTCTTGATAATGCTATAAGGGATACCACTTGGATGCATACATTGCATGAACAAGTCATAAGCAACCCAACCCTTTTCAACCTCTTCCATTTCAGCCTTGCCTTCAATTAAGGATTTAAGAATTTGCTTAGTTGTTCCCTCTTCAACCAAAAGGTCATGGAATTTTGCTTCACACCTGTCAAGCTTAACCTGTTTGTTTTTGACAGAAGAAACCAGCCCTTGTTTTTCTCTCAGGAGCGTTTCCAGATTTTCAATTGCTTCTCGATTGTCCTCATAGGACTTACATTTCACTTTTAAGTCAGTAATCTCGTTCGCGAACAACTTGGCCTTGTCACGATTAGACTCCAACATTAGCTGGTTCGTCTCTACTTGCCTCTGGAGCTTTTTCACCTTGTTACTTAAATCTTCATACTGGGCCAATTGCCTATCCACATCACCAATCCCTAAAACGGCCAAATCGCTCAATAAATCGTTTTTCATGCTTTCAAGGTGTATGGACTGCTCCCTGAGGTCAGGAAGTATTTTTAAGGCCTTGTTGGCATCACAGATAAATTTACAACTTGGGTACTGGTCTCCGCATGGGATGCCATTAAGTAATTTCATCTTTTTCTGATTTTGGTGTTGTTCTCGCAATAAGGACTTCGCAGTATCTTTTATTTTTTTAATTCCCTCTTCAATCTCAGAGGCTTCGCCCTTAATAGAGAGGAGCATGGATTTGTCTATTTTTGAAATT
>CEUI01145593.1_pt1 | contig 13278 bp, 8 predicted proteins | sample 531411 | NCBI WGS metagenome assembly CEUI01 (sample SAMEA2622841, study PRJEB7988) | marine metagenome | isolation source: saline water (ENVO:00002010), including
ATAACGTCTTCCCCAAGTCTCTTCTTTATATCCTAAAGATTTCATTAACATACTTAAAGCCTGGGTTAAAGCGAATACTTGAACGGCACCAGTACCATACTTAAATGCCTTACGCGTATCATCAGTATTCTTACCTAAGTATAAGTTTTTAATATGTTTGGGAGACACTATTAATCCCTCAACCATATTAAGATATAACTTACCCATAGCTATTTTAAATGTCGGTGTATAGAAAATTCTATTTAAACTTCTTCTGGTTTTTGCTGGAACACCTGCATAATCCCCATGAAACTTAGCGGCTAACTCAGCTGCTTCTTTTGGTGTATAACCTTCTCTTAATAACATCCTATAAGAAGCTTGACGAATCAAACCATCTAATGTCCATGCAGTATGAAATGCTAATTGGTATAATCCTTTAAACCCTTGAACAACAACATTATTTGAAAGAGTAAAATCCATTCTTTTTACAGAATTATATATCATAGCAATAGGTTTATATAAAAACATTGAGCCATTCTTTTCAGCTGCTTCATAAAAGTCCATATCATCTTGGAATGGATTACCAAAAGGTGTAGACCTAACTCCTAATCTTTCTGCTTCTAAGTATTCAGGTGTATAGTGTAAACAATCTTTTATCGCTTCAACCCAAGCTTTCATATTACTGAAAGGTTTTGCCCAATTAGTTAACATCATCTGTTGTATCACATCATACATAGGTAGGAAAAGAGGATAAGCAAATGTAGCCATCTTACCTGCAGCTAGTACGTTATCAAAAGTACGATTCAGTTCAGTTTCATTAGTTAACTTACCTATCTCATTTAGATAATTATATAATGTAAGATGAATACTACCTCCTGCGAATTGCCTTACAGGACTTTCTGTAGATATAACAGCAAAGTTGTTCTTAAGTTCACTCTCTTCATTTTCATAAAAGAATAAACCTTCTTCTTTAGCACTTTTAATTATCTCATGTATAGCCATATCATTTGAGAATCTTTTTATATATGATAACATTATTTTAGATAAGGATATATCTTCATAGTCTATTATACCTTCATCAATAAGGTCTTGTATTTTAATAGTCTTTCTTCTTTGCTTCATTAACTCTCTAAAACTTTTACCCTTACCTGCAGACTCTAAAGATTCCTTTCTAACTATTTTATCTAATTGACTTTCTAATAGGAAGTGTAATGGGATGTGTACATAGTTCATATCTTCCTCAAGCATTTTAAATACATCATTAAGATAATCTAGTTCTTCTACTAATTTACTTTTATCAGATGCTTTAATAGTAGGAGCTTCTTCTAATTGACTTTGTATATCAAGTATCTGTTGAGCAATCTTTTCTTTTAAATTTTCTACAAATCCGTCTTGAAGAATACCTGCTTCCTTAAGTTGCTTTAATGAATTTGTCCAAAAGTCGTGGAATAATTTTAACGCTTCATCCATTTGATTTTGCTGTGTTTCATTTAAAGTACTCTTAAGCTTTTCATATTTAGATGGTGTCTCAAATGCTAATATAAAATCTCTAATAAGTTTCATATCATGTCCAAGTAAAGCAGATATATCTCCTACTAATTTCTCACCTATTTTAATATTATGATTAATGTGAGAGAAGTAATTCTTAATTGCGAATCCTGTCTTACTAGCACCTAAGTATTTGAAGGGAGCTTCAACATCAAAGTAACTTATAATATCTTTAAACCAAGTAACTTCCATTAAATTAAATCTATTTTTAAATCTATTAAAACTAGACATATCAGCTTCAATATCATTACGAGCTACCATATCTGTAAAAGCCTGACGTACGTCCTTAGTCATAACGATTCCATCTAATATAGACTTATTTAAATTAATAAATAAGTTATTAACATCATCTGCTAATCCTTCAAATACTTCTCTTTGTTTAGAGTTAGATACTTTATTAGTCCTAAGGTATCGTAATAATCCTTTGGCTAATTTATTATAATTCTTCTTTGTCCATTTACCATTCTTAACACCTGCCCAATCTTCAAGAACTTTAAGATGGTCACCTACAGTTGACTTTAAAAACAAGGGCATTAATGATGTCATCAAATCTTCAAATGTACCATTCTGTAACCCACTTAATATTATCTTACCATCCTTCCTAACACTAGGTCCTCTCGCAGCTCCTTTCTTAAGACCTCCTAACCAATTAGATATAATTTCATTTGGAGTAGTAGGTGTTCCAAATGCTGTTAGTTTAGATGCTGATGATATCGCCCACTGCTCTACTAACGTCATAGCTATATCAAATTCTGTACTCTCCATATCTTTAAACCTAGGTCTTAATTGAGATTTGAGTAGTTGTAAATCCCATATAACATTATTTTTATTAACTTGATTTTGTAACCAATCTGATGTTAATGATGTGTTACCTGTAGCTTGATGTATGTCTTCAATGAAAGCATTTGTAGGTATCCCTTTCTCTTTATACATAGCCCATAATTCATCTAACTTTTTCATTATATCTTGAGTAAGTTCTAATTGAACATCCTCAATCTTTTTACCACTAAGTTCAGATTCTTCTATTATCTGCTTACGTAGTGCTTCAACAAATTGTTTAAAAGATTTACCTGCAGTAGCTCCAATCTTGAAAGCTCTAGCTTCTCCCTTAACTTTTCTATACTCATCCCAAGGTACGTTTTGCCAACTATACATACCTTTATAAGGACCATCAGTTAATATCTTAAATTGTTCTTCAAATTTTTCTCTACCATATTTTAAGAAATCTCTATTATGTAACATCTCGTGTGTTAGTGTATTAACAATATGCTCCATTGGTCTATCGTTTAAATCCATATCGTCAGTTAGTTTTACATTAACATAACCTGCCCTAGGGTCTACAGTATCATATGCTGTATAGAATCCCATAGTACTTGATGACTCACCCATTGGCTTAGGCCAACTCTTATAGAAGTTTATACCATTCATTGTCTTAAAATATTTAGGAGCTTTATGATGTATAAAAGCTGCAACAGTTAAAGCTTTCTTTATATCATCTATACTCATATCTTTATGGAACTTAATTGTTACATTACCACCTGATAAACCTACACCAAACTCTCTATCAATTAATGTGAACTCTCCTTTATCCATTATATCTTTTATTTTAGTATCGCCAATAAGATTACCTAATAATTTATCTGATGATATATCTAATTTAAGTTTCTCATTTTGAAAAGCCTCTGATGATTGAGCCCAAGGTTGTAACTTATTCCACTCTTCATATTTATCAATAAGATAATCCACACCTCCTTCAAACATCTCAGCTACTTTAATCTCCTCAGGAGAAGCAATGTTCATTATCCTATTTGATAACTCTCCAATAGATATCCCATCTTTATTAGCTATCTCTTTTAATTTAGAATCATTGTTCATTCTTATAATAGTATTAGGAGCTCCAAGAATACCACCAGCTAAATAACCATACCCATAAGACGTTAATACGTTTTCCCATAGATGACTTATTCTCCTATCATAAGCAAAGAAGTCTACCATATTATGTAAAATTTGTTCCGAGCCTTCTTCCCTAGCATTTATAAGTCCAATAGCGTTCATATCCTGTATGGTTAATCTAAGATATTGCTTAAAGTTTTTATGGTCTCCTTGTAGGTATGCTTTACCTAATCTATTCAATAAAGATTTATCAGGCATTAAGTTAGCATTGAAACCTTCAAGTAACCATCTCTCAGCTATAAGTGTAGATAAACCATACCCAACTCCAGTTGCTATTTTTGTAAACTCAGGCATTTTATAATTAGGGTCTTGTTCTTGTTTTAAAAGTTCAAATTCATTTGCAGCTGATATACCTTGCCCTGCAGATACATAAGACATAGTACCTAAATAAGTATTTTGTAACCAAGCTGCAGATGTCACCCTACCTGCATTTTGTAATCCTCTAGCACCCCATGATACACCTGCTGTTGGTAAAAGGTTTAAAGTAAATGAACCTAAATTAGATGCAAAAGAATCCATATCATAAGGATACTCATAATAAAAATCAGCCTTCTTCTCTCTTACCTGTTGGTGGTCATGTCCAAGATAACCTCCTGTCAGTTGGTCAGTAACAGCAGTAGCTCCCAAGTACATACCATAAGTAGAATTTAAAGCACTGTTCTTCATATCTTGATACCAAGTGTAATCTTTATCTGATACAAATATACGATAGTCATCCATACCTTTACTTTTCTGTTCAGTATAATTAGTTTGATGTGTATTAATATGATTAGGATTGGTATCATCAAATAATATATCTTCCTCATTAAGAACTAGTTCATCATTAATACCTGTATTAGTGTTATCATTACTATCAAATAGTAGGTCTTCACTTGAATACTTCTCTGACATTATTTCCTCCTTCTAATTAATTTCATAGTACCATCTTTACTTTTCTGTACTTTCCACTTACCTTTATCTACATTCATATAACCTACTTCAGCTACTTTATCTACATACCAATCTACCCACTCGTCATCAAAATCAATACCAGCGTCTCTTAATTTTTGAGGCTCATTAATAACTAAGTGATTCATCCATGCAGGATTCTCAATAGCATACATCATAGCATACATATTCTTTAAACCTTCTGCATTTGGGTCTCCTGAGTCTTGATAAGTTACATTACCTATACTTGTTAAAGCGTCAAATAAAGCAACACTTGCAGTTGTATCTTTAGGCATACCTGTTATTATTAACTTACCATTCTCATTTAATTTACCTACAGGCTTTCCTAATATTAGATAATTTAAATAGTCTCGCCTTCCTTCTCTGCTATCATCTAATGATTTTAAAGAAGCATTCCATTCAAGATTATTAAAGTCTTGTTTAATGTATCCCATACCTGTTGAAGTGCCAAGCATGTTAATTGTTGGAATCCAACTAGCACTTTGTCCTGTGTTCTTAAATGCAGATGCCCAAGATTCAGGGTATTCAGTATTATAACCTAACATATATTCCCATAGCATATCCATTGTATCTCTATATAAAATACTTCTATCCCTTATTATAGTTCCTTCAGGGTCATCAGGATTAGTACTTGGTTTTGATTTAATACGAGGGTCTTTACCTTCCACTAAATAATTACTAGGAGATATATCCATGTTTATAGATATACCATGATTATCTATATTCTTATGTAATCCAAATGAGAAGGATTCAGTATCTTTAAATGCCCACTTTTCAGTACTGAATACATCATCACTATTAAATAGTGCAGTGCTATGTTCAGACTTGATTTTAAAAGGAGATATCTTTACTCTATCAGGTAATGGAATATCATCATCTATTGGAGGTCTATCTAATATAACTTCATCAGTATCTACATCATCATCTGTTTCTTCTATTACAGGTAATTGATTATATGCTACTTCATTTATATCAAAACCTCCTATGTCCACGTTATTTTTCTCAGTCATCCTCCATATTACTACCCACATCTTTAAAATCTTTCTGTCTAAGATGTTTCTTTAAATCATCTCCTTGAAGTGATGTTCCAGTAGCGTTAGTACCATCATAGGTAATCATTGAAACTATGTTACCTTTCATATCAGTAACCCATCTTCTTCCCAAAGGAAAACCTCCTGGCTGATGTACATAATCAAAGCCATCAAATACTAATAACTCGTCAGGTAGTTTAGGATGAGTACTATAAAATTTAGCATGTTGGTCTATTTCATGTACTTGTAATCTATGAAGAACCACATCACCACCAAGTAACTCATAATTAAATCCACCAAGTTGATTGTTATGTAACATATCATTTAAAAGACTTTCATACTTTAATGCCTGTGTAATTGTATTAATCTTATCATAGTTTTTAAAGTTGTAATCCATAGTTCCATTTGAGAATGCTAAACCTTCTTCTCCGAAAGTTGAATTAACATAATCATTAGCACTGTTAGTTGCTTTATTTATCATATTCTGTTTCTCATTCTCATACTGAGATACATCATTATTTAAGTACCCAACCATTACACCACCCTGATTTATATTCCTAAATGATATAGGCATATTTCCTGGAGTTGGCTTACCTCGTAACTCAGGTACATAATAATTTTTAGGATATACATTAGATGAGTAAGGAGGTGTACTAGCAGCAGATGGACTTGTCCCTTGGTCAGGTATAAAAGCTGCTTGAGTAGGGTCATTACTTAAATAACCTAAAGTATGTTCATCAAGACCAGGATGAGTATATGTTGTTTCTCCTGAAGGATTAAATCCTGCAGATATTATATGACCAGCAGATGTCTTAATAATATCCTGTAAAGGAGATTGATGTAATAAAGTTCTTACACCATTATTAACAGTCCATATATTTCCCTTCTTATCTACAAATGGTTTAAGTCCTGCATCTCTATATTTATTAGTAACTGCATTTACCTGTGCTATCTCAGCTCTTACTTTCTCATTAGATAATATCTTACCTCTAAGGTCAACTTCATCTTTATACTTCATTCCTGCAAAAGGATTTAAAGGATTACCTTGAAGGTCAGTTTTGATTTGCTCATTTCTTGGTTGAGTTATCTTACTAATTGAGTCAGATGGTAAAGGTACATTTGAAGGATTGACTTGATTAATCTTACTATCAACAACAGGAATATTAAGATTGTTATTTACTTCATTAGTAATAGTTTCAGTTATTGATTCTTCTGTTAAAGCAGGTGTATTATTTACACTATCTCCTGATAAAATATTGTTACCATTAAAAGCGTTCTCAATCATATTGGGAGCAGTTTCAATACCTGGATTATTATAATCTTGATTCATTATACCTGATAATGATTGGACAAAGTTTTGATTTGGGTCTCCAACTATATCCAAAACATTTAGTTCTTCATCCTTATTAATATCAAGTTGTTTTCCATTAGCCATTATTGTGTACCTCCTTGTTGCATATTCCATACTTTAAGTAATGCCTGATAATCAGCATGGGATATCTCACCTTTGTTTAACATTTCTAAAAATACCTGAGGGTCAGTAACTCCATATGCTAAGTCATTAATTCTAGCAGCGTTAGTTAATTGTTGTTGAGTTTGGTCTTGTCCGACATTTCTAGCAGAGTCATCAGCAGCACTTTCTATAGCCATATCAGCAGCTTTACTTTGCCAGCTAGAACCTTTCTCTCTACCTGTAGAATCTTCATAAAAGTTTGCAAATAACTTTGCCCACTCTCCCATTCTCTTTTGACCTTCAGGTGTCTTCTGCATCTCTTTAAGTTTATTCCATGTATTCTTAACACCACCTTCTTTAAAGAAGTCTTTAACTTTTCCAGGAGTTTCAATCCCAGCTCTAGCAATTTTTGATACTAGTCCTTGGTCTTTGAAACTAGGAGGATAAAGCCATTGGTCTAATTTACCTCTAGGTTCTAACTTATCTAACTCAACTTGACTTAGGTTAATATCCTCATCAAATAAATCATCTTCACTTTCAACAGGAACATGAGGCCTAAATGGTGTTTCTGCATTTGGTAATTGGTCAAGAGACCATGCCTCATTACCTAACGTATTAGGAAATGTATTTTGATTAGTTATATTCTGTTTCCTTTGTGCGATAACTTGTGCTTGATGTTCAGGAGAAAGAGTATTAAATTGTGCTAACTCTATCTCTTGTTGGTCAGATGGTGTTTCAAACATATCTATATAACCTTGGTCAGGTACTACTTGACCATCTTGTAACATTTGATTATTTGCTAAATCAGTACCTTGATTCCAATCACTAAGTTTTTGAGATACATCAACATCAGGACCTAAGAATTTTTTCTGCATAGTTTTTCCGTCATCCATGTATAACTTATTCCTATTCATACCATCAGGTAATTCTAAATTAGAACGTTGTGTTGGTGGTGGAGTAAATGTACCTAAATCCTCAGGTGGAAATGATGACTCATCAAGTACAGAATAGTTACCACTCTTAAGAGGACTTGTAATTGGATTCACTTCAAATGATGTTGAATCAGGATTAAATGAAACTTTATCTCCCATACTCATACCACCTGAGCCTTGACCTCCTACTCCTGCAAGAGTATCTCCTGCCTTAAGGTCATTTAAAGATTGACCTTCAGAACCTATTGAGAATGGAGATGGTTGTGTACCTTCCCCAATACCAAGTCCACTAACTCTATTAAAAGCATCTGTTAATGCAGGTCCTGTATCTATATTACTACCAGGACCATACATAGTATTATCATGGTAACCACTTTCTAAATTAGGATTGAAAGTAGAAAAAGGACCTCCTTGATTTATATTTTGGTTACCTATATGACTGCCCATATAAGGACCTTGTGAAATAGCATCTTCACTAGTTTCTACAGATACTCCATTAATTAAATCTGTAGCACTAGGAGCACCACTTGCTTGATTTATTATATCTGCCTTTTGAATATCTTCAGCTGATACAGGATTAGTAGGGTCATTAACTAAATTCGTTACATTATCTGTAGCGAATTGTGGCTCAGATGATACTCCTGGAAATGTACTAAGAGTATCCATTATTGAATTATTACCTAACACATCTGTATTAAGTTGATTACCAAGTTGACCACTAAAGAAATCTTCTGTAGGTAAACCTATTGAAGAAACTCCTTTATTTAATTCCTCATCTTTCCTCATTCTTGCTAGATGTTCATAAGGATTATTAGTTGCGTAAGCCATAAGCCTCCTTTGTTTAAATTTTGAACATAGTTATAATTATCCGAAAAGCCCCATAAGCCCACCGATACCTGCTCCGATAGGACCTCCCATTGCAAAGCCAGAAGCTGCACCTGACATAGCTCCTGCAACTCCATTTGATGATGGCTCGTTAGGTACAAACTGACCACCTGATAATGCTGACATACCACTAGCTGCTTTCTGTAATATATCTAAATCCCAATTAGCGTCTTTAATGTCATAATCTAAATCAGTTGTATACCAATCTTGTGTCGCTTTTATCTTATGTTGCGTTGCTTGTAGTACTACACCACCTATAGCAGCAGCTGAAGACATTTGAACTGCGACTAATGAACCTATTGCTTTCTGAGCATTTGTAATATAATCTATCCTAGCTTTATAATACTCAGTTTGCATTTTAGTTCTAAAGTTTGATACGTCTTTATTTCTCTCATTTACTATATTAGCTAATCCTTGTATAAAGGATGAACTATATACTGCATTAATATCAGCCATACCTGCTGAGAAAGCAGTTACACCTTTAGCATACTGCATTTTTGTTACATCAGTATATGCTATTGTTTCAGCATCTACATAAGCATCATTAAATATCTTAGTATCAAACTGAGTAATAGCTGCATTTGAGTGTAAATTATAATCACCTAATGGACTATTTTGTGCAAACGTACTTTCAATAAGATTCATTAAAGTCTGCACTCCTTCTAAATCAGCTGTAGGATTTGACGCTACAGCAGCTGTATAAGGATTAGAAGCTATTATTGATGGAAACACTCCACCAAATTGATTAGCACCTGCAGTAGGTGCTGTACCTAATAATGCAGTATGCCATGCTTCTTGGTATGCAGGGTATTTAACTTCACCACTCGCTCCTCCACCTCCTCCTTTACATTCAGCAAGAGGACCTTCGTATTCATAACTATCTTCTTCAACAGTTATAAATGATTGGGAATTCTCATCCCATTCCATTGTTATTGAATTATATATCTTCACGATTATAACCTCCATTTTTAATAAGTGTATCTTTGAATTGAACTTCATCATATTGAGAATTACCATGATTAAGTTCATTATCTATATTTTGAATTATCTTTCTTAATTCTTTAGGCTTAACTTCCCTAAACACATCCCAACTTAAGAAGGTATAGTTACTATGTCCATTAGGTAACTTACCTACAATATCTATAATTTTAGGTACCTCAGTATATGCCATAACTCTATGACAACTATTAGCTTTCGCAAATTTTGATAAGGTTAAAAATAAAGATAAGTACATCTTACCTGTTAATAATTTTTTAGAATATAAAGCATATATAGTAAGATTTCTTACATCAGCTAAATTATCCATCATTATTTGAGTAACACATATCCCATGAATCTTAGGGTCTTCTGGGTTTAGGTCATCACATAAAGCCCAACATTGTGATTCTTCTAATAATATACTTTTAAGTACATTGTTTAATCTTTCAGCAGTCATATACGACTGAGCAGGGTTAGCTAATAATATAGCTTGTTTAATCTCATCCCAATTATCACTAACCTGTTGTGGTAATAGTTTTAACATCATATTAGTATGCTCCTCTTACAAATCGTTTATCTGATAATTGCCACCTTACTTCTATAGATGCAGGAAAATTATACAAATGTGTAGCTACAGAGGCATTAGTCCCTTTCCCACTAAATTCCACTTTAAAGACATAACCTTCCACACCAAAATAACAAGCTCCTGTATCAGGAATTGTTAATGTTTTCTTTCTCCATACACTAGAACTATACCCTGTTGTTGCTCCATCTATATTATTACTTCCCATAGCTCTAACTTTATAATACACAGTTATCTCATCAGGTTCTGGGTCTGTATTTCCTGAGCCTTTATAGCCTACTACATTAACCCAAGTAATTCTTTTAATACCTTTAGGATTCATTTCAAATCCTTCAGTAATACATTTAACACCTGCTGTATCTGTATTTACATCAGGGCTAAAGTATATATAATTCCATACAGGTCCTGCATAGTTAGACCCTCCAAACCTCAAACCTTCAGGATACATTATCCTACCTGTCATTCTATTATTAATCTGAGTGAAACCATTCTCAGTATATATAAATGTTTCATCTTCTGTACTTATAAACCAACAGTTCCAAGTTCCGTCATAGAAAACTGTATGAACTTTTAAAGCGTCTGTTACTTGAGAATAACCTCCTATAGGTAAATCAACCAATCCTGGTCTAAACCAACCTGAATAGCCAATTCTTTTAATATCACCTTTTTCATTAACTGAATGTAAAGCTCCATCATTCGCAAGAAATATTGCTTCTTTATCATTCTTAACATCAACAGCAGTACGACTTGCAATACCTACATCAGCTATATGTTTGAAACCATATGTAGATATTGGTTTACTTTGTAATGTTAGCATACAAGTATGATGTCTAGTTTGTACTAATATATTCTTACCAATAGGTACTGTAGATAATATAGGTTCTCCATAAGGTAATTTCATATACCCTGACATATTCTCTATATCTTTATTAAACATATAAGCATTACCAACAGAATGATTCTCATCATATGCGATAACCCTATCAGTAGAACTTGTTAATGCGAGTTCAGGATAAAATTGCCATAGTGCATCTCCACCTCCTATAGATGACCATGCTATAGTATCTCCTGCAAAACAATCAGACTCAGCACCATCTGTCCATGCGCTATCAGGAAGATTTAAATCTTGCCAAGCATCTAAATGAGCTTCCCAAAGTTTATGTCTACCTCTTGTAAAACCTGCTGTAATTAAACGACCTCTATGAGCACACCCTGTATTAATAGTAAAATCTTCAGGAACTTCTTGACCATTAATAGTTAAATATTTACCTTTAGTACTAGTATACCCATTATGAACTTCACCTAAATTATGTTGCATTAATATAGATACTCCGTTAAAAGCAAACCAAGTCTTTTCATTAAAATAAGCGAATGTAAAATTAGCATTAGTTCCTGTTCTTATATCACTTGGAGTTGTCCCATCTAAATAATTAAAACAAGGTATTACAGTTGCTGAATTATTACCTGACTTTCCATCTCCAAAATCTATTTTATAAATTTTAGTATCTGAGATATAATGTAACTGCTCTCCTACTTGAAGGCCTTGACCAAAAGGCCAGTTATATTCTATACCCTGTAACGTAAGCCATTGAGATGAAAAATTGTGGTCTATAGGTGGTAGTATAGGGATAATTCCTGTATCTCCCACAATACATCCCTCAGCTGTTTCAAGGAATTTATCTTTAGCTTTAGAGTCTTGTGTAGTTAACTGACCTTGACCTACTCCTATAGTATCAGGTCTTAACCCTTTAATAAAATAAGGCTCTAAACTATATTGAAACTCTTTAGCCATTTTCATTTACTTTCTGATGAACTTCTATATCACTTCTACTAGAATATAAAGCTAAGCCACCCCATAACCCACCAGCTCTTTCATCAATAAATTTTAAGTTATCTGCATCTGTTGCTAAGATAGATAGTGAAAACCTATCCCCTCTTTGTACTTCAAATACTGTATCAGGGTATTCATTAGTTCCCTGCTCTACTGGTACATCAGCATATGTTGATACACCTCCTCTAGCCAAACTTATTCTAACTGTAATATTTTTTAAGTTTCCTTCTAATGATTCTAAATGAATTTGTAATCCTTTAAGTGTTCCATTTATTGCAATCATCTTACGATAAAAAATTGCTTCACTAAAATCTTCTGCATAAAAAGATACTTGTGAAGGTGGTATAGTTACATAAGTTTTCTTAGCTTCTTCACTTTGAAACTTTATAAACTGAGGGTTACTTCTATGATTGTAAACTCGTTTATTTGACATAATCTATAAGCTCCTATCTAATTTATATTGTTCTGTCATTGTACTTACATCAGCTAATTCTGTTTCAACCTTATCAAAGTCAATATGTTTAACTGCTTCTGTAATTCCATCTAGCCACCCTTTAGCTCCTTCAACATTTCTATAAAATACTTCTAATTTATATAAAGCAGCTTGTATTACTAAATCAGGGTAATTTGTAGCTAACCAATTTGATTTAGTTTCCTGCCATTGTGTAGAACCACTTAAATCATAAAACCTATCAAATGGTAAAGCTATATACTCTATCATATAAGTTTTATCAGGTCTAGGTCCTACTATTACTCTAAGAGATGTAGTATCAAGAGAGTTTGAATCTCCTGGTCCTGGCATATCTATAGTATAATCAATAGGCTTTCCTTTACTATTTGTATGAGTTGAGTTCCCATACGTTTGCATAAACTCTTCCATTGTCAGTTTATTTAATTTAACTACATTATCTCCATCTATAACATATACTGATTTTATAGCTCTATCATCAACACTTGAAAAAGTATTAATATTAGATAATAACGTTGTAGTTCTCTTAGTGTACATTCCTGGCAATGAAAGAAGAGATGCTAAATAGTCGTAACCAGCTTTTATAAAAAATTCAGCTTGACTACCTGCAGTGTCCTCAAAGTCACTTCTTCCACTTAAGGTAATGAATTGTGTTCTAATTTGTGCGAATGTCATTTAGCATCTCTCT
>CEUI01145592.1_pt1 | contig 13265 bp, 15 predicted proteins | sample 531411 | NCBI WGS metagenome assembly CEUI01 (sample SAMEA2622841, study PRJEB7988) | marine metagenome | isolation source: saline water (ENVO:00002010), including
GATGGACCAACTGGACCCGTAGGATATCCGGGTGGAGATAGTCAAGTTCTTAAACTTAGCGGAATGGGAATTGGTTTAACGACATCTATTGATCCCGGCGCAGGATATATAAGGTTCGATAATGACGTACGTAATTCGAATTATATAACCATAAGCAATACCAACAGCGCAGGTGGAGATATTGAAGACTGGTTAAAATCGTTAGACTTTTTCATTAAGCCCGGAGATAGAATTAAAATTTTCAAGAAAGAAGACCCAAGAGAATTTTTAACATGGGAATTTGGAGCTCTCGCTCAAGGAACTAATTCTTATTCTCTTGAGTTAACAACGTGGGTTTCTGGCGGGGGAGTAAACTGGGTAAGTGGTAGCAATGAGCTTGTCGCGTGGAACGCAGAAGATGAACTCGTTTTAACCTTAGAACTTACTGGTCCCTCGGGCGGACCCAAGGGAGATAAAGGAGACCCCGGTAATGATGGCCCAGCGGGACCACCGGGACCTCCGGGACCCGGAGGAGGTGGCGGAGCTTCCGCGATAGACGATTTATCTGACGTAGATACGAGCACGACAAGTCCAACCGATGATCAAGTTTTAACTTGGGATGATTCCAGTAATAACTGGATACCAAAAGATTCACAAGGAGGCGGGGGAACTGTTGTCGGTGCAGGCGGCCTTAATGCTCAAATTCAATACAATGACAATGGATCGTTCGGTGGAGCTAGCATTTATTACAATGAAAATAATAGCGCTGGAGCAATTGGGCCTATACGTATAGGACATAACACTCAATATTCTAATGGTTTGTATTCGTTTGGTCAACATTCTGCAAATAGCGTCAGCCAAGCGCCGCAAATACTTTTATATGAAGGTGGAACCGATTTAATAAATCCAACTCATTTCTATGGGATAATGGCTGAACAAGTTAGTCTTACTGATGGAAGAATAAGGCAATTCGTTTCGAACAATTTAACTAATGGCGGGCATAGTTTCGGTACAGCGAACTCAAGCAATACATATACGGAACATGTTCTTATTACCCCTGCGGGTAGTATGGGCATCAATACAGATCCAAACGACGACTCGAAACTTCATGTAAAAGGAAATACTTTTATCGAAGGCACAGGCGTCTTTGTGTCTCCTGCAGATCCTAATTTTGATGCAGGTGGAGATACGGTTGACGATGGTCACATATTTGTAAATGAAAATGATGACCTCATCATAAAGAAATCCGACAAAAACTATGCGCAACTATGCATCGCTAATACTGGTCAAATTGGCGTGCGAACAGAAAACCCAGCTTATGATCTACACGTTTGGGGAGATAATGGAATTGCAACATTCCACAATAACAAAGCGGATGACGTCACCAATGAAGAAAGAGCTCATTTAACCTCAACTGTTCAACACGGTGGGGCGATTTATTTATACAATGCAGTTGGATCTGCAAAAGTAAGACTTAGCTCTCAGGGCGGTGTCGACGCCAACGGTTTGGCTACGGAAGCCTTTAACTCTAATTTCATCAAAAGCGGACCTTTGGGTATAGGTCGCTCTTCTTTAGCCAATGTTTCAAGCTCTAGATTTAATAGGCATCCAGAAGAGATCTGGTTTATTGTCGATGGACACGCTTACTTTAAAAACAGTATTTCTATTGGTGATTCTCCACGGGTTCCAACGACTTCTACCTCCGAAGGAATTAAAGGGGAAATAGCTTATGATGATGACTACATGTATATTTGCATCAAGGGTAAGAAGGGCACCGGTTTATCAGGAAGCACTTATGAGTGGAAAAGAGTCGCCTTATCTTCCTTTTAATCTAATATAGCTTTATATTTGATCAATAAATTTCTTTATTAACTAAAATTCATCTCATAAGTTTGACTTCTGTCTTGTATTCGTGTAATATCAAGCAATAGCAATTATAGATAAAATGAAAAAGTCCGAAAAAGAAACAGCCGCAAAGAAAAAGGTGACGAGAAGACGAAAAGCTCCAGACGCAGAGCCACTAATGAGCGCCACGGCATCAGCAACTTATCCAGAAAGAGCCCGAAGGCACCCCGGTTCTAACGTAGAGAGGGCAAATAAATTTGGCAATATTGACGACGGCCTTATTCCTTTCAAATACGGTCAAGGAAATTATAATTATGGAAGGTCTTCTTCTATTGATGTTAGAGACGCTGTAACTCTTTGCCAAAAAGCTTACTATAACTTCGCGGTGTTTAGAAACACTGTCGATTTAATGACTGAGTTTTCAGTAAACAATATTTATTTAGAGGGTGGCACTAAAAAATCTAGAACTTTTTTTGAATCTCTTTTTAGTAGAATTAATTTGTGGGCATTACAGGATAAATTTTTTAGAGAATATTATAGAAGCGGAAATGTATTTGTTTATAGATTTGACGCCAAATTTAAAACTCAAGATGTGAGAAAAATTTCACAAAGCTTGGGGTTAACTTCAAACGCTGCTAAAAACTCTAGTATTCCTTCTAGATATATGATACTAAATCCTGCAGATATTAAATTGACTGGTGGATTGTCTTTTGCTGAAGGATATTATTCTAAACTTTTAAATCCATACGAAATACATCGACTCAAAAATCCAGAATCAGAAGAAGAAAAAGAATTCTTAAAGACTATGGATCCGGAAACCAAGAAGAGGCTTAATAAAAAGGGATCAAATCATATTATGATGCCCTTGGATCGTTCAAAAATTTCAGCAGTCTTTTACAAAAAGCAGGACTATGAACCGTTTGCGGTTCCTATGGGCTATCCAGTTTTAGAAGACCTTAACGCTAAATCCGAACTAAAGAAAATGGACTTAGCAATAAGCAGAACTATGCAGCAATCAATCCTCTTGGTAACCATGGGAGCGGAGCCGGATAAAGGCGGAGTCAATCAAAAAAATTTAGAGGCTATGCAAGAGCTTTTCAATAATGAATCATTAGGTAGAGTTCTTATCGCTGATTATACGACAAAAGCGGATTTTGTTTTGCCAAACGTAGGCACGTTATTGAATCCAGATAAATATACAGTTTTAGAAAGAGATATTCGAACAGGATTAAATAATGTTTTAGTTGGAGAAAATGAAAAGTTTGCTAATCAAAGTATTAAAGTTAAAATATTTATAGAAAGACTTAAACAAGCAAGAGAAACATTTATTAATGAATTTCTTATGCCTGAAGTTAAAAGAATCAGTAAAGATTTAGGACTAAAAAATCATCCGACTCCTCATTTTGACGATATTGATTTAAGAGACGATCTTCAATTTGCTAGAGTTTATGGACGCATGGTAGAGATGGGGATCTTAACACCAGAAGAGGGCATTAAAGCTATGGAGACCGGAAGACTACCTACTGAAGACGAATCTCTAGAAAGTCAAGAAGAATATAGAACTCAAAGAGACAGGGGTCTTTATGAACCAATGCTTGGCGGCCCAGAGACTCAAAAAGGAATGCAAAAAGAAAGCATTAAGTCTACAGAAAAGGTTAGTCACGAAGGGTTAAAGTCTGCTGAAAAAATCAATAAGCAAAAAATCGATAGCGCGCCACCACCTAATGCGGGCGCACCGCAGCAGAAAAAAAATTCCCCTAAGGAGAATGGGAGGCCTCCGGGTTCTGGAACACCGCAAAAATCCAAAAACGTTAGCCCAATGAATAAACCGGCGCAAGTCGGAGCGGAAGATCTATTCTGTCTATCGAAAGTAAAAGATAATTTAATTTTGGCTCAAAAGCTTACGACTGAAGTCGAGAAAGAGCTTAGAACAAAACATAAAATTAGAAAACTTAGCAGAAAGCAAAAAGAGATAGCTGAAAATATATCTGAGCTCATCATAGCGAATGAAAAGCCGGAAGACTGGATGGAGACCATTTCTGTTTACCTCGAAAAACCTTGCGATAAAAACGATAAAAGAGTCGAAGAGGTTAAAAGCGTAGCATGGGACCATCAAGTCGATATGTATTTAGCCAGCATACTAACAGCAAGTAAAAAATCATGAATGAAGAAAATCAAAACATCGATGACGTAATGTCGTATAACTTCGGTTCGCCAGATCTTTCACTACCAGAAATTCCGGTACCGATTGCGCAAGAAAATAAACCAGAAGTAGCTAAAGACGAATGCGATGCTGCTTTTAAGTTTGCCTTCGTGGGTGCTGGTCAGGGAGGAACAAGAATCGCTGAAGCTTTTTATGACTTGGGATATAGAAAATTAGCAGCGATCAATACTGCTCAGCAAGACCTTAATACCTCCAGCCTGAATAATAAGCTTTGTATAGGTGACGGCGGAGCAGGTAAAAATCCTTCCGTAGCTAAGAATCTTTACGAAGAGAAAAAGGAAGATGTTCTAGATTTCTTAAGGGACTCTTTTGGGGAAAATTTAGATAGGATTTTTGTATGCGCGGGAGCAGGAGGTGGAACTGGCTCAGGTACAGCTGCTTCCTTGGTGCATACGTGCGAAGAACTTTTAAAAACTATAAGATCAAATAATCAAAAAGTTGGAGTTATACTCGCTTTACCCAAAATCTCAGAAGGTTCATTAGTAAGCGCAAATGCGTTTAGAGCCTTAGACTCTATTTGGAATCTCGCTGCTTCTGGTAAAATTTCGCCATTGATTTTAGTAGACAATGAAAAAATTAATAGCTTATATCCCAACTTGTCCGTTTCACAATTTTGGACAACTGCGAACCGGAGTACTGCTGGTCTATTTCATTTATTTAATATGACGGCAGCCAAAGATAGCAGTTATTCATCTTTTGATTCAAATGACTATAAACAAATTTTGGATTCAGGCTTGATGTCGTTTGGCGCTGCGCCAGTACAGGACTGGAGTCAAGCTTCCAATATCACAAGAACCGTTAGAGATAATCTAAAAAATAATCTGCTTTCGGGCGGATTAGATTTAAGCACTGGCACAACAGCAGGAGTAGTTATAATTGGCGGAAGAGAGGTATTAGACAATATTCCTCAAGATCATCTTGATAAAGCGTTTGATCAATTCACTAGAATCTTAAAAAACGGTGGATTGGTTCATAGGGGAATTTATAGTGGAGATCAACCTACCCTAACGGTTTATACAGCAATAGGAGGCTTAACTAGGCCTCATGCTAAATTCGAAGAGCTTAAAAAACTAGCAAGACTTTAATTAGTTTGTAAGAAAGAAAAAGCTTCATTATATAATAAAACGATAAGGAGAACATTATGGCAGCAAAAAATGAAATAAAACCGGGTTGGAAAACTACAGAATTCTGGATCACCGCCGTAGTCGCAGGACTTTCGCTCTTGTGGGGCGCAGGTCTAGTGGATCCTACAGGTAGCGCTGGAGCAGATAAAATCTTTGGATTTATTGTTTCCAGTTTGAGCGCCTTGGGATATACCGTTTCTAGGGGTCTAGCCAAGAAGGGCTAAAGTTATGGCTTGGTTGACGGCCTTAATTAAAGCCGTTCTAGAATGGCTAACTGCCGAGGTAAAAAAAGATACCAAGGCTAGTGACGCTGATGCTGTGCCTCAATCCCTCAAGGATCAATGGCGAGATCGTATTAATCAACAGCTTAAGAAAGCAGAAGAACAGAAGAAAAAAGATGAAAGCTCTAAAAATTCTAATAACAACCCTCCTACTAGTTAGCGTCGTTGGATGCGGAAGTACTCGCGTGGTGTTTGTTGATACTCAGGCAGATTTAATTAGAATCGGTCCAGACGTAACAGGAAAGTGCTACGTACTTAAAAACGGAGAATGGGTTCTTTCTAAAAATAAATTGAAGTTACCTGAGGGGTGGTATGCCGGAGGTATACCGCGAGAATAATTATCTATAATGCCATATTTTCCAAAAAAAGAATGGAGCAATAATCATTATTGTTATAATTAATAGATCATCCATCTTTTATTTTTCTCTTTTGAGTTATTAAAAATTCTTCGTTAGGTTTAAATTGACTTTTGCATTTTTTACAATGCATAACTTCTTTGCATTTATATTTGTCTTCTTTACATTCCCCGTCTTTATTTTTAAAGATACCCGTTTTTTTATGATCACAAGCAGTGTTCATCTCCTTTTTTAAAATTAACCTAGAGTTTTTATCTGGGTTGCAATAAGGGCATATGTAAAAATGCATATGATTAATTACACTATTTCGCGTGTAATTATTAATGTCATGGAGTTCTTAAGCAAAATGAAAACCTCCGTTATTGAGTTTTCAAAGAGACTTTCGAAACATGAATTTTGCATAATTTTATCTTTAGGCCTAGTTATAGCTGTTCTTATGTGGAGCTTTTCAAAACAAGTAGACCACCACGCAGAAATGATAAAACTAGAAAAAGAAAACGCTTACCTTGCTTATCAATTACAAAATGTAACAAAAATTGCTAAAGAGCAAGATAATGAACTCGGCGAAGCCTTTAACCTTCTCGGTCAACAGGGAAGATTGCTTAATGAGCAGGATCACGAGATAAGAACGATTAGAAGCGCCCTTTGGGTAAAAACAGTTTTCTATGACGCTCTCGTTGAATACCTAAAAAAAATTGGAGAATGGCCTCCAAAAATGCCACCGCCTATTGATCCCGATAAGCTGGCTAATTCAATATAATGTATGATAAAGAAAAAAATAGCATGGTTGATATCTTTTGTCTTTGTTTTGTCTCCCTTATTTTCGGGTTGCGGTATCTTTAATCCTCCTTTAAAAGATAAAAACGGCTATCATATAGATCATTTTTATTCATGTGGTCCTAGGACTATAGAAAAAGCTATAAACGAATATTATCGTCGGCAGGGCATTCCTTCTTCGGATATAAATAAAGAAGCAAGCGAGTTCATACAAAGTGAAGGACAAGTCCTCAAAAAATTTCTAGCGCTTTTTGATAAAGAAGTTGTTCAGGTAACGTGGTCTTGGGAGATGAAAAGCGTCGCCAGAAAATACGGCTTTGAATTAATTAGCGTCAAAGATTTTAAAAAAATAAATCCGTCTAAAGACATTGCAATAGTTTTAGTCTATGGAAAATTCTTGAGTTCGCAATGGCATTGGATGTGTTATCCCGTGGATAAAAACATAACAACGTACTTTGGAAAGGATACTAAAATAGATAAAATCTACCTCTTAAAAAAAACAAATATCCATTAATCTTATTTTTTAGAAAACACGCTTAAATAAGTGTATATAAAGGATAGGAATTATGTCGACTAATGAAAACAAGCCTAATGGCCTCGAATTAGAAAACGATGAGCCAAGATTAGAAGCAGGGGAAATTAATCCTGACAATGAAACTATTGAGGATAAGTATTCTCAAGGGGATAAGTGTATAGACTTTTCCGTTAGGGTTGTGGAAGCTTTAAGTTTTAAAAAGGACGAACATAATAAGCTCGCCGAAAAGCAGGTAAATCTAAGCCAACTTAAAAAAGTGTATTGCCGAGGCGCTGGAGATTGCTCTCATAATTTAGAAGGAAAGACTTGCGGGCAAATAGCCATGGCTAGAGTCAATATGTTTTTAAGAATGAGACTTGGGGGCATCTGCTCTGTAGAGTCTAAGGGAAATGCGAGCATCAGTAATCTAATAGATATTTCAGAAAATTGGTTTCCTTCTGAAGAGGATTTTATTAAAGCTGATGAGGATATTAAAAATTATAATTTAGATTATGATTTTGGTAATATAAATGAACTGTATTTAGAAGAATATGATAAATTAGACTGGGAGTGGATGTAAAAATGAGAACTATAGGAAAAACAGCAAAAATAGCATCGTCGAGTTCGCAAACAATTTTAGCAGAACCTTCGAATGTGGGAGATACATATTTAATTTATAATGTTTTCCATCACGGATCAAATGGAATTGTTACGTTTGAGGCATTTAAAACTGACGAAGATGATATACTCATGTTTAGATTGCCCGGAGAGGATTCGAACAATTCTCAGATTCTAAATTGCACCGTTCCCTTTGAATGGCCGCCGGGGTATGGAATGAAATGCAACGATTCGAATGGCGGAACAGTAGTATATCAAATGCTAAAAGGATAATCACTATGGAATTTAAGTATAAAACCTCTTTTAGTTCTTTCGTTAAATCTTTAGTACCGGAAGAAAAAGACATGTATCTTTCTTTGGCTAGTCTGGCTGATATCGGTGATTTTATTCCTGATATTGATACAAATAAAGATTTTGACCTTCTCCCCATAGCGTTTAATTCCTTTGTTGCCAACAGAGTTAATAAGAATGGTGACGTAGTTGACACAGAAACAGCTTTATCTATTGCTGAGCATTTTGTTAATAAACCCATTAATATTGAACATGATAGAAAAAAGGTAATTGGGGCCATTTTGGTTGCTGGATTTAGCGAATTTGGTTCGGATAAGCCCTTAGATAGAGAAAAGATAAAGGACACCACCGGCCCCTTTAATGTGACTTTGGGTGGGGTTCTCTGGAGAGTTGTAAACGACGATATAACGGACTTGGTTGAGGAGGCTAGCGATCCGACTAGTAATGTATATCAACAAATCTCAGCGAGTTGGGAATTGGGCTTTAATGAATATAATTTAGCAATAATGGAAGCTGGAGAAAAAAATTTAGAAAACGCCACAATTGTCGCAGATAAAGATAAGGTAAATGAACTAAAAGATCATTTACGAGCGAATGGGGGTGACGGAACAACAGAAGATGGAAAAAGTATTTATCGTCAGGTCGTTGCGAATGTGGTGCCGCTAGGCATTGGCTTGACAGAAAACCCCGCCGCTGACGTAAAAGGAATTGCGACAATGAGCGAAACAATTTTGCCAGTTCTTGAGGAAGAAAAGGCAGAAAATCAAGAAGAGCCTGAAGAGGTTGTTTTTGAAGAAAATAGTTCACAAGAACAGAAAAACAATGTAATTGAAAACAAGGATAGTACTATTATGGAAATCAAAAGCTTAAAAGATATTAATGATGAGTCTCTTAAGGAGGTTTCTGCTTCTCAGGTAACTGATTTCATCGAAGATGAGCTGGAGAAGGCGTGTGAAAAATTTGCAGAAGAAAAGAGCGCTGTAGAAAATGCTCTTAAAGCTGCTGAAGAGGAGCAAGCCAAGCTTAACGATGATCATCAAACACTGCAGAATGAACTTGAGAAAGTTCAGGAAACAGTTAAAGCGCTTGAAGAAGAGAAAGCTGAAAGACAGAGGCTGGAACAATTCAACACTCGTATGGCTGCTTTGGATGAGCAGTATCAACTGTCAGACGAAGAACGCAAAGTGCTTGCCGCGGACATCAAAGAGCTAGACGAGGAATCGTTTAGCGCTTATAGCGATAAGCTGGCAATTCTTCTCAAGGACAAGAATAAAGAAGCTCAAGCTGAAGAAGCTAAAATCGAAGTTGAAAAAACTAATCAAACAACCGTAGAAAATGAAGCAACTACTGAAGAGGTTGTAGAAGAGGCTGTCTCGGAAGCTCAAGAAGAGCCCACCGAAGCAGTTGCTAATACCACTAATCCGGAAGAGCCGACTATCTATGAAAAGTATAAAGAGGCTTTCAGTAGTGAGGGTTTCCAAATTAAACTTTAATTATAAAATATAGGAGAAAATAAATTATGTCATGTACATTAAAACCATTTAGAGATTACGACGAGCATGAGGTTCTTAACCTTTTCGCTTTTAGTGGAACAATTCCTGTTACGAAAGGGCACATGGTCAAGGTAGTAGGCGACGGCTGGCAAAACGCTGTTGCTGATGATCACGACGGGCACTGGCAAATGCTGGGCGCACCCGGCGGCGGTCTCGCCCCCGACAATACCGTGTCACAGCGTTACGGAGTATTTAATGAATCAACAGGTAAGGGCAGTGCTGTTGCGATTGCTGGAGCAGATGAGCTTCCTGTGGGTATGATGCTTTACGACGTGAAAGAAGAAGACGAGAATGGCGAAAAGCTCATTTACAATCCTCGCAAAGCCGCGGAGATGGAAGTGGCCTTGAGCGGTCAGGCAGTGCCTGTTCTTACTCGCGGTGTTGTTCTTTACGACGGAAGTCAACTAGCCACGGATGACCCTGCTGTTGGCGCAGCGCTTTACACCGATTCGGCCGGCGAGCTTACTACAACTGGTTCGACTAATGTCGTGGGCCGCGTTCTTGGTAAGAAAGACGCAGACGGTAACGTTCTGGTAAAGGTTCTACTCTAACCAATTAACAATATTATATAGGAGAAAATAAAAAATGAGATTAAAATTGAAAAATACTCCAGAGCAAGTCGAGCTTATCAAAGCAATGGGTTCCAAGAACCAATTGGAAGCTCGTGAGGCTCAAGAAGCTTTCGCAGCTTTTTTGGGGCCGGTTGTATTGCGTGTTTTGAATCAAGCAGGAACAGTAGGCGGCATCTTTACTGACGCACCTTATGACGAGGACGATTCGCCCTCATTCCCGCTCGATCTGTATTACAACATCGGCGATAACCACGTAACTGTTTGGTCGCAACACATGGCCGGCGGCTTGCCAACTAGCCACATCGAAGGCATGCAAGAGATGAAGATCGCAACCTATCGTTTGGATAGTGCGGTTAGCTTCCTCAAGCGTTATGCCCGGCGTGCTCGTTTGGATGTAGTCGGTAAGGCTGTTGAAAGAATGGCTCAAGAGGTTCTCGTGAAGCAAGAGAGAAACGGCTGGGCCGTTATCTTGAAGGCTTTGGCTGAAGCTAAGGATGGTTCTGGCGGTTCCGCTGGTGATCATATTTTGACTTCGACCGCGGAGAATATCTTCCAGCTTGATGACCTTAACAGATTGATGACGCTTAACAAGAGACTGAATCAGTCCTTTGTTAATGGTACCCCGGATGACGTTTACAGTCAAGGAGTCACTGACCTTTATGTCAGCCCCGAGATTGTTGAGCAGATTCGTGCGTTTGCCTACAACCCAATGAATACAAGACACGGTCACACCACCGACGCTGGAACCTCTGGTAGCAGCGCGCTGGTTTCATCCATTGCTCTTCCTGACAACATGCGAGAAAGAGTATACAGCGCTGCTGGTATGGGCGAAATCTACGGTGTTAATATCGTTGAAATGCGTGAGTTCGGTGTTGCACAAAAGTACAACGCACTGTTTGACAGCTTGAGTTCGGCATCCATCGGTCATGATGGAAGCGGTGGAACAGATGCATTCAATGCGTCCGGCACTGATGAGATTCTGGTTGGTATCGACAATAGCAGAGGAGCCTTTATCCGGCCGATCGCTACTGCCGAAGATTCTGTTCATAATGACCCAAGCGGCGGCTCGTTCGTCACTTTGGCTGATGATCAGTGGAACCAGCGTTCTGAGAAGCTCGGCTTCTACGGATATCTCGAAGAGGGTCGCGTGTGTCTCGATGCGCGCGCCATCAACGGACTCGTGGTCTAACACAAAGTCTAATAATTACATGGGTCGACCTTCGGGTCGACCTTTTTTTTGTCTTTTGATATTTTTGTTTGTATAATGACTAACTTTAATAAAAGGAAAATTATGGCTACTAGAAAGAAAAAAACTAAAAAAGCTGCAGCAAAAAAAGCATCCAAAAAGAAAAGCAAACTCAAATCCTTGGCGCAAACCCACGGAAAAGAAGAAAATCCCCAAAAAATGGAACCTCAAACCTTAGATCAGATATGGGGAGACGATGGGACTTGGAAGTACAACACCATGGATACTGAGGAATACGAAAATTATTTAAGAAATTTAAATAAAGCTGATCTTCAAGAACATGCAACTGTTATTGGGTTGGTTCCAGTAGATAATTCTGGACTTTTAATGAAAAGGCTTATTGCTGAATTTAAAAAACACGTAAGTGTGTATAGCGTACCAAAACAGCAAGGAAAAGAGTATAAACTTTCGGATGATGTGAAAAAAATTCTGCGAGAAGGACGTTAAAAATACAATTTCTAGCTATAGCTAGTGTAATGTTTCATATATTATGGCTACTAGATATGACTTGGAAATTGTTAGAGGTTCAACTTATACTGTTAGAATAGCTGCTAAAGACGATGACGGTGTTGCAATAGATCTTACAGACTACACCGTAAGTGGTCAAGCTAGAGCTAATTATTCAAGTTCTGATATACTTTTAAATCTTAATCCTTCAATCGTTTCCGGAGAAGAAACGAACGGTTATATAGATATAAATATTTCTGCAGCGACAACTGCTGCATTACCTATTGATCAAGCGGTATATGATATAGAAATATACTCTTCTACTAATTCAGAAAAAATAATGAGCGGATATCTTGACATATCTCCGGAGGTGACTCGTTAATGCCCAGTGTATCAATCATTTCCGGCGGAAACGAAAGCGGTACTCATGTATCGACGAATCTTCCTGATCCTTCGCGTGGACCAACGGGACCTGCGGGAGCACCGGGTGCAGTTGGACCGACTGGGCCCCCGGGGCCTTCGAACGGCCCCGCTGGACCTCCCGGACCCGCTGGTAATACTGGGCCGATCGGACCCATCGGTCCCGCTGGACCCGCGGGATCAGAACCTATTATTGTTGCGTATGAAATAAAAGTTCAAAACGCGGGCTCGGGTAATAAATTTTATATAAGAAAAAAAGGAGAACCTACTTGGATTCTCCATCCTTCATTGGTCCTTTACGAGGGCTTTACATACACTTTCGAGCAAAAAGATGCGAGTAATGTAGGTCATGAATTTAGGGCTTCTACGGATGCAGACGGCACACATGGAGGAGGTTCTCAATACCTTACTGGGTGGACAGGTACGGGGGTTTTAGGTAATTCAACTAATCCTTATATAGTAACTTTTAAGGTCGCTCAATTCGCACCAACGCTTTATTATTATAGTGCGGGCGCCTCTGGAATTGGCGGTGAAGGTGGATTCGTCACGGATACAATTGGCGGTCCTACGGGACCAACTGGACCTCAGGGACCTTCGGGTGGACCAGCAGGACCTACTGGACCCACCGGAGCGAAAGGATTAAATTGGCTAGGTAATTGGGTAACGGCTACAAGTTATTTAGTTGATGACGCAATACACTACACAGATGGTAATTCATATGTATGTATTGCTGATCATACATCTTCAGGTTCTTTACTTCCGACAAATGTCTCTTATTGGGGAAAGCTTGCTGTAAAAGGTGATACCGGTCCAGAGGGACCTACTGGAGCAGCAGGACCAACTGGGGCAGCGAGTACTGTCGCAGGACCCCCGGGTCCTTCTGGCGGACCAATAGGACCTACGGGGCTAACGGGACCCATAGGACCTACGGGTCCCGCGGGCATAGCAGGACCCACAGGAGCCGCAAGTTCTCTTGCCGGACCCCAAGGAGCCGCAGGACCCACTGGCCCCGCAGGCG
>CEUI01054919.1_pt1 | contig 13262 bp, 12 predicted proteins | sample 531411 | NCBI WGS metagenome assembly CEUI01 (sample SAMEA2622841, study PRJEB7988) | marine metagenome | isolation source: saline water (ENVO:00002010), including
TGTTTTGCGTCGGCAAGCGTTGCCGATGGAATATCCCATGCCAGCGAAATAGTCCTCTTGGTGCCTTGGAATGTCGCTATCGGATCATTCCTGCCAAAGACTCTTTCTGTTGCCCATTCTGAGCTAAAGGTCTGCGTAAAATCAGTTAAAAATGCTGGGAAATCAACAGATCCTCCTCCGGCTTCACTCTTGATCACTAAGACAGCGCCGCTTGTTTTTGCGTAATCCTCAGCGCCATATCCAATTCCAAATCCCATCTATTTACCTCCTTTTTATCCTTTTCCGCCGACTCTCTTGACGAAAGCGGTCAACTCTCTTCCTTCTAATTCAACAGTGAGATCAATTTTTGGCTCAAAAACCTTTTCAAGCCCAACCAGGGCCTGCTGGATAGCGGAAACAGTATCTGCTCCTTTAGCGATTGTATTCGAGCTTTGCCCTGTTGATATCAAGGCTAAATTCTCAATTGTAGATCTGACTTCAACTTTATCCGCTCCTCCGATTTTAGCATCTATTGTATCCAGCATATTGGATAAGCCTAATAGGCCTGCGGAGAGACCTGTGACTGATATCTCTGCCAAACTTTCTGTTATTCTCGCGATACTATCGGCAACGAGGGCCATAACCCCCAACATCGCTGTAAACGCTAACATACCAGCAACACCAATTGTCATAGTTGCGAACGCTGCCCCCAACGCATAAATAGCGCCAGCAAAACCAAGAAGAACCAAGACTGCCGACGGCCCGATGCCATTAAGTGTTTGGAATTGGCCAATTAAAAACCCAAAAGCCATAACAATGCTAGCGACCCCTAAAGAAGCAACCGCTACGGCACCACCGATGGCCATAATCGCCCCTGCTGTTAGCATAATTGGCTTTGCCGCCATCGCTGATACAACAGCCATAGCCCCCAAGACAAGACCAAGCGCGACTATCGTGCCAATGGCCGTTTGGGCAGGATTATTAACCCCGTCGATGGCAAATACCAATACCGCCAGTCCAGCAGCGGCAACACCAATTCCAAGCGCCAGGGCACCAAACCCTAAGGCCAATTCAGAAACCGGTATAACGGCTGCTTGAGAAGCCCCACCGGCCCCTATAATCCCAGCAGCAGCAGGAGGCGCAGCCGCTGCCGTTCCTGTAAGAGCACCAGCAATTACTGTAAGACTCTTGGCCATTGCTGTAAATGGGAATATAGCTTTCCATGCCACAGGAGTCAGAAACAAGAGAGCAATAGTAACTGCGCCCAAGCCCGGCCAAAAATATGCTTTAAGAACCTCAGCAGCATCTATTACAAAATCAGCAAAAGAGTTTAAAGCCTCTCCTGCTGGAACAATTGCTGTAAATATCTTCATTGCCGCCACTTTAAATTTTTGCATAACCGGCAGCGCAGCTTTCAAGGCCTCATCATACTCTTTTTGTGTCTCTGCGGCTCTTTTTTGTTCCTCATTATACTTTGTAAAATCTGACGTTGACATGTTTAGAATTTTTCTCGTCTTGTCAACATCATCCCCAAAGCCAAGAATCTGAGCAGCAGCTAATTGGCTGTATCTGTCCATTTCATCAAAATTTTGCCCCGTTGCTTTGAATTGATCAATCAAATATGGAAGCCTATCTGCTACATCCATCGTAACAAGGTTCAAGGCAGATAAAGAGGACCCGAACACGGCATTAAACTGTGCTGCTGTTTGCGCGGCTGAGCTAAATGTATCAAATTTCTTTGACAATGCCAAAACATCAGAAACCTCAACACCTGCTGCCATTGCTGCTGACGCAATTTTGTTAAACACATCAACGGAGTCTTTCCCATAAGTCATAAGATACTTGCTGGCCTCTTGGAACTCTGCTGTGGTTGTTGCCATTGTTTTTCCGATGGCTTTAGCGCTCATAGCCAACCCTTTAACCATTTTAGCAGCATCAGTTGATGAAATTTTCAAAGATTTAGATAAGCCCCCCATCAATCCAGCAGAAACATCAGCGGCAACTCCAAGTTTCCCAAGAGCGACAACGTTTTTGCCTAATTCTACTTGACTTTCGTGTGAAAGGTTTATAAATCCGGGAAATTTGCTAAATAAAGCGCCCATGGCTTTCCCGGAATCGTCAGCAGTGATTCCAAGCTGCATCATGTCGCCCGTGACTTCTCTTATCTGAGCGGTGAACATCCTCCCGGCACCAGTTTGTGCCGCAAAGCCAGCAGAAGCTGTGTCAACCGCAAACATCATCGCCGCCGAAGCTTCGATAATTTTTGAATATAAGCCAATCGCCATATTCTGGAATGTAAATATCTCCTTGACCCTTTGGACGAACCCACTAAGTGCCTCTGGGTCGCCTAATGTCGTCATCATTTCGCGCGCTTTGCCAATAAAGGTATTTGTACTATCGGAAGCCATACCCAGCTTTCTCGCGATAGATCCTGCGAATTTATCTCCGATGTCCTGACCTGCTTTAAATGCTGGGGATAGTTTTTTCTCTATTTTCTTTGCTGTCTCTTCGATATTTTCTTTAGACAGGCCAAGGTTTTTTAGTAGCTCTTCCTGCTCCTGGGACATGCCGGCCATTCCTTCCTCGGAGGCCTTTTTCAATTCCTTATAAATTTCTAAAATTAGCCTTTCTGATTCACCTATTTGGCCATTGGCTTCTGCTATCCGCTTCTTTAGAGCGAGTTGTTTAAGAAGTTGTTCACTTATTTCCTCATCGCTCAAAGCACCAGTTGCGCTAGTTGTGGTGCCCTTCACCCCTAAAGCAGCGGCTAATTGCTTTTTTTGGCTAGCATCTGCTGACTTTATGCCTTCGATGATTTCATTAATTTGCTCCTTATTTAAAGCCATTCATTATTCCTCGTCTTTAAAGGGCCACATAATACCTGTGGTTCCTTCGAACTCTCTCACTGCCTGGTCAAGAATCTCTCTTGTCTTAACTGTTTGGGGGTGTTCTTTGCCATATTCGATGTACGCGTCCAAGTAATTTTTCTCTGATACAATAGCGTCAGCATATGCCTTAACATCTCTTTTTTTCCCGGTTATTGAGAATTTCAACTTTGGCGCCTCGTCTTCATCATCTTCTTTCATCAAATCAGCCAATTCCGGTTCTTTCAATTTAGCCATCATCTTGACATCATCGCCATACATGTACTTTAAGAGCGTCTTGTTCCACTCTCCAAACATCTTAAGCCATGATTCTTTCAATAACTTCTTATTTTTCATATTATAATCCCTCAATCAAAGATAAATAGTCTAAACAAAAAAATGCCCATAAAGGGCATTTATCTGCTTCGCTTTTTTGCTTTTTCCATTTCTTTCTTTTCTTCTTCAAATTGCCTCTCAAGGCGCTTTAAAAACCAAAGCCTTAAACCAACTGGGAGATTATATAATTCCATTAATGACCATCCCCCAAAGTGCTTGAGCAAAAAGAATTGCTCATACAATGCTTCTTGGTACTTATCGGTCAGGCCAAAAAAAGTCCGTTCCGAACGGAACATTTACCTCCTCAGCATGATCGCAAGTGGAGCATACAAAATTGTTTTCGATTTTGACATCTGGAGACATCATTTTATAACACATCCGGAGATGTCGAGAGTCAAGGGTCGGCATATTCTGAACATACCTGTTGATGATTGCTCCATCTGTGTGCCCCTCAATCGAGACGATCATCGTCCTGTATTGATCAGAGAGTGCGCTTTCCACAATCTTCCTTCTTCTCTTGTCTTCAAGTAGCGTCGCAAGATACGTTTCGTCTTGTCCTCGCAGCAATTTAAATTCAACATTAAATTTGGTATGCGGCATGACTGTGGTGAACGTTCCGTTCTCAGTCTTGGTGATGTTCAACTCGTCAGTGAATGTTGGTTCATGGACCTTTCTGTTATTTAGATCAAATGAATACGTCTCCTTTGATCCGCAAGCTGGACAAGTAACCAAGGTTTCGTAATTGGACCCATATCCAGAAACGCGAGCAGCAATGATTATAGCATTGCGGTCTCCAGTCAAAAGCCCTTCTGGTTTGATGCTCTTGTCAACAATGATATTTTCCATAAACCTCTCAAGAGCGACACCCTTTTTTAGCAAAGCCCTTGAGGACAAAATGTCTTCGTCTTTAGCAGTCATGTATCTTATCTCGACTGTTTCTTGGTTGTGTAGTGGGTGGTTTTCAGGATACCCCATTCCTTTCGACGGGAGTTCTACAAACTCCGTTGGTGCTACAAAATGCAGAGGGTCAAAAGACTTTTCCCTTGGAGGTGCGTCAGAGTTTTGTGGTTGCTCTGCCCCAAGTCTGCTACTATTTCTACTCATTTAAACTCCTGTTATTTAGTTGTTTTTTTATCTTTAGAGTCTGCCGATTCAAGCTCAGCCCAATCATACATTAAAGTTAGCTGTAATTCAACAAATTCATCGCTTGAATAATCCAAATCTCCAAAATTAATTGATTTAATGAACACATTATTCAAAGTCCATTTTTCGATGGAGGCCCCTTGATCATCGTATTGAATAATATTACAATTCGCTTTTTGCTTCTCAATGCCTTTTGACTTATCAGTAGGCTTTTTATATCCAAAACCTTTTATTTCATCCATAAGGGATTTGGCTTTTCCGCCAACATCAACAATAACAATATTAACATCCTGCCACACTAAAACACCAGGATATTTAAATTTATGATTAATCAGTTGGTATTCGGACGTATTAACCTCATATGAGGGCTTTGAAACGGTTTTCGCCCACCACCATGGAGTCTGCTCTTTCTCTTTATTGGAGCCACCCAGCGAAAAGGAAAATCTATATTTTCTAACTGGTGTTACGTCGCCTAAATTCCAGAAGGCCATTACTTACCTCTATATTGTTGGTGTGCCTGGACCTGATGGCGCAGAGCCGTTATCATGTATTGTTTCTCCGCCGGTTTCTCCTTGTACAAGACACCAGTCATATCTAATTGTTAAATCTACTTGCTTTAATTCGTCGCTACTATAGTCTAGTGTTCCGAATTTAGCGGATTTCAACCATGCGTTTTTAAGTGTCCACTTTTCTACCTGGTTGCCCTCAGCATCATAAACAGTTATAGTCACTTGGCCCAGGGCCCCGTTCATAGAAGGTTTCGACATCGACGTTGGAGCGTCGTTTACGTCCGCTTCATCCTTAATATTATAATTTCCTTTCTGGAGAGTTTTGTTAAGTTTCCAAACAACATTAGTTGCCTTGGGGTCAACAACAGTCATTGAGATCTCATTCCACGAAACACGACCAGGATAATAATACTTATTATCATAGAAATTGTGCTCGACCTCGCTAACATCCCAAGAGGGAGTATCGCAGGTTTTTGCCCACCATTGGGTACCGCCCATGCTGTCGGTGGTAGCTCCAAGTTCTACTAAAAACCTATAATTTCTTTTGGGCTCTACATCACCCGTGTGCCAAAATGCCATATTAAAAAATCTCCTACTTTTACTTTAAATAGTACACAGATTACAATTCTGCGTCAGATCGACTTATAATAAAATCGATAGCGATGAACTCAATTGCGCGCGCAGGCTTGATAAAAATCTTGACATACATCATGTTTTTATCTTGCGCCTCGGCAGTTAGACTTTCATCAAGGTCAATTTTGTATTGCGTGATACCAAAATTAGACTTGACATCATCCAAGACGCTTCTTACTCTTGCTGAGAAGTTATTAAACGTAGCTGCTACACTTTGTTCAAACAATACAGTATCTGCGATTGCGCCTATCTTTTCTCTTAAATAAATCAAAAGCCTTCTTACGTTTACTCTTGTAAGCGCTGAAGTCGGCTCTGCTTTATACAGAGTCTTTTGACCAAAGATTACAATCTCACCAACCGCAGGGAATCTCGCAATAGGATTGATATGGTATCGGCTATCGTACAAATCATCTCTATTGGCTTTGGTCAAATTTTTCAGTGTGTTAACAACAGATAGCCCTGAATCTCGTCCGCCAAGAATGGAAAGCCCACCCCTGTTAAACCCTGCTGGAGCAAACCAAGGACCAGAAGAATTAGCGTCGTTAAAGGCCAAAGCGCCAATGGCAGCAACAGAAGCAGGAGCAATGAAGTTAAATGCTCCATCTGTGATTCTAACTCTTGGGAAGTAAGTCGCTACTCTTGAGGAATCAATCTCCAATGTATCAGAGGTGTCTTTGACGGTTGCCACCGTTCCACCAGAAGTATCAAATGCGCCATTATTTTCATACTTTTCCTTGTAACCATCGGCATAATCAACAATCGCCATAGTGTCTTTTCTTGTTTCGACGATCTCAACCAATTCAGTTAATAGAGCATTGTTTGTAAGACCAGGCATAGCAATAAGACTAGCAGGAAGTTGCTCTTCATCTCTAAGCATATCGAATGCTTTTGCGATAGAGTTGTATGCGTAATGGGATGTTTCAGAAATATTAGCAGTGGCCAAAACATTAAGGTTAGAAAAAGGATCTACATGAGTGATATCAAGTCCGTCCCTTCCACCAAAAATAGGAATGTTAAACGACCTTGGCCCGTTAGTAAGCAGCTTGTTGCTACCAGAAAGGTAAGTATAAGCTGTTCCGGCAGCATGAGAGCCAGATGCCCAATACCATCTTGCGGTATTGGTTCCATCGCTTTTAGTAGGATCAGACTTAACATCATCCATACTAAAGATGAAAGAGTGCTCTGTATTTGTACCAGCATCACTGTGGAGCCCGAAGACTTGTTCCCTACAGAGATCTCCGTAATCGCCGCGATATTTAACACCAGCGGCATTCTTTTTCTTATCAGTGGAGAACGCTTGCCTGACACCCATATCATCGTTCTTGGTGTAATCAGCACCATTAGCTGTGCTTTGTTCTGTCAATTTCATTCTTGGGAATCTAAAGGAGGCAGACATATCATTTGCTAGTTGCGCAAAAATATTAGTACTACCACCAGTTTTTGGCACCGCATCGTTGCCTTTTATATATACGTTGGTTACATCGTCATCGTCTACACCAACAACTGCCGACGCTGAAAGGGCATTATTATCGTCGGTGGTTTCAGAATAAGTCACAGTAAATCCAGGCCCTGTAGATTTGGCTGTCAGTGTTAGCGAAGTGCTGGTAGGCTTTGCAGCAACCCAGTTATCAGTATCAATTTTGTTTACAAGAACGAATACTTCATCTCTATAACCTTCGGCATTACCCGGTGATCCGTCAATAGTAGCAGTGAAATTAGCCCCATCAGCGGACCAATCCGTAGCGGTTGAGCCACCATTATTCGCCAAAATCTTATATTCAATCCCATCCACAGTAAGCTTAAATTCATCATTATTGTTTGCGTGCGCCTGACCGGCAAAAGTAAGAGTCACTTTGGCGGCTGCTGCCGATGCGCCATCATTAACTGTATCTCCAAACGCGTTTGGTCCGCTGGAGCCCTGTACCAAAGTAAAGCCTTTTGGTCTCGCAGGGCCATAAAAGCCCCAAGGAATTGCGTAATCATCAGAAAGAGCATTGGCCTTCAGAGCATCACTTTGTTCAATTCTAATATAGTTTGAACGATTTGGAAATTCGCCTTCCGTATTAAATACACGATTCACCGTATCCCAATTCAGTTTAGCATCTCCAATTCTTCTGGCAACAAAGTTGCTGCTTTCCGCATTAAGATTAAGGTTGGAGAATCTTTCAACAACGGTTTCTCCTCTTACAACTTCAATTGTAAAAGACGAATCCGGGTTTATGGTGTTCCCAATGGCCAAATCAGTCACTCTAATGTGGTATTTATGCATCCACTCCCCGTCATGACGAGAATGAATTCTAAATAGCTTTTTCATATCTTCCGCTTTCCATGAAGCATATGAAGCAGCCTGTGGACTCGGATCTTTTGAAATGATCCACCCTGTTTTGGGAGCGGCAGCATCACCTAGGTGGTTAATAAAGTTGTCGGATGCGCCCCCACTTTTTAACTCCAGGGGCAACAACATTGCGTAATTATCAGCAGTTGTCGCCGATGCGAACCTATTATAGCTTTCTTCGAAAGTCTCACCAAGAAAATATGTTTTAGCTTCTGAAGAGGCATAGTTTGTGGTGTAAATTCTTTGCGGATTTGTATTGAGAACATTTCTAATATAACCATCTCTGTTGTCGGGATTAAAATGGAATGTAAGAGATTCATTCAATGTGCTAGCGTCATCCCAAATATCCAAAATAAAAGAATTGTTAGAGCCAACTGATTTAATAAGAGTACCAGCCTCAGAAACAGGACTGCCCTCAACAGCAGTACCGCTAAGAGTCAAAGCGGAGCCAGTTGTGTAAATAATCGCAGCCAACGTACCTTTGCCATCCGCAGTGGCCGAAGACGACGGCATTACAAAAAGACCATACGCGCTAGTATTGGACTCTGGGGCACTGGTATGGAGCGCTGCTCCTCCTAAATTCCATCCGGCTTTTGTTGCTGCGGCTGTGGATTCAGCATTATCCTCACCAAGCAATCTTATGAATGTGACAGGAGATTCACCAGAGGCTAACCAAGCCTTAGCAGCATACATCCCGTATGTGGGGCCCTGTGTATTCCCGTTTCTATATACGTCACCCTTTCCAGAGCTTAAACCATTGATCGGCTTACCGAAAATTAATTCAAATTGCTCTAAACTATTAACTTTAACTGGAGTCATTCCGGGGCCTGAAGGCGCCCTGCCAATGATTACAATACCTGGCTCGTCTGGAGCTTGTGGGAAAGTAGACTTGTCTACCTCTCGGATTTGAACACCCGGTGACTTGAAATCGAAATCTGAAATAGCCATTAAAATATTCTCCTTATAATTTTATCTAAACTAAATAGTGCTTTATTGCTGTAAACGCATTTTAATAAAAAAAGCATTTTATTTCTATCTTTTTACAAATGGATCACCAATAATAGCTCGCTCTGAGCCTATTTCAACTTTAATAATGCTCTCTCTTTTAGTTAATATGGGTTTGTCTCTATTATTGGGGTCTCCAATTAAATACCCCGAAACCTTAACTTGTACTTTAGTCTCAAACATGCGCTCTTCTTCGCCCATATTCTCTAAGTTTTTATTTTCGGAAAAATCTTGTTGTATAAACGCTTCGTAGGGCCAGTTGTCGTTTTTGAAAATGAAACCATTAATTTGACCAGTTGATATTATAAATGGTGTTATTAAATCATTCATTTGCTGTTGATATTCGGCCCTGAGGGTTATTGTATACATGACCGTGATATAAGTCGGAATAGGCATGCTGTAATTGTTATAAACCGTAACTGATTTGGTTTTAAACCCCTCCCTGTTGGTTCCAGTTTCATTTGCGTTCTTCAGTATTTTTGCTTTGGCAGCATTTTCTAGATTTCTGCTTTTTTCTTGATTTACTTCTTGGTGAACAGAAATAACCCCACCCTTAATATCGCTGAATTCTTCAATGTGTGCCTGAAACGTTCCTTTGAAATTGGGATCTTTTGAGATGGAATCTCTATGGACAGTCATGAGAGGCATAATTAATTTTCCTGCGCTGTCTCTGATTAATTTATCGTTTTTAATCTGAAAGGCCCTTTCTGCCCCTAGCCATAAGACTGGTACTTTTTTATATCCCTCATTTGTGTTTACAGAAATATTAATATCCTCTTTTACCCAATTGTAAAATCCAACATCAATATTCTCTATAGTTGAGGGTTTTAGTTGCTTTTTAGTTGGCATTAAATAATCCATCCCTTGCTCTTATGCATTCTGCTTGTATTTCAAATCTGTGTTCCGGTTGTCCGAAGAGTAATTTTGGCTCTATTAGCTTAACAACTTCGTAAAATATCTCCCCGTATCTAACGAAGTCGCCTTCCCTCACAAAAAGATCCTGGTCTTCTGTTAAGCGCCTTTTATGAAACTTAACACTAATTTTGGTTAACTTGTCGACACCAATGTTGCTTGTATATGTGCTCTCAACACCTTGGTATTCTACAAGGGCATGAACCCTTATTGGTGGGAGAAAAGTTTTCTCCATAGCCTCGCCATACAAGTGATGGTAATTTGTATAATCTGTGTCAATAGCAAAATATAGTATTTGCTGCCCCACGACCCTTTCTATAATTTCATCATTGACCTGCTTTACAAGATCACGCTCTTTTTCTCCCAAAAACAGCGGTGGGGGCGGTTGGTTTGGTTTTTTCCATTTGTTATCAGACATTATATTATCCTACAAAGACCTTAAGAGGAACATCAGTTAATATATTTTTGGCATTCTCAGTCATTTCGTTATCAGTGGCTAATAATTTTGGATAAGTTATCTCGTCAAGTTGTGTTTTTAATTCATCTCTAAGTTGATTTTGCTCGTCTTTGGCTTGCGACAAAAGATCAGCAGAATTAAGTGTAATATTATCGCCAGGTATAGGTATAGAGCCTCCAAACTTCCCTCTAATTTGCCCAAGAGTCTCTTTTGATAAAGCAAGAGAGAATCTTCGAATCCACTGCTTGCCAATTGAATTAATACTCTCGTACGCTATATTCTCAAAAGGAAGTGTGTTCATATTATTGACACCATCCTGTCCGGCATCATCGTCATCTGTAAACGGGTTTTCATCAATTGAAAATCTAAACCAAAATTTCTCTGGTGAAACGCTACTAGGTGTGGGGTATATCCTTAATTTATTATCGATGATCTCATATGAATAGTGACTTGTTCTTGTATACAGGTGGTCTTCATAAGCAATTGCTTGGGCCTTGTTATGCCAAGCAGGTATAACTTGGAACGTTGAATCGTCAGCATATTGCCCATAAGTATGCATATCGCCAACCACGTTTATTCCGCCGTAATAGCCGTAAAATCTCCACATCTGTCGAGGGGTCACATAGTATACCTGGCGCACAAAAACTCGTTTATTTCCCACTTTTCCGGAGAATGTGGCACCACCAGCAGTGTCTAGTGTCTCTACAATGCTTTGTAAATCATAATCCTGCTGATTACTAACAGGGGCGAACGAGGCAGAATATATAGGAGTGGTGCCACCGACACCTGCTTCTGTAGAAAAGGTATCCGATATCTTAAACGCTGTTTGGAATTTAAACTTAGGATATTTTAACTCAATATTTTTTGTGCCGCTATCTGTTCTTTCCCCCTTGTGGTTAAATGACCCAGTTTCTGTTCCAAGCGCTGTTCCCAAAACGTTTTTTGATTGATGTAAGTTTACAATATAAGAATATTCTAATACGGCCTCTTCGTAATTAGCATAGACATTTTGCTCTTTTAATTCAATATCAAGGACATCTCCGCCTAACTTTTTATAAGTAAAGGCCACTTGCGCCACAGCCCCAGTGACAAATGCCGCTGAAGCGGTATAAAATCCTATAGGACATGCTGCTGCTACATTAGATGCTGTCCCTGTTATGGGAAGCACAATTGCGCTAGTTGTCGAAGTTGGTGTTAAAGTTGGTAATGACATTCATGAAACCTCCAATCAAAGTAAATAGTCTTATATCTATTGTTCGGCTTCGATGGTCTTGATAATGTTGGCCTTTGTCATAGATGCGGAAACCTTAATATTTTGTTCTTTCGCCAAAGTGATTAGTTTTTTCTTTGTCATTTTCTTTAAATTTGGAACAGTAGGTGTGGTTTCTTTTAATTCTGGCTCTGTTTGGGTGGCTTTCAATAACGGGGTGTTAGTTTCCGCTGTCTCGGTCACATCGGCCTCATCAGTGCCCATGACGTCTGCGTCCATATTAAAAGTTTGTAAAATTTTGTCACAAGAATTTGACACGTCTTTCATTCGCTCTAGAATGACCGAATTGTCTTCAACAACCTTTGTCATTTTTGCCTCTTGCTCTCTTGCTTTTATTCGCTCGATTCTTTGTTGTCGCCTCAAGCGTTGTGATCTTTTAGCCATGGTAACTCCTTGTTAGCTTCTGTAATTAGTTTCAAATCTGGAAAATTGGTCGAAAATAAAATTTTGGATATTCCCCAAATAGAAAAAGCCCACCGAAGTGAGCTTAGTCTTAATGTTGCGGAGATTAGGGATTATGCGTCATACTTTACAAGACCACCAGCGGCAGAACAAACAGCAACACCATGCCAAGTTGTTCCGTCACACCACAACTCAACATAATCACCAACGACAGCAGTATTTCCAATAATAGTTACACCATCACCAGCAGTTTGTGTAACCGAACCACCAGAGCCGTCTAAGAACCTAACTTTAACAATGTTGTTAGAGTCGCTTGTTGATTGTTTAATAGAGCAATCAACATCAGCACCACCATTCATTGAAGTGACAACAACACGACACCACCATCCTGCTCCTGCTTCGGCAACGGTTGGCAACTGAATACTTGTAAAACTAGCGGTTTCACTATACATGAACATGGTTCCGCAATCTGAAACATCAACGGTCTTGTTTGCCGCCAACGCTTCTGTTTTAAAACGGTTCGCAGCATATCTTCCTAATTTAGCCATTTAATTAATCTCCTTATAATCAATAAATCTTATTTGCGTAACTCGCAATCATTAGTAAATAGTGCCCCCAAATAGAAAACCCCCAACCGAAATGGAAGGGGGTATCTTTTTAACCTATTGGCTTAGATTAGCTTGCGCCGCTCTCTCCAAGAAGCCCTCGAACGATAACAAGACCGTACATATCAGGACGAACCATCTTCTTAGCGTAGCGAGTCATTACCCCTTTACGAGGAACGAAGTCTTCTACACCGAAGATCGTTGGTGTGGTTTGTAGAGGCACGTAAGGTGCGTATACATAACCGCTTTCAAGGAAAGAGTTACCACGACGACCGACAAGGACAACGTTTCTTGGGAAGTAAGGATCGACCATAACGTCGAACTTACGGCTCAAGGCACCAACTTTAACAGCGCCGATCTCGCCTTTGTCTGCATCAGCGGTAACATTAGCACGGAATCCAGAGGTAAACTCAAGGATGTTAGCAACTTCTGGAGAACAAACTACGAAGTTAGCACCACCACGAAGAGTCTTTCTGTGGATTTGGGCAGAAACGTCATTGATGGTCTCAATGAGAGTCTCATACCATTCGCTAACAGTTCCGGTGAAGTCAGGAGCAGCAGCAGTAGCGCCCAGTTCCGCACCAGTTTGACGATTAACGAAAAGACCGGGTGAACGAGACCAGTAATAGGTCGCAGCAGTAGCGCCATTTACAAGGTCAGCGAGGATCTCGCGGTCGATCTCAAGAGCAATTTGCTCAGAGAGAATAGAAGTCAATTCAACTTCAGCATCAAGATTATGGTAAGCATTCAAGTCTTGACCAAGCTCAGGGGTCCACTTAGCTTTAAGCTTCTTGGTTTGAGCGGTGATCGCG
>CEUI01021565.1_pt1 | contig 13237 bp, 13 predicted proteins | sample 531411 | NCBI WGS metagenome assembly CEUI01 (sample SAMEA2622841, study PRJEB7988) | marine metagenome | isolation source: saline water (ENVO:00002010), including
GAACAATCAATTGAAAAACAGAAGAGAATTAAAGCGCTAGAGGAAGGTAAAGAATCGGGAATTGACGCTACCGAAGCATTAGCAATAGAAACCGCCCAAAAAGCATACGATGATGCACTTGAGGCATACAACGAAGGGGTAGATGAAAAGGCTGAATTAGAAAAAGCTAAAGAAGAGCTACAAGATTTAGAACTAGCAGCAAAGTCCGAAACCTTTAGTCCTACAAACGCTTATGCATCCGATACAGAACTGATTGTTGGGTCATATATAAATAAAGTTGGAGGAGCTATAACTATAAATGGTCAGATTTACAATACCTCATCAACAGGAGTTGAAGTTTTATTTTGGCTTCCAGCAGCGGATCAAGATACAGTTACTTTAGGTGAAGAAGTTGAGGTTGAGTTGCCGACAGATGAGAGGGTCAATACTGTAATTAAATTTATTGATCAAGTAGTAACGGAGACACAAGCTGGAAACTTTATTCAAGTAAAGCTAGATGTTCTTAATTCAGCGGAAATAGATGTATATGACCAAGCACCGGTTAAAGTCTTTGTTGTAACAGAGGTATCAGAAGATGTGCTTTATGTACCCGTGAATGCCTTACTTGCTCTTGCTGAGGGTGGTTACGCAGTAGAAATATATAATGGAGACCCAGAAAATCAAATATTTAAGGGTGAATCAGGGATAGAGACAACATACGTAGGAGTAGAGATAGGTGTGTTTACAGATGGGTTTGTTGAAATAATCGGAAATATAAAAGAAGGGCAGCTAGTAGTTGTACCAAGATGAAAACAAAAACGAAAACTGTAATATCTTTAAAAAACATTTCGAAAGTCTATGAAGGACCTCCACCGGTAAAAGCGGTTGACAATATTTCTCTAGACATAAAAGAAGGAGATTTAGTTTCAATAGTTGGACAGTCTGGAAGTGGAAAATCAACCCTTTTAAATATGATTGGCTTACTGGATTCTCTTACAGAAGGAGCTATAGAGATTGAAGGACAAGACGTTTCGGTCATGTCAGACAATGAACTTTCAAAATTTAGAGGAGAGAAGATTGGGTTTATATTTCAAAGCTTTTTTCTTTTGCCTGGTTTAACAGCTAAGGAAAATGTTGCAGAGGGTTTGTTGTACCAAGGAATCAAAAGAGATGAGAGATTAAATAGGGCAAAAAAGGTTTTGCACGATGTTGGTCTAGGAGACAGATTAGAACATTTACCTAAAGAATTATCTGGAGGAGAACAGCAAAGGGTAGCTATAGCAAGAGCTCTTATTCAAAACCCAGCATTTGTTTTAGCAGATGAGCCAACAGGAAACCTAGATAAACAATCAGGAGATAATATTTTAAGCATCCTTAAGGAGCTTAATAAGCAAGGTAAAACAATCATTATGATTACACACAATTTAGACCACGCAAAAAAATTTAAAAAAGTAGTGAAATTAGTAGATGGAAGAGTTGTAGCCTAAATGAAACAGAAGCTAAAGAAAAAAGACTTATTTTTTGTTGCTCTGTATGGAGTAAAATCTCGAAGAGGAAGAGCGGCTTTAACTTCCATAGGAATTGGAATAGGCATAGCTGCAATAGTTGCCGTGACAGGAATTTCTGCATCTGGAAGAGCAGACCTTTTAGCAACTTTAGAATCACTTGGGACAAATCTTATTAAAGCATCTCCTCAGGCTGGATTTTTTGGAACACAAGAGAAGTTACCAGATGGAGTTTTGGGAATGGTTGAAAGAATAGGTCCAGTAGAAGAAGTTACGTCTACAACTCAAACAGACTTATTGGTGAGACGGACAGATTTCATATCTGAATTCGAAGGAGGAGGGATATCTACCGTTGTAACAAGCTCAGAGTTACTAGATGTTGTTGGAGGAAATCTTACTGAAGGTCGATTCATTGATAAAGGATTAAGTAACATACCAGTTACTGTTTTAGGAAACGTTACCGCTTCTAGACTTGGAATAACATCTCTTGCGAAACCAACAAAAATATTAATTGAAAACGAGTGGTTTGGGGTAATTGGAATTTTAGATGAACTAAAGATTCACCCAGACCTAGATCGATCAGTATTTATCGGTTATGGTGTTGCAGAAACTTTATTCAATGTAGATAGAGAACCAACCACAATTTATGTAAGAGCTAACCCAACATACGTAGAAGATGTTGTTGAGGTTTTAGCACCATCAATGAATCCAGAAAATCCTGATCAGGTAAGTGTTTCTAGACCTTCTGATGCCCTTGAGGCTCAAGAAGCCGCAGAAGTAGCTTTTACAAACCTACTTTTAGGACTCGGCTCTGTTGCCTTATTGGTTGGAGGCGTAGCTATAGCAAATGTAATGGTTATGTCAGTACTAGAAAGAAGAATGGAGATTGGTGTTAGGAGATCTATTGGGGCAACAAGAAAAGAAATAAGGTATCAGTTTTTACTTGAGAGTATTCTTTTATCAGGTGCTGGGGGTCTTATAGGTGTGCTTCTTGGAATTGGGGTTACCCTTGGGTATACGAACTATACAAATATTGTTTTTTCAATACCAGCATTAGAAGTTTTAAGCGCAATTTTATTGGCACTTCTAATAGGCGCTTTGTCAGGAGTCTATCCAGCAATAAAAGCATCAAAGATTCAACCAGCGGAGGCAGTAAGAAAATAAGAAGAATCACTTTACTACTGTTTATTAGTTTTTGCACAATAGGTGGCGAAGAAACACAGGGCGTTGCAACTATTGAGACAACAACCGAGACAACAGTTTCAGAACAAGAGTTAACCTTTGAAGAAGGAATACTTGAATTTGCACAATGCATGAGGGAAGAGGGGATTAATTTTCCTGACCCAAATTTTGATTCAGAAGGGAACCCCGAATTTAACAATCTTGAAATTGAAGATGAAGAAGCTTTTGAGGAAGCATTCACAAATTGTGAGGACATTCTACGGAGAGCTTTACCTGAACAGTTTGATCTAGACCCAGAAGTTGAAGCAGCTTTAATTGATGCATCATTAGAATTTTCACAATGCATGAGGGAACAGGGGATTGACTTTCCAGACCCTACCCCAGGAGAATTTGGTTTCTTTGCGTTCAGAGATGCTGATGTTGATTGGTCATCAGATGAAGTTCAATCTGCATTTGAGATATGTCAACCAGAGAACCCCCTAGACAACTTAGATGATTAATTTGAGAAAATGTCTTACATACCTGTTTTAATTTAAAGTATGGACAAAACAGAATTAGAAGCCCTGAAGGATGAGGAGTTATTTGATATACAAAACTCTATATCTGAAATAATAAAAAAAAGAAATCTAGAAAAGGGAGATACTGACGAAATTATAGATTCTTCATTTAATATTGGTTTCCCAAAGATTGATGGAGTTGGCCTAAACCCCTGGGTTGAAGGATCTTTAGTTGTTTGCCCGGGTGCAAGAATAGATAAATCACAGACAAAACATATTTGCAAGTTTGTAGTTGTAGACGAAGATTGGTCATGGGAATCGCAGCATATGATAAGTGATGTAATTAGAAGAGATCAATCATCAAAGCGCTTCAAGCAACATTCGATAACCCTTATATCTCCATTTGAAGGCATGCATTTACAGGTTATTTCACAAAAGTCTCAACAAGGAAAACACTTAGTTGAAGGAATTGAATCGTTTGTATTTAAGAATGGAAAACTAGAAAAAACACTAACTAAATCATCTAGATCTAGAGACCATTGAATTCTTAATTTTCAAGATATACTTTGATTAAATGTCAAAAGTTATAATTATTGGAGGCGGTTTTGGAGGGTTAAGCCTTCTACAAGAAGCACGAAAAAGTGAACATCAATTTGTATTAATAGACAAAACAAACCACCATCTTTTTCAACCACTTCTCTATCAAGTAGCAACAGCAGTTCTTTCTCCAGCAGACATAACTGTTCCAATAAGAAACTTATTTAAAAACGATAAGAATGTGAAGGTAACTCTAGGTGAAGTTGTTGATATAAATAAAGAAAAAAAGGAAATTATTTTAAACAATAATGAAAAAATAAATTATGATCAATTAGTTATTAGCACTGGATCTAGCTACTCGTATTTTGGTAACGATCAGTGGGCAAAATACTCAAAAGGATTAAAAGATATAAACGATGCCCTTGATATTCGAGAAAAAATACTTAAAGCATTTGAGAAAGCTGAAAACGAACATGATGAAAGATTAAGGAGAAAATACCTAAACTTTGTTGTTGTGGGAGGGGGGCCTACAGGTGTTGAGTTAGCGGGATCTATTGCGGAGATTGCTTATAAAAATATACAAAAAGAGTTTAGAAATTTTAGTAGTAGAGATTCAAATATTTACTTAATTGAAGCAGGGTCAAAGATACTTCCAACATATAGTAATAAACTTTCAAACAAGGCATCGAAATATCTCAAAAGCCTTGGTGTAACAATAAGAACAGATGAAAGAGTAGAAGACATCAAAGAGATGCTCGTAACTACAGATAAAGACAAAATAGAAACAGACAATATAATATGGGCAGCTGGAAATAAAGCCAGTCCTTTAATAGAAAAACTAGATACAGAAGTAGATTTAGAAGGAAGAGCAATAGTCAGTAAAGACTGCTCTATTCAAGATGACCAAGACATCTTTGTTATTGGGGATGCTGCAAACTTTAAAAATGAGGAAGGAATTTCTTTGCCAGGAATTGCTCCTGTTGCAATTCAACAAGGAAGGTATGTTGGAAAGAATATAAAAAACAACATTGCTTACAACGAAAGGAAAACCTTTAAGTACAAAGATAGAGGAATGATGGCAACAATAGGGGGATTCAAAGCCATTGGAATTGTTGGTAGCTATGAAATGTCAGGAGTTATTGCCTGGTTGTTTTGGAGTCTAATTCATTTAATTTATCTAATTGGATATCGATCCAAAATTGTTGTAGCTATTGAATGGGTCTTTGCTTACTTCTTAAACAAGAGAGGAACCAGATTGATATATAGAGACATTGACTAGTTATAGCAGGTGCTTTTTGTGCCAATTAATTATTGCTTCAAATCTCTGTTTTCTGTGGACTGGTTGTCCAGACCTTGACAGCTCATGACTTTCTGCTGGGAACCTCATCATTGCTGAATCTATATTCCTACGCTTAAGGTTAGAAAAGAGCTGTTCGCCTTGCTCAACCGGACAGCGAAAATCATTTTCTGAATGGATTATTAATGTTGGAGTTATTATTGCATTTGCATAAGTTATTGGACTTTTCTTTCTATACATATCTACATTCTTATCAAATTCTTTTAACAAGTACATTTCCGGAAAATGTATTCCTATATCTGAAGTTCCAACCATTGTTTCCCAATTCAATAAAGCTCTTTCAACAATTGAAGATTTAAACATTTTTGGATAATGACTAATAATCCATCCAGTCATAAAACCACCATAAGAGCCTCCCATAATTCCATAATTTTTATTTGTAATTTTGAGCTCTTTCACCATACCCTTAAATGCAGATATCACATCGTGCATGTCATTTACTCCCCATTTGTTTCCACAGACATCTCTTAAAAATTTATGCCCCCTTCCAGAAGAGCCTCTAGGATTGCAAGCTATCACATTAAATCCAGCTTCAGCGTAAGTTTGAAATTCATCAAAATAGGTAAAACCATACTGAGAAGCAGGCCCCCCATGAATGCTAAGCAACGTTGGATTATTTTTTCCAACATTAATACCCCAAGTATCTATTTTTGATTTTCCAGTATCTATCCTTCTATAAACACAATCAAAAGATTTAACTTTTTTGTGAAAGTTTTTGTTGGTTTTTGAAATTTGTTTTAATTTGTTATCCTCAATATTATATACCTCATCTTGCTTAGAAAAAGTATCTGCAATTACTGAAACTGAAGATTCATTTATTGTGAAATCAGATATTGTTACTTCTTCATTTACTAAGTTATCTAAATTAGTGCCATCTCCTTTAGCTAAAAGTTGCTTGCCAGAGTCTTCATATAAAACATTACATTGAAGAATCGCTGCACTTAACGTTTGTTACTGTTCTGTCAAGATCTGGGTACAAAATTCTAGTTCTCCCCGAATCACTTATTTTGAAAATGCTTATATTTGTAGGCCAGTCAAACCTCTTTTCTAAACCGATTCCGTATAGATCATTATTAAAAACGAATAATTTACCCCAACTTCCTTCTGTTCGAATTGTTTCTAAAGAGTTCCCTGTTTTTTTTAGTATTTTTTCATCAAGCATCGTTCCTGTTTCGTTATAAGAGCTAGCTGTAAAGTAAAGAGAAGACTCTTTCTCAACAATGGAGCCAATAGAGATGAAATTTTCTTTGTCTCCATTAATAATCTTCGAGCTACTAGACGAACTAATATTTACTTTATATAAGTGATTTCTTCTATTATAAATTATTCCCCTTGTATCAAATCTAAAAGGAAGGTTTTCTAAATACAGAGGCTCCATTTCCTTATTATCAAGCTTTTTGAAATAGCTATCCCACTCTTTAGTTACAACGTATAAATACTTATCATTGGAGCTCCAAATATAGCTCTGAATAGAGTCTTTTGTTTCAAAAATGTTCTTTATGGAACTTCCACTCTGGACACAAAGAGTGCTTAAAGAGTCTTTCTTATTTATTTTTTCTGATTTAATATATGAAAACATCTTTTTATTGTGAGAATATTTAGGGGAAGAAAAGTTCTTTTTTTCAGACCACTTATATTTTTTCCAGATATTTTTTGAATATTTCCATATTTCATTTTTATATTCATTTTTTTCAAAATTCATCTTGCTACTCTGAACAAGAAGGTCAGAACCATTTTCTACAATATTTGAAAGTTTTCTAAAATCTTCTAAATTTTTAGGCTTCACAGTTTTTTACTCCTATTAAAAATAATTCTATTTTGCGAAATAGTTGTATGCAAATGTAATAAATATAGAACTAAATAGACCAACAATGAAAGTATTTAAATCAGCTAAACCATATAGATCTGTGGGTATAAAAATACCACCAGGGTTAGAAACAAGGTCGACAAAAAGATATCTATAAACAAAGACACAAACTAAAGAAAATATAAACGGTATAATCAAAAAACTGTCTTTTGATGCATGCTTTATTTTATAAAATGCTGGAAAAACTAAACATGTAGCTAATAAATCAGCTAATAGAAAAACAGAGAAAATGTTAACAACTTTTGTTGAAGCATATATTGCCACAACGACTATTCCAAGAGTTATATATTTTGCTTCTTTTGCACCTTTTTTAACAAGGTCTAAAGAAATTGTTGATGAAATCGCATTTTCTAAAGTGTCTACACTTGAAGCAACTAGAAGAGTGCACAGACCTACTAGCAAGACTGAATAAAAGGAGTTTAATTCAAATTGTTGTATAAAGCTTAGTGTCGGATTTTCCAACCCTTTTCCTGCTCCAACAGCACCCGCAATTCCAAGAAGTAGAATCGTTGTAAATGCACCAAAGCCAGCAATTAAAGATGCTTTTTTTATAGTTTTACTATTTTTTGCAGAAAAAGTCCTTTGCCAATAACCTTGTGAGAATATTTCTGCTGCCGTAACAGCCAATATAACTGCGAGAGCAGACTTTAAACTAAAAGTTTCAAAAGTATTTATTCCACCCAATTTTGCATATCCTACAATATCTGAAAAAGAATTTTTGCTAAACCACAATCCAAACAATACAGCGAGCAAAATTATTATTGATATACCTTGAAATTTATCAGTTATATAAGAGGCTTTAAAACCAGATTTACTTATATATCCAAAAGTAAAGACTCCAATCAAAATTGTTACGGTTAAGCCAGATGCTTTAGAGACTACAGGGAATAAAAAATTTATAGAAGCAAATTCAGCAATTAAGAAAGCACTCATATAAATTATTGCGACTAAAGAGACCAATATTTGAGCGCTCCTTCCGTATTTAGTTTGAATAAATTGAGGAAGAGTAGCTCCATTGGGAGTTAAGTTTGCAATTTTAGGACCAAGAAAATACAGCAACAAAAACGGTGTTGCAGCAGATATTGCATATCCAACTACATCATAACCTAAACCCCACCAAGCAACCTCAGCTGGAGAAGTAAGGATCCACAAACCCATCCCACTTGCATAAAAACTTAGAGAGATACCTAAAACGCTTTCAGACTTATTTAATACAAAGTATTCTTTCTGAGTAGACTCTATTTTCGTAGTTCTTAAATAGATTAAAAAAAGAATTAATAAAATTACTATATATGCAACAAGCGAATTCATCTATATTACTTCTCCTTACTTAGATTCTGGGGACAAGCACTGATTTCCCTTCGCTGGAATTACCCAACAGGTTCTTACGGTCGGTTTTGAAACCCTCTCAGCTTTTGCTCCCGTTAATCATATTTTAGTAAATTTTATATATTTTTATTACTTTATATGAATGTTATTCTATCCAAATGAGCAACTCTCATACTAATTCATTAGGAAAACCATCAATATTTAAAACCATTACATGTTTGTTTATCGCTGCATTTATGTGGGGTTCTAGCAATGTTATTGCGAGGAGCCTATTAATTGAAGGAGTAAATGAAATATTTCTTGTAACGGCAAGGGTTTCTATAATTGGAACTTTACTTTTTACTTATTCATTTTTTTTTAATAGAGAAAAATTTAATAAAAAATTATTGAAAGAAGCTTCAGTAACAAGTTTTTCGTCAATATTTCTTGTAAGCTGGTCCTTTATTTTTGCTCTCCAATATATCTCTTCAGGTTTAGTGACTTTAATGATTAGCTCAGCGCCTGTTTTTACTGTTATGTGGTTAAAAATATTACTCAAGGAAGAAATGATTTCAATCTCTAGGTACATTGCTATAGCAGTTGGTTTTTCTGGGATTGCCTATCTTTTTATTTCAAGGGAAACTGGATTATTAGAGGAGGGAAATATATTTGTCGGAGGTTCCTTAGCCTTTATAGGGGTTCAAGGAATTGCTTTTGCTACTGTTCTAAATAGAAAATATGCTCCAAAATATAAAGTAAGCAGCTGGCTAACATATCAATACCCTTTAGTCCTTACACTTTCTTGGGCTGCATTTTTAATCTCAGGTGTTGGAACAGAAAGTCTTGACTCAAGCCAACAGCTTAGGCTCTTTACTTTGGTTGTATTCAACTTAGGAGCTTTTATGTCTTTTACTTGGTTAATACAAAGGGTGAGTGCATTATTAGTAGCAACAGTAGATTATTTAGTTCCAGTAGTGGGCGTTACAGCTGGAGTAGTATTTCTTAACGAAGTGTTCAATCAAAATATTATAATTTCGGGAATATTTATATTCATATCATTAGTAATAAGCACAAAGGAAGAATTTTCAAATTAGATAGAATTTAATTCCTTTTTTACTTTTTTCAAATCCTGCCAAGTTAACCATTTAGGCTTTCCTTTTTCTTTTGAAGGGTTTCTAAGAAGATAAGAAGGGTGAAATATTGGCATATATTTTATTTTATCTTTTTCAATCCATTGACCTCTTATTTTAGAGATAGGTTCTTTTATTCCCAGAAAAGACTGAACTGCTGTTGAACCAGCAAGAACAATAATTTTAGGATGCAGTAAGTTAATTTGTTCATTTAACCACGGCATACAGGCTTCAGCCTCAAGAGGGTTTGGCTTTCTATTATTAGGAGGTCTGCATTTTACAATATTTGTTATATAGCAATCTTTAAGAGGATCTATATCAACAGAGGCAAGTGCAGTATCAAGCATTTTGCCAGCCCTTCCGACAAAAGGTAACCCTATAATATCTTCTTGTTCTCCAGGTCCTTCACCAATTATTACTATATGAGCCTCTTCATTACCTTTTCCTACTACTACATTGTTTCTAGTTTTTGAAAGATCACAAGATGTGCATTTAACGCATGCTTTATTTAAATTTTTTAGTGAAGAGTAGCTTTTCATATATAGCTAAGTTTAATACTCCATAAAATGAGAAAACCCTTGAATACTCCGCTTATTCAGTTTCCTGAATTAACTTCTTCAAGGGTTATCTCTAACCCTTCTTGTAATGATCATCTAAAAAGATTTTCTTCACAAAAAGTTACTCTTAAGATATATTGAGTTATTAATTAAATCAAAATCAAATTAATTTTTTTTTCCCACTTGTTGAGACTATTTTTTAAGCTTTAGAACAAAATTGGAAACAGCAATTACAGTGACAATACCAAAAACAGCGCTAACTACTGTTGATAAAAAATTATTGTTTATATTCGATATTCCATAATCGCTTAATAATAAAACAAAACCATCAGATTCAAAAAATCCAAAATTATTTGCTACTGACTCTAATCCATCAGGAGAAGAAGAAGCGTAAGGAGTTAAGAGAGTCAGTCCTAAAATTAATAATAAAAAGATGCCATAAACAGAAGAACCCTTATTGTTTTTGTGTTCGTTGTTTTTTACATAAATTAAATCGCTTCTAACCCTAAGCAGCAAAGAAACAATCAATGCAGTTATAACTCCCTCTCCTATTCCTATTAATAAATGTGCAGAGATCATTGCTAACAAAACGCTTCCAAGTGGAACAGAAACAGTCCCACCCAATGCGTATTCAAGTACGAAAGCTACTGAAGAAAATATAACAGATAAAATCCCAGCAACAACTGAACCAGATATAATTGAATATTTCTCATCTCCAAAAACTCTCTTCCAGGTTGAAATTGTAAGCCAACCAACTGTTGAGGTAACAATTGCCATATTTAATACATTTATTCCTAGAGCACTGAGGCCACCATCGGCAAACAAAAGGGATTGAATAATTACTACTATTGATATGCAGATTATTCCAAGACTTGGTCCTAAAACAATTACAGCTAAAGCGCCTCCAAGCAAATGTCCACTTGTCCCAGCAGCAACAGGGAAATTAATCATTTGTAAAACAAATATTAAGGCAGACATCATACCTGTTAAAGCAATCAATCTATCAGCAACTAAGTCTTTAGCGCTCCTTATATATCGCCATAATGTTGCAAAACTGATTAAACCAGTAGCTGCAGATACTTGAACATTAATAAAACCGTCTGGGACATGCATAAAAGAGAGTATAAAATAACTCTTACTTATTGCAAATAAATTGCAATAAGTAATTTTACCTAGACAAGTTTATTTTTTCTTAACCATTGATGTATCTCGCTTAAGACAAATGGTCGAGTATCTTGATTTAATATTTCATGTTTTGAATTTTCTACTTCAATAAAAGTTACATTTTCTAACTTAGAAATATTTTTACAACCAGAAATTGGAACTATTGAATCTCCTTTTCCATGAAGAACAATTGTCGGTATATTTAGTTTGTCAATATTTTCATTAACAAAAGTTTGAGCTTGAGTTATTGCATATCCAAATCTAAAAGTAAGGCTTCTAAAAACCAAAGGGTCTTTAAAGTAATCTTCAGCGACACTTTTATCTGTTGAGATGTTTCTTTTTGTTACAGGAGAAGGAGCTCGAAGTTTTGGTCCAATCTTAGCCATCGGTTTTGAAAGGCTTCTAATTAATTTAGGGTAATTATCTTCAAATAGAGGTGCTGAAAGAATTAAATAATCAGGCTTTATTAATTGTTTTAAGACAACATATGTAGCTAAAAGACCCCCATACGAATGACCAAATAATATTTTTTTATCCGCATCTCCAAGTTTTTTAAATGCTTCTACTACAGCATTATCATTTTCCTCCCAAGATTTGAGATCCCCCCTGTTTTCAACGTCTTTACCGTGACCAGGTAGATCAATTAAAAATGGAGTAATGTTTAATTTTTCAAACCATTCTGCATTTATAGTTTGTCTTCCTTTGTGTTCAAAAAGTCCGTGTAATAACAAAATGCTACTATTTCCCAATGTTCCCCTTTTCTCTATAAAATTAATATTAATGAATATAGATTTTGTTAAAACTCCATTTACGAATAATCCAACAATGAGCAGATACGACGGTCCTGTTTTCAATAAAAAACCTGACAGTAGATATTTAATTGAAAAACAAAAAGAAATAGAAATATTTGGAGAAAACCTATTAGGTGAAACAGAATTGTCTAAAAGTAAAAATTTATTATTTAAGCTATTAAATTTTTGCAGCCTAGATGAAAACATTTCACTTCATGAGGCAAGCGTTAGCTTAGAAGAAGATTTTGCTGTAATGTATAAAGGCAAAATGGAGCTAGTATCGGTATGTTTTCCAAGTGGGTGGAGGCCTAAGGAAAAATTAGGGAAGTACTTAAAGGACATTCATAAACCAATTGCTGATAGTGAAAAATTAATAAAAGCAAGTGAAAAACTTTCAGACTTTATGGTTAAACAGAGCATACAGAGATGGGTCTGGACAATTACGACAAATGGTAACTTAAGTGAATTTCCTGAATACAAAAAGCCAGAAATTACAAATTTTGAAAAATTATATTTCAGAGTTGAGACCCAAACAACTGCACCAATAGACAAAAATACAAGTTTATTTTTTATCAAGCTTGATGTACTTCCTCTCTCTGAAGTTTGGGATAAAAAAATTCTAGAAAGCATTAATTCAATGACTGAAAATGTTTTAATTTACAAAGGACTTACACAAATTAAAGAATTACTAAATAGAATGGAATCATGAAAAAAGTTTATATCGCAGGCCCTTTGTTTGATGATCATGAAAGAAGCTATTTAGAAGAAATAGCAGAAATCTTAGAAAGTTATTCATACGAGACATTTCTACCGCATAGAGATGCAGGACTTGTAACTGGTGAATTTACTTTTGAAAAAAAATCAAAAGTTTTTGATATTGATATGGAATATTTAGCTCCGGCAGACTTAGTTGTTGCTTTATTAACAGGAAGAGATGTTGACTCAGGGACTGCAGCAGAAATAGGCTATGCTTACGGAGCTGGCAAAGAGTTAGTAGGGATTGCAGCTAACACTATTAAGCCAATAAATAATTTTGTATGGGGATTGTTTGAATATGGGAAAAACATTGTAGAGGATTTAGATGGCTTAAAAGACTATTTAGATTCAAAGAATTAAGTATGAAGAAGTTTTTAGTAATTTTGCTTTGCTCTTTAATAAATTACTGTGGAGGTCCTGATGAAACTACTAGTTCTACTGAAGTAGTAAATGAAACACAAGAACAAGAAACACAAGAACAAGAAACACAAGAACAAGGAACACAAGAACAAGAAACATTCATAAATCCATTTACCGATAATGATCCTAACTTAGCTAATTGTTTAAAAAGAGTGTTTGGTGAAGAGCGCTATTTGGAGTTACAGAA
>CEUI01019897.1_pt1 | contig 13229 bp, 16 predicted proteins | sample 531411 | NCBI WGS metagenome assembly CEUI01 (sample SAMEA2622841, study PRJEB7988) | marine metagenome | isolation source: saline water (ENVO:00002010), including
GATTATAAATATATCTTACATAATTCTGCATATTTTTTTTTAAATTTATCCATAGTATTAGTTTTTTCAGCATATCTTTTATTTCTCATGAACCGAGTTCTTTCAGCATTAGCTTTATATTTTTCTTTTCTTTCTTCTTTATGATTTTTATACCATTCTTTAGATCTATTTTTCATAGTCTCACGGAATACTTCATCATTATTATATTTATTTCTATAGTAATTATTTTTATAGTTTTTATTATGAACATATCTATTTAAAACTATTTGAATTTCTTCATCAGTAAAATCCATTTATTATATATATATATATAATATATTTTTTTAAATAATAATGAACGGATTAAATATCGATAAAATTAAATTACTTAAAAATAAATATATTATATTATATATAATACAACAAAAATGAATAAACAAATTAAAAATCAAGAATTAAAATCTAATGAAATGGATATGGAAGAACAATGGAATGAATACATTAAACCTGATTATATTAATATTAAAAATTATTCCAATAAAGATAATTATAATTGTAAAGTTCCTATTGAAACTTGGATTATTGATGTAGATCATACAAATATCCCTGATAATAAACTCCATGAATGGTTGACTGCTGATTTATTTGTTAAACCTTATTATGATTTTGATATGGCTTGTAAATCTAAAGAAGAAATGGAAGAACAATTTAAAATTATTCTTGAAAGTTCTGTGGATAAATTATGTAAGGTTTTTAATTGTACTATTGATGATATGGGAATAAGCACTTGTAATCGTAAAAAAAAGAAAGTGGCTAAAAAAGATACAGCAAACAATTATTTTGTTTCGATACATATTATAGTTAATACTCATTATTGTCTTCAAGGTAAATTAGAAGAATTTAATATTCAAAATGATATTCATGAGATTACTGGATATGATAAATCTGTTTATAGTAATGGAAGAAATTTTAGAATGATATATCAAAGTAAAGCTGAAAAAGATTCTAAACCATTCATTCCTTATAATAATAAAGAACCTGAAGACATTTTTAAACATATCATTCAATTTACTTCTGATAATGCAATGTATCCTTATGATATTAAACCTTGTATTATTAAATATTCTCCCCCTGTATCACCTATTCCTGTTGATCCAATCAGCACTCCATGTCTTGATACTTTTGATTTAAATATTAAAATTAAAAAAATTAAAAAATATTTATATGGAATTAAAACTAAATATGAATATGATGATTGGTGGAAAGTTGGTTCTGCTATTGCTAGAGAAACTCATTATACTGATGAAGGATTAAAATTATGGAAAGAATGGAGTTCTCTTGATCCTGATAGTTATGATGAAAATACATGTGATAATATGTGGAATAATTGGACTAAAAATAAATACAGACAATCTTTCACTATGGGTTCATTAGTTAAATGGTACAATGATGAATGTCAAAATAATGAAGATATTGTAACTGATAATATTTATCAATGGATTTATAAAAATCATCCCGATAAACCTCTTAAATATGAAGAACAATCTGATGGTAAATATGAATGGGTCGGTATTGAAAATATTGATGGACTTATTCAATATATTAATAAAGAATTAATATTTATCAGAGAAACTGGTGAAACTATTATTATTGATAATAAAGATTGGTATACTAAAAAAAGACAAGGATTATTAGAATTATATGCTCCTCATTCATTTAATAATATTAAAAATAAAAAAATTAATCCTGCTAATCTTTGGTTTAATCATAAAAATAGAAGAGAGGTTTTAAAAATTGGTTTTGATCCTAAAGAAAATCCTAATAAAAATATATTTAATATTTGGACTGGTATGAGAATTAAAAAAGAAATTAGTGATGAGTTTGATGTTAAAGATTGTGATAAAATACTTTATCATATTAAATATAGATGGTGTGATGGTAATGAAGAAAATTATAATTATGTTATGAATTGGTTGGCTCATCTTTGTCAAAAACCATGGATCAAAATGGGTGTCGTATTATGTTTAAAATCTCTGCAAGGTAGTGGTAAAGGTATTATATTAAATATTATGAGGAAAATTATTGGTGATCAACATTATTTTCAATGTAATAATCTTGAACAATTAACTGGTAATTTTAATGGTGTTGGTGAAGGTAAAATATTAACTAATCTTGATGAATCTCATTGGGCTAAAGATAAAAAAGTTGAAGGTATGTTAAAAAATATGATCACTGAATCTACTAAATTAATTAATAAAAAAAATAAAGAAAATTATATTATTGATGATTTTAATAATTTTATTATTACAACTAATAATGATTGTTTTGCTCCTGCTACTGAACACGAAAGAAGATTTTATTGTCTTGAATTAAATGATGAATTATGTGGTATTCAAACACCACAAATTAAAAAAATTATTGATGATATTTTAAATTGTCCTGTTGAAAGTTTTGCTAAAGTTTTATATAATCGGGATATTACTAATTTTAATCCAAGATTATTTAAAAAAACTGAAACACTTCAAAAACAAGTTCAACAAATGTGGTGTAATATTCGTGAATGGTGGTTCACTATTTTAAATGAACAAAAATTTATTTCTAATGATCTATATGATGGATGTTGTATCTTTGGTGAAGTCCCTGAAAGTCTAAAACGAGATAAAGATTCGGGTATTCCTGATTTCGTATGGGGTGTTAAAAAAATTAAATATAAAAAAGATAAACATAATAAAAAAATTAAATCCTCTGATGGTGAATATATAATTGATAAACAATTATATTTATTGGAAAAACAATGGATTTATAAAAATTATCAAGATAATGCTAAAGACAAGTACATGGTTAATACTACTTTTTGGGAAAAATTTAAAAAATATTGTGTTAGTGATTTCAAAACTGTTAGACATGGTGATAGTCAAAAAAGATATATCGTAATGAAAGATATTACTGAATATCAACAAACTTTTAATAAATTACAAAATTATGAATATAATTATAATAATTGTGAGATTATTAATGATTCTTCTGATGATGAATATTATACTGATTCAGATGATGAATAATTATTTCTTCTTTTTAATTTTTTTCTTTTTTTCTTCTTTTGGTGCTTTTGAATAATCAAATACATCTTTTGGTTTTACTTTTTTATCCCTTTCATTATCTTTTACCACATTGAATTGTAATGGTGAATCTGCTAATCCGTTATTAACAACTGGTTTCACTTTCTTAACTATTCTTTTAGGCATTTATTATTATAATATTTTTTTATAATAAAATAAAATAAATAATAATATAAAAATGAGTTTCTTAATTACGAGTAACACAGGGGACAAATTAGATTCACAACTTAATGAAGGGATTAATAAACCTTTCTCATATTTTAATAATCTTCAAGATACATTTAAAATCCCTAAAAACTCTGAAATAGCTGTTCAGTCCGTTAAAATTAATAAAGAAGGTAATTTTGCTTCTACTTCTAGAAATAGTCAGTTTTATATATATCAGGGAACTAAACTTTCTGATGTAACTAATAATAATATTGATCTTACTACTTCTGTTCCTTCTTATGGATTTGTAACTAATGATTTCGGTCAAAATACTTTCTCTGCTAATATTGATGATTATGCTGGATTTCTTCAGAAAGCATTCAGAAGAGCTACATATTTACCTAATAATCAAGTCGGTGTTGTTAATACTTTAGGTACAAAAGTAGAAGTTGAAAGAAATGCTAGTGGTGTAGATTTTGAAGGATTTAAATTTACTTTTAATGGTCATAAATCTGCCTCTAATGTTAATAATCGTCCCACCACATGGATTCCTGCTCTTGTTGGACAATTAGGACAAGCATACACTGGTGGTGCATTAAATATAAGTAATGACGGAAATGATGAAATTGATTTAATCGGAACTAATTTCCCATTATCTTTAACAAATGGATGTATGGATGTATCTGTTACTGGTGCAGCAGGATCTGCTTTTTCTGTCGGATTAACTCGTTGCACTCGAACACAAAGAATTGCTTCTGATGGAACTTTCCCTAATGTTAATAATCCAGCCGTAGTTTCTGAAGATCTTGAAAAACCTCTTTATTATACTGGTTTTGATCCATATTATGATTATCAAGTTGTAAATGAAGAACAATCAAATGGTTCTTATTTAATTAAATTATTTCATTCAGTAAATGGTGGTGCACCATATTATGAATTTAACCGAGAAGAAGTTGATTATAGAACTAAATTAGGTATTGCTAATTATATTGATAGTAATGCTTCTAATATAACTAATGTTGGTTTTATTATTAATAATGAACGAGTTACTGCTCAAGTATATGATAATACTGCTGCTGCTTGGGTAGTCCTTGCTAATGGTCTTGATGCTAATGCTTCAAGAAATCTTAAACCTGTCAATCAATGTTGTTGGAACTTATATCCTAAAGTTTCTTTAGAAGGTGGTGAATCAATGCAAATGCTACAATTTAATGGTTTAGATATTCCTAACCATGTTTATGGTTCTGAAACATTCAATCCTACTACTGGAAGATATGTTCAGTCTCATTCTGATTGGTGGGCAACCCAAGTTAATATATATGACCAATATCTATGTGATGAAATTGATGGAAGATTTATGATGGTCGGTAGTAGTGTTACTCCCTATACACAAAAAGGATTAAATGCAAGTGGATTTGTTGATAAAGATTTTGTTCTTGTATTGACTAAATCTGATCAATATGTTCCTTCTAGAGGTGCTAATACACAAGATATTTTTGGTTTTACTAATCGGGGAATTGTTGATCAACCTTCTAACTCATTATTAGATCCTATCATATTTATATCTGATGATGCTCCAAAAGTTACATCAAATAATTCTTTATTTGTAAGATTAAAAAATATGACATTTAATTCTGTTAATTTTAGTAAATCTAGTTTATCTAAAATATTATATCATCTCCCTCGTTTCGATAATAGTGGTTCTGAAATTGGAGGATTATTCTTTGAACCTGCTGAAAGAGTATATCTTAAATTAAATAATACTGAAGATTTATTTATTAATGATTTTCAGGTTGATATATGTAATTCTGATGAAACACTTGCTAATAATTTAACTGGTAAAACCATAGTTTGTTTTCATATAAGAGATGCTAAAATTTAATTATTTATATTCATATATTTTTTCCAATAACACCAACTAATTATATCAGTTAATGAATCCTTTAAATTATTTTCAACTAAAAATGACATACATTGACTATATAAGTAAAATATACTAGTTAAACATATATACTCACAATTTTCTTTTATTTGTAAAGCTTCTTCATTATGACAATTTTCATTCACATTATTAATTATTTCTGTGATATTTTGACAAGACATTTTTATTATTATTTATATTATATTTTATTTATTATATTTATTATTATAAATGCCCAAAGGAAAAGGAACTTATGGATCTAAACAAGGTAGACCTAAAAAAGATGATAAACCTTTTAAAGATTTAAAAGAAGGCACATTCACAAGAATGGCTAAAGAAAAAGGTTATGGTGATAATGTACAAAAACTTGCTTCAGATATTATGAAACATAAAGATAAAGGCAAACTGCCGAATGGTAAAAAAATAACTGCTCTCATGGTTAAGAAAGCCAATTTTGTTGTGAATGCTCGTAAGTTTAAAAAATAATTATGGTTTTTTTTTAGGTTGTGGTTCAGGTTCAGGTTGAGGTTCTTTTAATACTAAATCTAACTTCTTTTTTGGTGTATCACCTGAATGCCCTGTCAGTTTTAATTTCTCTGATTTAACCACTGCTCCTACATCTCTTTTTATAAGTCCCCAACAACATGATTCACATTTACTCTTTTGAATTATTACACATAATCCTCCTAATGCCCCAAGAACTCCCACTATAAATAACATAAGTTGATCTATGGTGAAGTCATCCATTCTCGTTAATCTTCTATGATTAGTGCACTCTGTTTCCCATACTCTTATACAACTATTTAATATTGCACACCATGTATAGCCACAAGAACTACAACAACCATTTTCATCATACATATTATTCATTTATATATTAATATATTTTATTATGTGGAAAAACTTCATAATTTTTTATAACTCCATGATTATGATTATTCACTTGACTATATCCATTATCATCAATTTTAAATAATGAAGGATAATATAAATATTTTATCAATTTATTTTTACTTAACCATAAATCAAAATAAGTTAATTGTTTCTTATCCTTTTCATAATAATTTAATATATTTTCAACTGATTTCCATGATCCATAATAAATACAAGCACAACAAGACCATCTATATTTTTCATAATCTATTTCATTTATTCCATTCACAAATTTATTTATGATTGGTTTTATATTTTCATTAAAGTTTTTTTTTGAATCTAATTTCCATGATTTCGGATGATGTAATTTAGCATTTAATAAAACTGGTTCTTTTATTATTCCTGATGAATAACTTATATCAATTAATTCTAAATCTATTGCATCATCTTCACATATTATGACATTATCTAATTTTTCATTCACTATTCTTTTTAATAATTTTATCATTTGATCAAAATGACAACATTTTATTCTGAATAAATTATCATTACTATTATTCCTTGACATTTTTTTTATTATATTTGGATCTACAAAATCAAGAGAAGTATTCCCATAATCTATTTCATAAGAATAGTTTAATTTTGATCTTCTTTCTTTTCCAGTTACATTATCCAAAGATACTAAAAATATTTTCATTATATATATAATTTATTTAATTTTTAAAAAGAAGTGATTTTCATTTATTTCATTGAATTTATATAATGCACAATAACAAGATAAGTACATTAAATAATCTGTTGCTCTTATTTTATAACAATCATCTTTTCTTTTATGAATAGCCCACATAAATAATTTAAAACTTTTTATTTGTGATTGTATTGAATGTCCATCTCTCAAACCATTCTCTACTAATTGTTTACCATATTCATTATAACATTCTTCCATGCTGTTCCCTATACATTTAAAATTACATATACTCTTTTCATAATTTTCATTTATTAAATATAATCTATAATACATAATATAACATTATATTAATATATTCTTAAATCATTTAGTTTTCTGTGGAGACCAGCCATCCCACATCCACCCTTTGACTCTTTCAGGTAATCTATTATCAATTGATTCACAATGTATTCCTATTTTATTAATTTTCTCTTCAAATATATCTAATCTTTTATGAAGATTATTTATCTTATTGATTAATTCATTTATTTTTTTCCCATTATGATTTATATTTTGTCTATCCATTCTAATATATCAATCTATTATAAATTGTTTATCTAAATTCAAATCAAAATATAATTTTATTTTATTCCCATATTTTTTCATACAATCATGATATAAATTTCCAAAATTTTCTTGTATTTCATATCTTGGTTCACCTCCACAATTCATAATTCTTTGATATATTGGAAGTTTTAAATTATGATTAGCATATATATCGCCAATGAAGTTGTCTGAACACCAATTATGTAGTTCAGGTGGAAAATAAAATCCAAATATATCATTATGTTTTTTTGAAACCATAGTTTGAGTGAATAATGAATCTTGAGGATTATATTGTTTCCGTCCTTGATCGGCTAATCCAACCACACCTAAATCATTATTATCTTTTAATTTTTGAATCCCACAATTAATCCAATGTTTATCAAGAAACATTATATCATCCCCCACTTGAACAAAATAATCATTATTCCCCAATATTGCTTGTTTATATAAATCTGACCATATTGCACAAGGATTTCCTTGATATTCATTATCATAAGTTTTTATAAATAATGAAGTATTTTTCATTACTGATACAAACCTTTTAATTTCATCTTGAATATTTATATTCTGATAAAATCTATCTAAATCATCTATCCCTAAATAAATAGTGTATTTATGTTCTTTATCATAAGTGGAAAAGAATGATTTAAATAAATATTTATATAAATCTGTATCTTTTAAACATTTATAATCTTTTGTTCTAGAAGTGCATGGAACTAATAATGCAATATTAAAACTCATTATATATTAATTAGAAAAAAAAACGGGATTTAAATCACAACCGAAATAATTTCTTTGAAGTTCATTACATCTTTTTGATACATAATCCGTATGACAAGTCATATCTAATATTGTATCTCCTTCATTTGAATATGTTTTTATAAAATAATCTATGTGTTCATCTGTTCTTGTTATACCTGATCCATCTTTTCTTATTTTAAAATTTAATACTGTTGTTGGATATTTCCCCACATGACCTCCTTCTCCATTTTGAGTTTTATCAATATTATTTCTTTCTCCCCAATATTGATGTTGTCCACCATGTTTAACTAATCTTTTTTGATAAAATTCATTACCAATCATTTGAGGATTATATGTTCCTCTATTTTTATAATAAACTAATATTTCTTCTGTCTGTCTCAAAGGTTGATATGGAGCTTGAAAGAACCCTGTTGAATTATTCTTGATCCATGAATAATGATATTTAGGATTATCATATTTTAATAAATTATAAGTAAAAGGCATTGAAGCATATAATATTATTATTCCTGTTGGTTTTAATACTCTCCACATCTCGGGAAATAATTCTTCCCAATTTAAACCTTTATCCCATTTTGCAACAGTTATTCCAAAAGGAGGATCCGTATATATTAAATCTATTGCATTATCAGGAATGGTTTTAATAACATTATGAATATCTCCTTTCACAATTTCATTCATTTATATATTTTTATTATATTTTTATTTTTCCAAAATAACCAATCAAAAGGGTAGATAAAATTGCTTCAGAATAAAATAAAAAAATAAATAAATATTTTTTGAATGATTTGCTTGGTTATTTTGGAAAAATAAAATATTTAATAATATATAATGGCTCAACCTTATATTTCAATTGTTACTCCGATATATAATCGTAATAATTTTAAAGATCTTATCATAAGTAATTTATTAAAACTAGATTATGATAAAAATAAATTAGAATATGTAATGGATGATGATGGTGATGAAAAATTTATTAATTCAAGAGAAGAGTTTAATGATTTTCAAGATATAATAAAACCAATTAAATTTGTTTATAAACATTATCAAAAAAGAAGAAGTATTGGAGAAAAGAGAAATAATTTATGTAAAATATCTTCATATAAATTAATTGCTAATCTAGACAGCGATGATTTATATTTAAGTGATTGGTTAAATCATTCTTTGGAAGTTATGAGAGAAAATAAGGCTGGACTTGTAGGGACGAATCAAATGATATTCTGTTTTCCGAAAAAAGATTGGCTTATCACTGCTATACAATGTGATACTAAACGGATGGTTCATGAAAGTGGAATGTTATTTAAAAAACAACATTGGAGAGCAATGGGAGGATTCCTTAAAGGCAATGCAGGGGAAGGAGTATCCATGGTTGACTTTATGCAAGATAACAGGATAGCAATGACAAGAGTTGATAAATGTTTAATTTGTCTTTGCCATTCAGGAAACTCTGTACCAAAAGATAGATTTTTAGAATCACAAAAATTACCTGATTTAAGATTGAGTGATTATGATAAACAATTAATCCTCAGGTGCATTGAATAATTAACAAAAAATAAATTTGAAATTGATATAAATTTGAAATCAATATCAAAAAAAATACATATTACTAAAAGAATGTCTTATACTACAGAGAACAACCTTGAGATTGCACAAATGCTCCTTATGGACTATATCACTAAAGAGATTGAGGAATGTATTGAAAATGGTGATAATCAATGGACTCTATCCACTGGTTCAGGGTTCTTCAAAGAACATAAAGAAAATTATCTCAAAGAAGTTATTATCCCATACTTAACTACTCATACTAATGGAGATAGTATGTATTCTTCCTATCAGAATGGAAAATATTATTACAAGAATGATTGTATGGATCCTTATGAGATTGAATATGATGGAACTAATACTATATGCTTTAATAGAGTAGAGACTGAATCTGAAGAAGAAGAAGAAGAAGAAGAAAATGAAAAAGAAGTAATTCTTGGAAGTATCAGAGAACAAGTTATGGAGTTCCATGGGGAAGATCGTATGGATGTACTATCAAGAATGAAAAATCTTGTTCATAAAGAAGAACATAAAAAAGATATGAAAAATGTATTCAGACATATTAAATTAGTTAAAGAATGGGCTGATAATGAATACGGAGAAATAGTGGATAATTATGGAAATCTACCAGAATCAATGCCTGAATGTTGTCCTGAAAGTATATTCACCACAGATTTTGCATTCACAATGAATGATATGTGGGCTAACTTCGGAACTCCTGTCTGTTAATTAAATATTATCATTATCTATCATATCCTTAACCTCTTTTTTTTCTTCTTTTATTTCTTTTTCAACAGGTTCTGTATTTATTAACATTTTATGATCTTCATAAATAACTTCTTCAAATGATCTTAATGCTTTCCCTTCATATACTTTCAGATATAAGAAATCAAATGGTTTTCTAGTAGCATAAAGATATATTTTCATAAATTCTTTTTCTCCACCAAAAACACCAGACCATTCTTCCATACAACCGATTAATTGTTTATTATTAGTCTGTTTGAATATAATTACATCAGTAGCATTATTACGAATTATTGTGTCAACAGATTTTAAATTCTGTGTAAATATACCTAGTAATCCTATGTTTAGGTGTCGATATCTCGTACATAAAAAGCTAATCTCAGAGTTCCTCTTCATGTTCTTAGAGAGGATGTCGTCGAGGAAAAGTGCAGTGAATGGCATGTCGTCTCTTTCTCCATAAGATTTTTGTTTTTCAATTAGATCCATAATCATTCCGTCAGAATAATGGTCAGTAACACTACAAGCCTTCTTTAAAAATCTTGCTGATGGATCGTTATTGATGGTGTTTGACATTATAGCAATCTCATCAAAATAGGTTTGAGCATCATAGAAGCCATTTTCTTTAGTTTGAAAGCAGATTGAGTTCAAAAGTGTTGTTTTACCTGACCTCACAGAACCAATTCCTAGGCACAAACTTGGACATTGAGGGATATTGGGGTGAACTGGTGTAATTCTAGGATTAGGAGCATCTGCTTTAACAGGAAAAACACGAGGAGTTTTAAAATTATTTTCCATTTTATTTTATTAATATATTTAAATAAAATAAATAAATTAATCATTTTTTTATTATTTAATAGAAAATATTTCTAATATTATAGAAGATAATAGATGGATAATTTTGATATTCAAGAAGCACCCAAGGAAGAAAAGATTCACATGGAAATTCAGGATGAAAAAGTTCAGTTTGAAGAAGAAGAAGCGATGCCTGTTATAAAAGAGAAAGAATATATTGTTCCTGATGATGTATTTAAAAAGGCAGAAGAGTTTGAAAAGATAGTTGAACCATTACCTGTTCCTGTAATAAAAAAAACAAAAAGAACAAGAAAAATGACACCTGAAGCATTAGAAAAACTGGCTAAAGCAAGGGAGAAAGCAAATGAAACAAGGAGAAGAAATAAAGAATTAAGAATGAAAGGTAAACTTAAAACACCAACTCAAATAAAAGAAGATAAGAAAAAAGAAATTATTGAACAGAAAAGACCTGTAGTAAATAATATTGTACATGAGACTAAAAATATTACAAATAATATAACAGAAGAAGATATTGCAAGAATATCCACAGAAGCAACAAGAAAGACATTATTGGAATATGAACTGATTAGAAAAGAAAGAAAAGAAGCAAAGAAGAAAAAGAAAGAAGAAGAACAATATAAATTAGCTATAACTAATAAAATAAATACAGCTCTTGGTCGTCCTGCTCAAACAAATTTTGTTAGTCATTATTTCTAAATTCCAAAATAACCAATCAAATCCCTCAAAAAATATTTATTTATATTTTATTTTTATTCTGAAGAAAGTTTATCTACCCTTTTGATTGGTTATTTTGGAAAAATAGATTTAATAGAATTATAATTTTCTAAATTCTTTTATTAATTTATTATAATATATAAATGGATCATATAACATTAGTAGATTGTAATCGTAAGCAGTCAGCTCAATATCTAGGGGGAAATATAGGTTCAAAAGCATTATTTACATGTAAATTGGGTGAAGGAATAAAAGTAGAACAAGGAGATACTATATCAGTTCATAATTCATTTATATCTGAAACAGGATCAGATGATAATGCAATTAATTTTAATGATAAAATATTAGAAAAAAGAAATATAACATCGACACAAATAACATATTTCACACCTATAAATGCTTGTAATGATAAGATATATGGATATGAAAGAGCAGAGGCAACTAATGTAACAGAAGAAATAGTTAATAAAAATAATGAAACATATATAACATATAATTATTATAAGAATGCTAATGGCGAGAACTCTGTTATGTTACCGAGAAGATGGTGTTATGGAATAGAAGCAAGACCAGTTCAAGCAAATTGGGATTTACAAGATCAAGTTCCAACAGGAAGATGTTTTCAGCAACAAGTAGTAGCAGAGATAGAATTACCAGCTATAACAGGACAATTCTTACAACAACATTTTGTAGATGCAGATTATTTTTATTATCAAACAGGGGATAGTACATTAGCACCAAATGAAAACTTTTTTAAATTAAGAAATGATAATTCAAGGTTTACTATATTTACCCAAGCATATACTTATTATGGTAATCAAACGGCAGTATATCAATGGGATTTAATTAATGCTTCTTCTGATAGTCCAGTTAATCAAACATATATAGAATATATTGAGAAGTTAAAAATAAATGTTGAAAAAGGATTTTCTTCTCCTGATGCTATTGCTGAAAAAATTACTTCACAACTAACTGCCCAAGAACAACCTCAAGTTAATAAATTTAGTAGTAATGCTTCGTGGATTACAGGGGGAACATATCCATTAATAACAACAAATAGACCATTAAATGTAGAATTAAATTCACCAACTTATCATACATTTAATGCTATATCTGAAAAGACAAATAATTATGATACTTGGAATGGATATAATGCTTCTTATAATTCTTCGTATGGTTTAGATTATATATCTTCATATCAATTTATTGGAGTAAAAAGACCTGAACTATGGAAGAAAGGTAGAGAATTTAGTGAGTTTGCTAGACAAAGATTTAATGAAACAGCTGTTGGAAATAATGTTCAAGAAGTATTAACTCAATCACATCAAATATTAGAATATGAATT
>CEUI01064470.1_pt1 | contig 13223 bp, 15 predicted proteins | sample 531411 | NCBI WGS metagenome assembly CEUI01 (sample SAMEA2622841, study PRJEB7988) | marine metagenome | isolation source: saline water (ENVO:00002010), including
TGTGGTATCGGGTCTCATAGTGCAGGGTTCATGTGGGAATCCTTGAGCAATCATAAACTCACACATGGGATTCTTATTATCAATCCTTACCCTACGCATATAGTATGGTGAGAATCGAGGATGAATACCTGACGATGTACCAGCAACACAAGATGTAGTACCGCTAGGTTTACAACAAGTAGTTGCTAACGATGGATTGATACCTAGTATCTCTGCCCATTTAGTATTTGTATCCTTAACTTCCTGCTTTAAAGTACGAAGACCTTCTCTTAACTCATCACTGCAGGTAGACATCTCCACATTATCATATATACCTGTGAATGATACACCAAGTAGGCGTTCTTCTTCACAGTTATTCTTCCATTCATGATCTAGATAAGCAAACTTAGTACAAGCGGATTGAAGTGTACCTAAGATTGCAGCCATTCTAACCTTATGCCTTAGCGTAGCTATAGTATCATAGTTTCTTACAACTACTTCTGTTAAATTACAGAATTGCTTAGGTCTAAGTATGATCTCACTGCATGGGTTAGTACCAAACTCAGCCGGTGCACGTCCTGACTTAGCAGCCAGCGTACTCATAGCCTCTCTGTTACATATACCACGCTCACCAGAGTGAGAGTTGTACATATTAGCCCATTCTTCCATAAACCTGCTCATACCTGGGAAGGTATTATATACAGCAGAGTTATTTGATAAGGATCTTTGTGATGAATTCTCCCACCAAGGACCAGACTTAGCCATAGCCATATCACGGTCATCTAAATCTGATAGAGATATCAATGCAGATCGTCTTACACCACCTACAATAACAATCTCACCAATCATACAGATAATATCATGGACATTCAGGGAGGTAAGCTTACGTCCTTCAGCATTTCTGAAGATGTTTACAATAAATTTAAACAAACGTTCTAGCGGTTCTGGACCTGAAGCCCTCCCCCCGAATGTCTTGAGTCGCTCACCTTTGGGTCTAACTAAAGACATATCCCATGTAGGGTGTACCCCTCTGTATAGATTGTCCATCAGATCTTTGAGCGAATCAGCCCACCCTTTCCTAGAGTCTTGGACTGTGATTACAGTATCCTCGTCTCTAGTCAAGGGTGGAACTAAAGGTAATTGTTCTATCTCTGATCTTTCACAAGAGAACCCCACTCCTGTACCACAGCACAAGATGTAAAGTACTTCTGCAAAAGAACTTACAGTGTTTATAGCAAGGTAAGAGCAGTTGTACATACATGTATCATCAACATCTGCAGCTGGTCCAGCTGTCATTAATGCCCTCATAGAAGGGAATACTTCTCTATCATATGTAGCTTTACGTAGCTCTGAGACAACATCTTCATGTTCTTCAAGCACGGGATGTCGTTTAATCATGTAATCGTAGTAACGATCTACACATTCTTGCCAAGTTTCTCGTCGTTTTTTATCCTCAATCCACCTGCAATAGTTTTTGGTGGTAATGAATTCCTGAAATTGATCCATTAAATCTCCTTGTCTTCGTTATACCCAACTTTGGGTTCCCATAGTGTAACTTCTTTAGTATCAAAGTCATACTCACCATCTCTTAAGATACGTACACATCTAGCCATTGCCAAAGCAAAGTCATTTACTTCCATATCTAATTCAGCTGGTCTCTTCTCTTCATAGTATTGATTAAAGATAGATTCAATGATGTCTTCATCATTTTCTATCACATTATTTAAAAACTTTACAGCTTTCTTAGGACCTACTCGCCATAAACCAGGGATCCCATCAGTACTATCACCCTGCATCCACTGTTGATAGAAGAAAAAGTCTGCTGCTTCTTCAGAAACAAGGACAGGTTCCTTTTCTTTATCAGGATTCCAATGGTATCCAGGTATAGTACGTAAATCTTTATCTATTGTAACACCAGTTGCGTCACCTCTAGAAATATAAATACCCATAAGGTCATCAGCTTCTAGCCTAGGTTCTTCTATGCTATCGAATAGTTCCGATAACACCTCTTTACAGTATCCTAAAGAATCAGGAGATGCTACTGCATTTCTGTGTTCTTTATATGCAGACCAGAAATCCTTACGATAGTTATTCTTTCTCTTGCAAGATAAAGCAATCAGTGTTTCATCACAACCTTCCGGCATCCAGTTCTCAACATCCTGAGTTAGACGAGAAGGTAATTCTTCTATACCTTCTACGTCAGCCCAGAAGGCAGCACGATAAGCTAAGATATCACCATCAAGTATAGCTAATTTAGGAAAACAAGTCATTATCATCCTCCTCTTCTTCTTCTTTCTCTTTCTCTGGATCAGATAAGAAGAGTAAATCAATTAGGTTTTCTATAATATCCTCTAGTTTTGGAACATCTAAACTGCCTTCACACTTACCGCAGGTACATATATCCTTTTCATCACAGTAAGTTTCAGCTGTTAAGCCACACCAAGCGGGTGTTAACTCCTTAGCAACATCTCTTAAACCTTCGATACCATCTTCATTGAATATAATATTAGTGAAGGTTCTTACTATATGTCCGCCTTGTCCTGAATCTACACAACGTGCTAGCTCCTCAGACTCATGGTTTCTAAACTCATCATCCAGATCTAAATCTTCTCGATCCTTAGCTGATATGAATACAGTAGCTGCATTGTATACTTTACCATAGGCTAACTCATTTAAATAACGAGCATCATCTACAATAACTACACGCTCCCAGAACTTAACATCTTCTTCTACAGCTTTGTTCTCCGTATCCTCTATCTCCTTGATATAAGTATCGAATTGCTTGACCCAGTAATCAGGATCTTCCTCTCTTCTAGCAGCTCCGATCTCTTGACAATACTCTCTATACTTTTTGGGATTAACTTCTTTACCGTACCCCATACGCTTAGCCTCTTCCTTAAGAGGAGAAGCAAACGATAAAAGTACAGGTGTTAAACCTTTCTTGAAAGCTTCTTCTGCAATAAAACCAGCTAGTGTAGACTTACCTACACCTGCTTGACCAGCTATTAGAATCATCTGCATTTTTTTAACTCCTTATATAATTGTGCTGGGTAGAATATCTTACGCTCTAATAAACCAAGGTTTACTAATGCTTCAGATACAAAAACACAACACCCATTAGGCATATCTATACCTAAATGCTTACCGATTAAATGATAGAAAAGTAGACTGCGTCCTGTTAGTTTATAGCTATCAGGGACAGAGGGAAGAGTCTTGTCTACAATACCCAACTTAATGGAATCGACAGGAGGACAGCATAGTTTAGAAAATACTTCTGGTTTTATAATCCTCAAACCCTTGTGCTTTTCTATACATGTATACTCTATAGACTCTTTGCCGTTATCTACTTGTAGTCCCACGTGTGTGATAGAAGAATTAGAAAACAATCCTATCAGTTTATTACGCCAGTCTAATGATCTTGTATCATAAAAATTAACCGTGTAACTTAATGACATTCAGACCAATCCTTTCCTATCCTATAGTCCCCGTCCAATGGCATGATACAGAAGAGTCTCTCACCAGCTTCCTTGATAGCCTCACAACCTAGCTTGCCTAAGTTATCAGCTATACTTGGACAGCACTCGAACTGCCACTCATCATGTACTGTAGCCATTAAAGCGTATTTACCTTTATACTTAGCGAGTTTATTCATAAGTATACATAATGCTAGCTTCATGACAATAGCACCATCACCTTGTAATTGTACATTAAGACCTACATGTTGTGATCTACAGGGTACCTCTCTACCATCCAGTAGAGTGATAGTCTTCTTATCAGCTACCTGATATGCACAGTTATCCATCACCATTTTAATAGCAGGTATGTTATCAAAGAATTTATTCTTTAGTTTACCACCAGCATAGGCATTCTTACCTACAATCTCTCCGATCTTCTGGTTACCAGCACCATAGATTAAACCATAGAAGAATGTCTTAGCCTGGTCTCGTGTCGTCAATCCAGCAGCCTTACGATTTGCTTCATGAATATCATCATGTAGAATAATCTTACCATAGTCTAAGTTATCATGCGGTGCCATTCTATTAGCTAGCATACGTGCTTCTAAACCAGAGGCATCAATACCAACTTGAACCCAGCCATCCTTAGGTTTAAACAAAGCTCTTGCTCTCTTATCACCCGATACCTGTTGCATGTTAGGTTGACTAGCAGTCATACGACCTGTCACTGTACCCTGTACATTCACATTGCCGTGTATCCTACCATCTCTTGAAGCTGATGCTCGTTTAATCCAGTCAGCTACTTGACCTTCGAGTTTCATAACATCAAAAGCTCTAACCAATTCCTTAGCTTCGGGATAAGATAGCTTCTTAAGAACAGCAGCGTCTACCTTTGGGTTACCTTTTTCTGTTAGGGGTGGATTCCAACCATACTTATTAGATAATCTATCTGCTATCTGTTGGCGTGAGCCTGGATTAAATACAGTTACCTTATCTTTCAAGCGCTTACCAGTCTTGTCAGACCATCTCTCTTCTATGATAGGTGGGAATATCTTACGCATCTCATCATCTATCCTAGCTTTCTCTGCAAGCAATTCCATTTGAAGCTTCTCCGCAGCATCTAGATCAAAGCCATAGCCATTGTCAATCTGCTTTGCTATAATCCTAGTAGTAATATGCTCTAGGTCTACATTCTTTTGATACTTCTTAATGAAATCTTTTTGTGCGTTGAAGATACCAAGATTAACTTTAACATCTTGAAGACAGTATTCTAACATCTCTTCACAAAAGTAATCAAAGTTATCATACTGTATCTTTTCTTCACCCAAATGTTTACCCCAATTCTTTAGTGAGTTACCACCAAGGGGATGGTTGTGTGGGTCTGGATACATAAGCCTCGATACAATTAAAGTATCTAATGCTTTAGTATTTATAACACCATATAATCTTTCAAGGAAAGGGATGTCAAACATAAGTATGTTATGACCGATAATTAAATCAGCTTTACGTAGTGCTTCCACTCCGTATTCAACATGTGATCCAACATACTTAGTCTCTTCACCAGAGTCAACGTCTATCGTACATAGACAGTAGACTTTAGTCCCTTCGGGGACTGCATTACCCTTACCGTTGATAGTTATTTCATTAAGACCATCGGTCTCAATATCAAATACTAATCGTTTCATACATCCACGTTCTCCTCTGCATCTAAAAGTTTCTGTTTATTAGGGGATAGCTTTAGAAATTCAGTAACTGTTTCAATAGTAGACTTTGTTTTGTATAACATATCTTCATAAGCAACCTTAATATAAGGTATGTTATGATGTTCTAGATACTCATAGGTTTGTCTATAAGTTCTTCTACGAACCTTTGAGATATCTGCATCAGTCATTTTCTCTACATGTTCTATCACCATCTTTCGTACTGGTGAATCACACTCACTCTTGTACTCAATTTCAAGATTTAACAATCTTCTTGTGCTCTTATCCTGTTCTTCGATATCTCTACGCACACATACAATAGCACCTGTTACATTACTAGGTGTCTTAATCTTGGGTAGTGCTGTTCCGAATAGCTTAACCGCTTTACCTTTATAAAAATCACCGAACCCTGTCATTAAATTATAAAAGGGCATATCATAGTAACCCTTTGGATTTCCTTCTTTGACCGGGAAGTCAGGATGATGAGCCTCTCCAGCTAAAGGTATACCCAATAGCTGAAGAGTCTGCATCATTAGACTAGAACCAGATCTACATGCTCCTGTTACCACTATCATACTGGATCAAACATTAACTGACCTTCAGCATCCTGAGCCCAGTTAAGTTCCTCTAATCTACCAGTCTTATGATTGTAGAATAAGCACGTAGCAACCCCAGCCTTACCAGTTAGTCTATTCTTTAGAACACGTATGACTGTAGTGTTAGCTATCTTGTCATCAGGATTCTGTCTGTCACGTTCAAGACCAATGACTGTATTAGGCACAGAAGATAGTGAACCAGAACCACGCAAGTCTTGTAGCGTGATGCGATCCCCTTCTTCGTATGCTTTATTAGTCTTCTTGAGTTGTGAGATTACGTCTATCCTTACTCCAGTTCTACTGACTAAACCTCGTAGTTCTTTCATTATGCTATCAATAAGCAATCGTTCATTAGAGTTATCATAGTCAGAGTCACCAGACATTAGCCCAGTAGCTGCAGCTGTGATATGATCTAACACGATTACTTCTACACCTAGGGATACAGCCATGTATTCAATACGAGAACACAAGTTCTTTAAGCCGTTGTTTCCTAGATGGTCATAGATATATAAGCTAGTGTCGTTAAGCTTTTCCCTAGCCTCAGCATATTCATCATCGGTTAAGTCATCGATTACTTGTATATCAATAGGATCTTGTCCCAATGAATCACGTAGATTATTCATCATTCTTGATGCACGGATAACCCGTACAGGTTTATTGATCATGAGAGATATCATATCATCCATAGTTTCTTGTGGAGATTCTTCTAACATGATAGCACCTACAGATCTACCTTCAACTAGGTGGTGATGAATTAACTCACGAACAATAGTAGTCTTACCTGAGCCTGTACCTGATGCCCATAGTGTAATCTCTCCTGACCTTTGTCCTACCAAGTATTCGGTAAGAGAATCAAAGGGGAAGGGGAACACCTTAGTCTGTGATAAGTCAGGTGACTCACATACATTAGAGATGTGTAAGATTTCATCGGGACTAAATCGTTGTGCTTCCCACACAGCATTGATTACTGCTTGGGAATCATTATTCATTAGACATTCGTTTGCATCCTTATGGGGTAAGGTTGCGATCTTACACTTACCTGGTGGTAAGATCTCAGCTACTGCTTGAGCTGCACTCTTGCCAGGTTCATCGTTATCGAACATCAATACAATCTCTTCATACCCACTTACAAACTCTAGGTTATCTTTGATTGCTTTGACAGCTCCAGCTGCACCGTTAGGTAAACTAACTACAGCCCATTTTAAATTAAATAATTGAGCAACAGTCATACAATCATACTCACCTTCTGTGATTACTAATCGTTTACCGTTACCACTCTTCCATAAGTGTTGACCCCAAAGAGATATGTTAGAAGTATCACCCAACCATCTAAAGGTTTTGTTAGGACCCCTAAGATGTTGTGCTACTATGCGTCCGTTGTTGTGAAAGGATGCAATCTCTGCTTTCTTATCACCTTGTTTAACACATTCGTATCCGTACATACGCATAGTCTTCTCATTAATACCTCGGTTGGAAACAATCGTACCCTTATAGAACTTTACATCTGATGTGTCTGTTACCACTGGCACTACAACTTCTCCTTTACCGCTTTCTCTATACTCACAAGCATAACAATACTTGTGACCGTCATCATAGACGGCTAAGTTATCACGAGAGTTGTCCTGCCCACGACTAGCACAGGCAGGACATTGCTCTCTTTCAATTACCTTTGACATTTACTTTAGTTTCCTTTATTACATTCACCACGCATGAATGAGCAACGCTTGCACATCCAACACCACATCGGTTTACCCAAGAGGGCACCCGTCATGAATACCGTGGTTGAATAGAATATTGTTCCTAGTATATCGTTAATCCAATACATTAAAACATCTCCTTTAATTTGATATCGTCATCATTGACAATCTTCCATACAATTTTACCTGCCCAAGCTAGGGATATAGCAGCAGTTGCTATAACTACAGGTAGGAATATCCAACTAGCATACCTTGCTAATGCATAGTTGATTACGATAAAAATAATTCCACCAATGACTGGCTTCCATCCCATTCTTCCGCCCGTTATTACTAGTAAAGCCATACCACTAAGTGTACAGATTCCACCAAGCCATCCAAGCATCGGACTACATGTACTAACAGGACTACTAATAGCCTCGGTAGTCATAGCCGATGGTGACATAGGTGACTCGTACCACTTAGGTGTACTAGCACAACCTAGTAATAAGAAACTAAAGAATAGGTATGTTAACATCTTCTTCATGTGTATCTCCTAAATTCTTTATTGTTATGATCACAGACCTAGGTATACAATTAATATCTCCTAACTGTTGATCATCACCCATTGAACTAGCAACCGTAAGAGACTCTGCTCTCTCGTCTACTATCCATCCAACGGTTGTTATGACTGCAGGTCGTAGTTTAATAACATCATCTTTAAACAACCACGTCTCTTCGGGTCTTATGATATCCTTCCAAACTATCTCTACTAACTGCATCAATCGCCATCTCCATCATCTATAATAGTCATTCCATCATCATAGTCTATTACGATTTCCATTCACTAACTCCTAATATAAAATAGCCATCCTCATCAGGCTGTGCCCATTGCTTAGTTGCATATACTTGGCGTATCTGAGTGTCATCTTCCCAAAGTATACCGTTCATGCTATCAAATATTGCTTTGAGATAGTTATCTATGTCCGCCCTCGGAGCACCAAGCTTAGTAGTCTTCGGTCTTTTAACATACAACTCTACGTCTACACTTAGTGGATATGTTATCGGTTCGAATTCTCCCAACACTTCGGGAACTAACTCTCGCATAACCTTACGATATTCTTTATAAGCACCAGTGAAGTAAGCCCCGTGCTTTGACACACGGGGTCTACTTGCTGCCACTGGGCTGATAGGAAACCTCCACTCCATTAGAATGGAAGATCCTCGACTTCAGTTGCCTCAGTATTACTGCTCTCTGGGGTAGGTGCAGTGTACTCAGAACCATCGAAGCCATCAGTTGGTGCGAAACCACCAGTGTCTGATGCGTTCTTCTCAATGATCTGACATCCATTAAGATAAATACTTAATGAGTTGTCTCGATCAAGAACCATGGGGTTTAATCGAAGGCGAACTTTATCTCCACCGAATGGTGTTGCTTCAGTCTTTTCAGCTTTGGCATCACGACAGGGGAATGTTTGTTCACCTTTCTTGACAAATGTCTTTGTCTTTACTTTGAGTAAGGTATCACCATCATCATCAGTACGCATACCATTGATCTTCTTGGCACCAGATTCTTTCATAAGGTTATCTAGTACTGCTTGAAGCTCATCGTCCACAATTACTGTGACGTTATGGTTTGCTGAGTCTGCTCCGAACTTATCATCCGGTCGATGTAGGTGTCCCCACTTTACGTTAAGTGTGTCAGTTACAAATGCTTTCATTTAATTTCTCCTTTTGTTTTCTGACCTGTTGTTAATATCTACGTATTATACCATAGATATAAATTAAAGCAACTCTAAAATTGGAATTCCATCAATAATTATTCCCGCTGATATCACGGACTTATTGAGATGAGCCTTGGAATAGTTCATAGCTTTATGATTCATGTCTACTCCACACCCCACATTCATTCCAAAGATTCTTTTCGTTACTGTTTGTTGTATCTTTACTCCAGCTACACTATGGACATGACCCATTACTACTGAGTGTCCTAGTTTCTGTGCAGCAGTGAACGCAGGTTGTTGACCACTAAGACCAGTACCATGAATATACTGAACACCATCAATATAGAAATCATAATCCCAGTCCCAACCAGGAGTATCATACAGTTCTTTATAGTCTGTAAGATAGACCGAGGGTATTCCTGCAGTTGCTGATAATCTGTGTACTCTTTCATCGTGATTTCCTATACATACATATGCTTCAGGGAATGCTTTCTTCCAAGCTTTCAATCCCTTGACTACGGCTTCATGCTCATCTATAGCACTAGGTAGTTCAGGATTCTTTTGATGATAAGAGATAGCATGCATGTCTACAATATCACCAATAAATACTGTCGTGTCTGTCTTATACTTTCTCTTTAACTTCTTAATAAATCCTAGATAATCTTCGTGTGTTGCAGGTAGGTGTATATCACCTATGCATAATACTCTAGCCATTACTGTTTCTCCGTTTACTGTGATCAGTCTTCCATTGCTGAGCAATAGAAGGTAGATCCTTGCGTACTCTAGTTCCTGGGATAGGCTTGCCTTTCTTATCATACTCTTCATAGTATGCTTCAATAGGTTCATGTAAGTCTATCTCACCGTTCATGTGCATAATCTGCAGTTCATTAAGACCTTTATCTAATCTGTAATCATAGTATTTACCGTTAGGTGTTACCATTAAAGGCTCCTTTCTTCCGGGGGTATGTTTAAAATAAGATGTAACCCGCAATCTTTACGGATCTTTTCTTTTGTAAAGTTCTTCATTAAGTTTTCCATGAATAATCTAGCAAAGTCTGACGAAGGAAAAGATATATCTATAGTAGAATTACTATTCATTCGTGCTATCTCTGTTACATATTCAACTTGAACTTCCATGTCATGTTCATTACTAATTATTAAATGACTCATGAGAAAAAGAATAAAGAAATAAGTACGTCGTTAATATCCAGATCACCAGTCTCTGGAACTTCTGGCAATTCTGTACCAGTTAATGTTTTAATGTCTGCTCTAAAATTTTCTAGCAAATTTTTGGAATGCATTTTACAAAACTCCTCACGTATATGTTTATTAAGCTTACCTATTAATGGAGCATGACAACCAAATGAATCATGTATCATTGACATATCCTTAAACCCATCAAGAATAAATGCAAAGATAGTAAGAAACATATGTGCAGCATCCAACGAATGTATATAGTTAGGGGAGATAGCTTGCTTAACAGCCCTCTCATCTACGTCCTTAGTTCTAAAGAAGAATTGCAACTCTTTATTATTAAATAGTTTTGCTAATGATCTTCTTGAACCTGTCTTATTATATACATGTACAACCTTAAAGCCTGATGGTGTCCACCAAGTAAGTTGTTTATTATTATCACAAGCAATACTAGCTAACTCTTTTAAGTAAGCCTTGCCTGTGTTAGGCGATTCAAGTGATGTGTTAAGTCCTGCTTGTATCGCACGTGCTAACTCAACAACAGCACCTCCTCGCTTTTCTTTAGGGATCCAGTCAACATGACCTTCTGTCCTAGTATATTTTTGTATACCATAGAATGTCAAGCCATATGAATCACACATGGTAGATCGTTTAGTTACCGAACGATCTATTCCATCATCCCAATGATCCATAAACTGTTCATAGTATTCATTCTCATCAAGATGAAACTTACAATACTCTGTAGTTTTATCAGCTACATACTGATAAAGATCTTGTGGTTCGTCTGATGGTAATACATTAGTTAATGTACCAATAATCTCATCTCTCATAAGTGCAGCCCAATGTTGTGAGCCATTACACTTACCATCCACATGCACAGGTACTTGTGTTAATCCATCTGTTCTAAACATATCAAAGATAACAGCTAATCGTTGAAAAGATTTATTCTTTTTAACAGCAGAGTCAACCCAGAAATGTTCAGAGTAAGGATCGTTATTAATACTTTCAAAGATGTCCCAATGTTTATCTACCCATTCAATTCTGTCATCGAATGGTAGCTTATCCATACCAAATAGATTGGCTAGGTATATCTTCTGCCAGTATAGTCCTTCTTCAGTTTGCTCCATTGAATTAGCAAACATAATAAGACCACGGTCTATATCAGAACTTTGTGGTGATAGTAACTCACATACAGAATAAGCTCTACCTCTAAAGTCTAAAGTGTAGGGCATATAAAAGAAGCCCCACCTCTTAATACGCTCTATTAGTTTGAGTCGTACAAACATCCTACCTCTAGCCTGTTCTTCTTTGTACCAATTACCCCAAGTTTCCTCACGGTGTTGGCACCATACAGCTTGCTCTTGTTTAGTACCATTAGTTGGATACTCATCATTAAACATAAACTCTTCAAAGTTACAGCAAGGTAGGTTAGCTATACCTGTATTGTTCTCAAATAGATTCTTCATAACTTCATGAACTCTATCATTAATAGTCCATTCAGTTTTTTGTAAAGCATTGACACCATCAAGTACTAACTGTGATGGTTCAGATGATTTCTGTTCTAGTTTTTCATCTTCATATAGATTAGATCTATACTTCTGCACAACAGGCTTTCTTATATGAGGAGTTAAGTGACCACCTGATGCTGATAATGTATGATCAATAGGCGGTACTACCATAGGTCTATATAATAATGTAGACATTTCTAATAAGTAGTGTTGCTCGTGTAGATCTTTTAATATCTCAGGTGCCAACTCTATGTATAAGTAATTTCTATAGCCACGCTTTGTCTTTCGTCTATGCCTCTGTGAAACTATAACATTACTTTCTTCTGCTATCCTAATCATGTGATGACCAAAGTCTTGTCTTTGCTTTAGTGTCATCTTAGGAATAGCATCCATTTTCTTAGCGAAAGCAATACATCTCTTAGGAGTCCAGTTCTTTATGAACTTAGATTGCATTCGCCAGTCTTCTTTATACTCTTCTTTTGCATTTTGAAACCCCACAATATTAATAACCTCTTGCGATATTAAGTTAGATAATATCTGGGCAGTAGGTGGGCTGTGTTGTTCAGCAAATTTATAACCGAATATATTAGGTGTTAACCATACCTTAAGTAAACATCTTATAGTTAGGTCAGCCATCTTCCTTGCACCTACAGCTACTAGTGGATGTACCCACTGCGGTGTCTTAGGATTAGCACATACTTTATCTATCCACTCTTGATAACAAGGTGATAGTGTATCAACAACAGCATCTAGTAGTTGTTGTTCAGGTATGCCTTCATCAGGAGCACGTCCATAATCTTTCCAGTATCTAGAACAAGAAGTCATTAGCATATCTTCTTCAAGAACACGTTGCCATGAATCTCTTTCGTTCTGTTGACTCTTGGTTAAATTATTCCATTGAGTTGTCATCTAGTTCAGCCATCCTTTTTGCATGTTCTTCTTTAGTAATTTTTCCAAAGGCTAAATCATAATTCAAATCATACCTTTCTTTATCTACAGCACGATACTGATCGCCTTTACCAGCACCACTACCACCTTGAGGTGTGTCCTTGTAAAGCTTAGGTACATATTTTTTCTTACCTTCTCGGATAGCTCGTTGATCTTCTTTCATTCTACGCCAGTTCTTTTCGGTGTCCCAAGTACCTAACTTATGATCATCAGACATAACATCTCCTATAATTATCGGGGGGACTAACGCTTACATCAACTCTGTGTCGAGTTCTTGAGGGCTCTGGTAGGCACCACATCGTAGTCCCCCCTATTATAATTGTAGGGAACAGAACCTGAAGTTTAGAGGTCTGATTATATCAAGTCTTACGGTACCATACTTCTACTTGAAAACCCTATTAAATTATCAGGGCGGGTTAGCTGTTTATAGTTATTTAACTGCTAGC
>CEUI01013036.1_pt1 | contig 13211 bp, 15 predicted proteins | sample 531411 | NCBI WGS metagenome assembly CEUI01 (sample SAMEA2622841, study PRJEB7988) | marine metagenome | isolation source: saline water (ENVO:00002010), including
CGCTCGCGGGATCGACGCTATCCGCCTGCCGGAGTTCGGAACCATCATCACGTTCCCGTCCAGCTCCAGCACGAACGGGAAGGAGACCGCGGAGGCTCGCTCGTTCCTGGGTGTGGCCGCTGGCTCCTCGGACGTGTTCCTGCAGCGCCGGATTCTGTCCACCACCTGATCCCTTGAACCCTTGACGAGAGACAGCACTCATGCCCATCCGAAAGAAGCGCGGATCGCCCGCTCCTAGTGATGCCATCCTGACTGGGGAAGTTCCCGAAGCTGTGGAGCCTGGCTTGGCTGCATTGCTCGAGGATCCGATCAGCGCAGGAGGAACGCCCAGCGGACTTCCGAAGCTCCGTCCATCCGCTCCGTTCCTCTTGCGCCATTGGCCTCTCAACTGGGAAGTGGCAGAGCTGGAAGGGGAGGCCGTGTGGCTTCCAGAGGTGAGCACGCATTTCCTCGTCAAGGGCGCAGCGGGGATCCGGACTCCGGCTCCGCATGAGCCAGAGACCAACGCCTATTCGGACGCTGTGCTCCACGCGCGGCGTCTGGGGTGGGTGTACATGCCACTCTCCCAGGAGATTCCGGAAAAGTTCCTCCCTCCTGGAGTGGCCGCTGGTCGGTATCGGCGCCGCGTGCGTGGCGTGCATCCGATCACCAAGATGCCCTGTGAGGCCTGGGTCACAGCCTGGGAAGTTCCCCAGGCTGGGCTCCCTAGCCAGCCGATCTCCTTCGTCCAGCACGCTCCGAGCTGGAACGCCTGGCGCGCTTCCCTCGTCTCGTCTGGCGCTGTCCAGGCGCCCAGCGCGGCAGCAAAGCGCGAAGTCCTCAACACGTACCAGCGCCACCTCCGGCGCACTCTCTCCGGCCGGATGACGGGTGAGCTTCGAGAGTCGAAGGTCGCCAAGCTGAAGGGCCGGATCGCTCTGGTGGAGTCTGCAGCATGAGCAAGGAACGCGAGGCGATCCAGCGCACAGCGGCCCAGCTCCGGAGAGCGTCCCAAGGTCGCCTCACACAGAGCCAGGCAGAAGCCCGCGTCCGCGCGGCAAAGCTGCAAGGCGACAAGCAGCGCGAGAACCGAAACCGCTAGACCTCCCCTGGAGTCACCATGCCCGCGATCACCACGCTTCCTGACATCTCCGCGCCTATCGGCGTCCCCTACGGACTGTTCGATGTGCTCGGCGGTGCCTTCTCCGCCACGTTGGCTGGCAATCTCACGCTCACCACGGATCACCCGCTGGTGGTGAAGCTCGATCCGGGCGGCTCTGGTCGCGATGTGACGCTGGAGGCCGAAGCCGGAGCCGCTGGCCGCTTCCGTCTGATCGTCAACTCCGCGGACGCTGCCGAAGTGCTCACGGTGAAGAACGACGCTGCGGACACGATCTCCACGCCCACACAGAACCAGGCGGCTCTGGTCTACTGTGACGGAACCGCGTGGACCGAGATCGCCGTCATCACGATTTCCTTCACCTGATGAGTTCTGGAGAGACCGAGTACACGTACCGCCAAGGGGGGCCGGATGTCCTCCAGCGGGCACGCGCAAATACCGTCACGCTCGAAGTGTGGCGGGATGGCGCGAAGGTGGCTCCGTCTGCCGCTACGGTCTCTCTCATCCGCCCGTCCGGGACGTTCGTGGTCCAGGACGCGGTGGCCAGCATTGTGTCCGACGTGGCCACGTACACGATCGGCGCTGGGTCTCTCCCAGTGTCCGAAGATGTGGGGCGCCTGTACCAGCTCCGCTGGACGCTCACGATCGGCGGGCTGGCTCGGACGGTAAACCGGGCTTGTACGCTCGCCCAGTACCCCATGGTCCTTCCGGTCACGGACGCCGATCTCACGGATGGCGAATACCCGGATCTGGTGGACCAGTTGGGGGACTACGGCTCGAACCTCCAGACCTTCCTCTCTGCGGCTAAGCGGGATGTCCTCCGCGAGCTGGAGCAGGCGGGACAGTGGCCGGACATCATCACGGGACCGTCCGATCTCTACGAGCCGATCCGGCAAAGCGCGTTCGTCAAGATCTTCCGCTTCCTCTTCTCCACAAATGACTCCGAGCGCTCGGAGCGTCTGATGGAGCTACACCGCGCGGAATACGCCAAGGTCATGAAGGATCTACGGGTCCGCATGGATCGGGATGATGACGGGCTCCCAGACGGAGAGCGCCGGGAGTCCGTGAGCCGGACGATCCACCGTGGTGGCGCGCGCTTCCGGCGTCGTCGTCGCTCCGCGCTCTGGTAGCCGCATGGCTGGCACGCTCTCCCAGCTTCGGCAGTTCTTCGCAACCCGGATCGCTGCTACCAGCACCGGCGGATTAGGGCAGGGTTCGATCACCAGCCCCACCTGGAAGCAGGAGCGCTCCCCCTTTGCGCTCCTGGATGAGCCGAAGGCGCGGACTCATCTAGCCTTCTCCTGTCAGATCGCGGACGCCATCTTCACGGATGCCGGGGACGGTAGCTCCACTTCCTCCCGCTACGTCGTGGAGGCTTCCGTGGCTGTGCTCTTCCTGTACAGGATCCGGGCCAGCCGTCAGGCGGATGTGGACAAAGCCGCCACCGCTGCGGAGGCTGTGGCCCGTTCGATCATGACGCTGGGCACAGAGGATCGGGAGTATATGATCCTCCCGGATCTCCTCTTCTCTCCCACCTTGACGGATGATGGAGAAGCGCTGCTAGTAGAGCAACGCTACCGCGTCCGCTTCGATACCACCATCGGCACCTAGGAGCGCCCCATGGCTTCCCGCTACACATCCCGCCTCATTACTGTGAAGTTCCAAGACGCAGACAGCCCGGTCAATGAGATCGTGGCCGGTCCGGGACCGGGCGATCTGACGATCGGCGACACGAACGCCGAGAACGCAGAGCGGATCCGCGTTCTGGACCGCGGCCAGTTTGACGGCTTCGTCCTGGGCGATGATCTGGAGCAGGAAGTCTCGATCACGCTGGGGATCAAGAACGAGGAGCTTACACACGGCACGGACGCGCGAATCCGTGACTTCGTGATGAAGACCGGGAGCTTCGCTTCCAACGTCAGCACGGACCCGACCATCTACGCGATCAAGGTTCTGGTGACGCTGGACGATGGCGCCACGTCTACCACCATGACGCTCCCGGTTGTCCAGGGCTCGGTGAACTTCACGGAAGCCAAGGAAGGGGCCACCATGGTCTTCTCCGGCACCAACAACGGCGCGATCGTGGTGGCCTGATGGGGTACACCACGAAGCCCAAGAAAAAGAAGACCAAGAAGGGCCGCTAAGCCCTCGAGGGAGACAGCATGATCACGATCGATGGAAAGGAGCACGAAGCAGAGCCGCTCTTCGTGCCGGTGCGTCTCGAGCTTCGGGACCACTTCATGGAAGCGGAAGGCGACCCGAACCGGCTCATGCTGGTGAGCGCGGCTTCTGTGGCTCTGTCCCATCCCACTCTCCTGGGCCGTCCGAAGGTGGACCAGCGCCGCGAGCTTCGCGCCGATCTGGTGGCCTATGGGGAGGAAGCGCTCCACGCTCTTGTGATGGGCGGGTGGAGTCTCAAGCGCGTGATGGAGGACGGATCCCAGTGCCTCCTGGACTCGCTCCGCGAGATCCCAACAGACGAGGAGATCGCAGAAGCCCAGGATTTTACCGAAGCGCGGACGGAGGAGGACTCCACCAGCTCTACGTCCGCGCTGGTCTCCAGCACCTAGGGGATCCGCTGGCCTGCTATCGTCTGGCGAGGACAGACCGAGAGGCGCTGCTGGTGCTTCTCGGCTTCGAGACCTTCCAAGCCAGGAGACAGAAGCCCATGAGCACTCCCCGGAACGTGGTGGGGAACGTCGAAGCGCTCCAGCGTTTCCAGGTAGAGTGACCCATGGCGCTCTCCGAGTTCTTCCAGCGGCAACGCCAATACACCCCGAAGGCTTCCGCGGTCCGAAAGGCGGCAGTCTGGAGGGCTCGCGGCTCCCGCTATCTCCGCGGCTACAACATCCGCTTTGATCCGTCCATGCTGGTGAGGCCGGATCCGAAGACGGGTGAGAAGATCTTGGCCTTGATCAATCAGGTGTATCCAGCGATCGCTGGCGCCTTCGATAAGCACATGGGCGCCCTAGCGGTGGAAGCCTTCGACAAGTGGCCGATCGATACCGGGCTCTCCAAGTCGCTGCTAGGGCTTGAGTACTTCGCCAGAGACGACACGCTCTCCGGACAGTTCGTCTGTACGGCTCCCTATGCCTACTTCATCCGGGACCGGAGCGCGGAGCGGAGGCGAGCCAAGAACCGCGCGTTCAGCTCTGCCGAGCTTGAGATCATGAGCAACCCGCCGGACGGGGCGTCACGGAAGATGTGGCAGCAGGCGTGCCGGGTGGCCGCTCGTCGCATCGATCCGATCACGTATGGCTACTGTGTGGGCGTGGCCAAGCGGATCAAGGGTGCCACCGGGAAGCGGCGCCGGACGCGGAGAGGAAGACGAGTGGCCGATCGCCTGGTGTTCCGTCCGGGTAAGAAGACCGCCCAAGAGATCGCCGAAGACATCGCCAAGGCGCTGGGGGACTGAATGGCTACCGAACGCAGAGACATCGCGCTCAGCATCATCGCGGACACCAAGCGCTACCAGCAGGAGCTGGCCAAGCTTCCCCGGATGACAGACGAAGCGGCCAGCAAAGCCGCTGTGATGGCGATCAAGCAGCAGATCCGGGAAGAGAACGAGAAGGCACGGATCCGAAAGAAGGCGATCGCGGACCGGCTCCGGGAGGAGACCAAGGCGGAGCGGGATCGGGTTCGTGTGGCGGAGCGCGCCAACAAGGAGATCGAGGGCTCCTACCGGGACCAGTTTGGAGCGATCAAGGGCTTGTCCGGCGCTGCCTTCGGCGGTGTCGCCGGGGACGTGTTCGATCTCGTCGAAGTCCTTACCGGCGTCGGGAAGGGCATGGCTGTGGTGGGCGCGGGGCTCGCGGCCTTGTCCATTGCTCCGGAGCTTATCCGCGGCGTTCATGAGTTTGCGGATGGTGCGAGAGAGAGCGCTAAGGCGCTGGGGCACACGTTCACCAGTGAGCAGGTATCGAGGGTGGGCGCCTTCGAAGCGTCTACAAGACAGTTTGAAGACGCTCTCAATGAGTTGAAGATGGAGTCCCAGATCTTGGTGGGCTCTGGGCTCACGCCCATGATCCAGGCCATGGCCCAGGTTCTCTCCGGGATCAACAACATCTTGGATTCCGATCCGGTCCACTACTTCTCCGAACTTGTGGATGCTGTGGGGGACAGCAAAGACCAATTCCTGGAGATGTTGGGGCCGATCGATGATGTGGCGATGGCCATCCTTCGGATCCCGGAAGCGCCGCTCCGTCTGCTGATGGCCTTTGGCGATGCTCAGGCGGACTTCTCGCCCATGGCCGCGGAGATCCTCAAGGTCTCGGACGCTATGGAGGACACAGGAGAAACGGCAAAGAAGACCGGGAAGGTCTACCACGACGAAGCAAAGAGCATTGAGCAGATCTTCGATGATCGCGCCAAGGCCATTTCCGCTCAGCAGAAGATGGAACAGGAGGCTCTAGCAGACATAGAGGCGGCTCGGAACGAGGAAGCGCGGCAAGATCGCGCGCGGTACCAGGCGCGGATCCAGTTGGGCAAGGATGCCACAGCCTCCGCGATCGCTGACATGGAGGCGGAGGCGGAAGCTGAGCGACAGGTGCAGCTCCTGCAAGCAGAGAACCACCAGCGGGCAATGGCGCGCGAGGAGGAAGCCAAGCGGCAGCGGGAAGAGCGCCGGGAGGAGCTTGAGCAGGAGATGCTAGCGCTAGCCGATCTCCAGGGAATCGCGGTGGGCGCCGCTGCCTCCTTTGCGGATCTGAAGTTCCAGGCAACGCGAGAGGGCGCCGAAGACGCCACCAACAAGGCGGACAAGCTCAAGCAGGAGATCGAACAGCTCAAGGGCACGATCAAAGACGCCAACGCTGAGGAGCGCCGCGAGATCCAGCAGACGATCCGAGACAAGGAAGACGAGCTGGCCATTGCGGAAGTCGAGGCCAAGCAGGCTAGGCGCCTGGCGCGCAAGCAGTTCAAGGAAACCAAGGGGCTCCGGATATCGGAGGCCATCATTAACGGAGCGGCGGCCGCAGTTCGGGCTCTTGCGGAGCTTGGGCCGGTCGCTGGGGCCATCGCTGCGGCTGGGATCGCAACCACGACCGCGGTTCAGGTGGCCACCATTCGCGCCCAGAAGCCTCCGAAGTTCCACATGGGTGGAATGATCGAACCGGACGAGCAGATCTCCGTCCTGCGCCGCGGAGAGGCTGTGCTCAATGAGCGAGCGGCCCAGCGGCTAGGCCGACAGACGATCGAAAGCTTGAACCGGGACGAACCACTAGGGAACGTCAACATTTACTTGGGAGAGGACTTGCTCCGCTCCCAGCGGCTCCAGCGCACTCTCCGCAGCGGCGCGCATTCTGCGGTCGGCGCTCGTTCGCCATACATCGGACGCTAGGAGGCACCCATGGCCAGGCTCGATCGCACTCCTCAAGGGCTCGCGCCCATCGATCAGCGCTACACCGAGAGCGCGATCAACGACACCCACTCCAGCTTCACCCAGTCCGATCCTCGTCCTGGCGTGAGCGTGGCGACGAACGCGAAGCAGAACGCGGCGCCGGTTCTGTCTGGAGCCCAGGAAACGGCGATCGATCTGAAGGTCTCGAAGAGTGGAGATCCGTCAATCGAACGACGCGGAGCGGCCTACCTGTGGAAGAAGGACTCCGAGAGTTCGGAAGACTACCGCGGCTGGGCGTCTCCCATCTGGTGGACGCGGAGCTCCTCGATCCACTTCTCCGGAGTGGCCGCGATCACGACCCTGGACGCTTCGGTGGACCATGACTCCCAGGGGGTCTCCATCATCTACGCGGAGAGCACCACCACTCCACTCTCCTGGCGCCGCCTCACCGAGAGTGACCAGACGCTCTCCGCCTCTGCGCAAGTGCTCACGGTGGGAGGCGGTGCGGGCTCCATGACTGGCCCAGCGTCGATCGCCTCGCTGCCGGATGGGCGCCGGATCGTCCTCGAGATGAACGGACCGGCCAACCTGCAAGGGCCAACCGTCTACAGCCAGGACACTCCCACAGGCTCCTGGACGGAACTGTCGGACGATCCCTTTCCTGGTGGTACCTCCTTCGTCTCTGGCTCCATCCAAGCCGTCTGGCTCCGCTACGCGCGCGGCCAGTTGATCTGCCTGATCACGGACTCCGGCAACCAGACTCACCAGCTCGCGTCCGCTGACTTGGGCGCCTCCTTCCGCTTCGTGGAGACCATCACTGGAAGCGCCGGGAACCAAGGGGCGGGCGTCGACGTGTTCCCAGACGGAACCATCCTGGTGGCCTACCACGACACGACCAACGACAAGCTGAGGACGCGGCGCCTTGGCTCCGCCTTCGAGCCGATCAGCGAAGCCGCGAACGTGGACCTTCCAACGGGTAGCGATGTCACCCAGCAGGAAGTCCCACTCTCCGTCTCCGTGGACTCGGACGGGACCGCCTATGTGGTGACGTATGACACCGTAAACCAAGGAGCCGGACGCGTTCGCCTGCTGATCTACGAGAGCACGGACGGCGCGTTGAGCTGGGCGCAGTACACCTCCAGCCCGCTTGGCTCCCTCGAGCTGGGCGGCTTCGATCTGGTCCGCTCCGTGTGCGCCTTTGGGCGGCTGTATGTGCTGGCGGCGCTCACCACCGCGACTGGAGCCACGCTTCACTGGACCAGCGGCTGGTCCAACGTCACGCCCGGAACCACGCACACGAACACATCCCGGACCGGCTTTGCTGGAGCGGCCCAGACCACCGCGGGGCTCTTCGGGAACTGGTGGTCTTGTGCTCTGCCAACAGCGGGGAACACTGGCTACAGCCCGTTTGGAGCAGGAACCCACACGCTAGTGGGAAGCAGCGACGATCAATATCTGCAAGTCGTCACCAGCTCGAACACGGAAGGATTCAGCGGCCAGCAGACAAGCGTCACAGCCGGAGCATCCGCGGCTGTGTGCTGGTCTATGCGGGTGCTCGCTGGCGGTGGGCTCTCCTCCAATCTGATCGCGGTGAGCCTCCGTCACGTCACAGCAGGCGGAGCCGGGATCACGCTGAACGTCCGCTATTCCACCACCGCGGTCCGGCTCACGGACGGGACGAACGATCGGGACGCTGCGCTCACCACCACCGATCGGCGGGACTACCTGTTGGAACTTGTGGGGACCACCGCGCGGCTCTACTCCCGGCCGGACCCTTCGGAAGTCTGGGATCTGCTGGGCTCCATCGTTGGAGTGGCTACGAGCGGAACACCCACCTTTGCGCGGACAAGCTGGGGACACCTAGCGAGCGGGAGCGCCACTTCTCACTGGTGGCACATGTCGCACCGTCACGAGGGAGCGGACATCCTGCGCTCTTTCGGCTCTGGGATCTCGGACCAGGTGGGGAAGCGGATCGCGGGGAACGCCTACCCGCTGCCGGATGTGGGCTCCTCGAGCCTGGCCGCGTTCCTCCGTGTGGTGGGTGGGCACAACCGCGCGATCGGGACTCCGGACTTCAACCTGGATCCGGCGTATGACTTCCCTGTGGGCGCGCTCTTCCCGGACCAGAGCCCGTCTCCGTCCGCCACCTGGCGGAGCACAGGAACGGGCGCGGTGGTGGACATCGTGGTGGAGCTACAGTCCGGCGTGGACTCCCGCCTGGACGAAGCGCTCCCGGTCGTGCTCCTGCGTGGCGCGAACTTCAAGACCATGGAGATCGCCACTGGGACGGCTGCCGGAGTCTTCACCACCCAGATGACGCTGGACCTGTCCGCGGATCTGACGTCCACGCTCTACAACCGAAGCGGAGACGCCATCACGATCAACGGTACGCCGATCGGGACTGGGGACTTTCGCTGGCTTCACGCGGACGAGCTGGTGGGTGGGTCCATTGACTTCGGCTCTGGAGTGGTTCGGAAGATCTTGAGCCATACCGCGGGCTACCCATCGAGCGCGGCCACCGTGGTTCCCACCTTCCGGATCGATGATCCCGGCTCGGTGCCAGCGTCCGGGACGATGCAACTGATCCACCACAGCGGAGTGGCTGTGCTCTCCGAGTACACGCCAGCCGCCACACGCTTCTGGCGCTTCCGGATCCCAGTTCAGACCACAGCGGACGGCTACTTTGAGGCCGGAGCCATCGCGCTGGGTGCGGCCATCGTGCCGGGGAAGCGCTGGGCCGAAGGCTTCACGATGGCTGTGGAGCCCATTGTGGCGTCCAGTGACTCCCAGAGCGGGACAAGGCGCCTAGAGGAGAGAGGAGAGCCCAGAAGGCGCCTCACGGTCTCCTGGGCGCACGGCTCCAAGCTGGACCGGCTGCGCTCGGCTCCGGCTACGGTGGACACCTTGAGCGCTGGAGCAACTACTCCGGCTCTGGCTGGACGGGATGATGTGGTCTGGCAGCTCGAAGCGCTGCAGAAGCGCTCCAAGTCTGGCCAGCTTCCGCTGGTGGTCATTCCCAAGATCCCGGCCACGTACACCACGATCACGGATCCCAGCCTGTACCTCTTCGGCGTGCTTGAAGGCACCGTCCAGAGCGCCCAAGTGGTGGGAGATGAAGGCGTCTCCGAGTACGTGAGGATCGAGTCTCTCACCGTGACGGAGCTTGTCTGATGGCACTTCCGAAGAGCTGGCGGGATCTGGTAGGGACTTCCGGCCGGTTCGTCCTGGCGGTGGACTGGTACGAGGAGGGGACGCTCTACTTCTCGGATCAGTCCTTCACGCTCGGAAGTGACCAGGGGGATCTCCAGGTGGAGAGCGGTCTGGGGTCCATCACTGTCAACCGGGCGAACGCCTCCCCGGAAGTGCGGATCGAGATCGATACCCAGCGGGTGGACTGGCTGGCGAGCTGGCGCCGTGGGCTCTTCATTGAGCGGATCCCGGCTCGGCTCTATCGGTGGCACACTGGGGATACCCTCGAGGACACCCGGCTCCTAGTGGACGGCTTCCTGGGCTCCGTGAGCCTGGCGGACCCGACAGCCCGCGGACGCCTGGCGGGAGTTCTGCGGACGCGAGATCGGAGCGTGGGACAACTGCTTCCAAGCACGACGATCGAAACGTCAGCGATCCCTGCGATCATTGTTCCCGGCGCTTCGCTGCCTGGTGTGCTGACTGCTGGCGGACCTAGCCTTGGACTGTCCAGGCCCGAAGTCTTCGGGCGTCCAGGCACTCCGGACGCGGCTCCGGCGGTTCCCCTGCTGGAGCTGACGCTCAATGATGACACGCTAGCCGCTGGCGGTGGGACACCCAAGCCCGCGGTCTGGATGTTGTGCGGCCATGCCTTGCGAACCAGCGCGGTCCGGATCTGGACAATGGGCGTTCCCAACTTCGTGGCGGACGCTACGGTGGTTCTGGAGCAGGATCTCCTCTTGCGGTCCTTCTCTGTGGTGGAGTTCATCACGAACCCCTGGGGCTCATCCGCTGCGGATCGGGTGAACACAGGTGGAGAATACTGGTGGGGCTTCCTTGATACGGGCGCCGTCGTCCAGGAGGGCCGCTCCAATCCCTACCGGCCGGGAGACCTTCGCGGGCTTGGCGATGTGCTCCGCTACCTCTACGAACGGATCGGAGGACGGAAGATCGATCTAGGACGGATGGAGAGCTACGCGGCCGATCTGAACCAGTACCAGATCGATTGTGTGCTCACGGAGCCTGTGGAGCTTCAGGAGTGGATCGACGGAGAGATCCTGCGGGTGTACCCGGTCCGCATCATTGAAGGGCCGCAGGGTCTGTACTGTCGGCGCCGCACCTTCCGCGCAACGGAGGCGGACGCGGTGGTGACGCTCACCACGCGGAGCACAGCCGGGATCCTGGTGGCTGCGGACTCTCCGCTCACGCCCATGGACGTCACGCTCTGCACCCAGATCCGTGTGGAGTATGGCTTCCGGGAGCTGAAGACCTACACGAAGTCCGTCACGGCCGGAGTGACACCCGGCACCGTAGCGCGAGAGGAGGACAGCACGCTCCGCCAGGGTGGAGCACACTTCGCGGAGATCGGTGAGCCGTATGTGGGCACGGTGGACGCTGTGCTGGAGGTTCCCACCACCTGGGATCCGGCTACGGCCCAGCGCTTGGCTCTGGACTTTCTGGACCGGGAGGCGCTGCCGCGCTTCCGCCGGAGCTACGTGGGCGGCGCAGAGCTGGAAGGGCTCACGCTCGGAGATGTGGTCCGGCTGGATGATGCTGATCTGGACGCGGACCAGATCCGACTGGCCACGATCGAGGACATCCAGATCGGTGGCTCTTCGGTCCGCGTTACGGTCGAGCTATTACGGGATCCGCTCCTGTATGATGTGCCCACCAGCTAGGAGTCCAGGATGGCCACCACACTTACGATCGGAGAGCCGAATCGGATCTCCCTTGGCACCACTACGGAAGCCGTCACGGTTCCCAGGAACGCGCGGTATCTGCGGATCGAAGCGCTGGCCCATGATGTGGTCGTGGCTGTCACGGGCTCGGATGGTGGGGCGCTGGCTGCCCATTACGAGACCTTTCCCCAGAAGGCGATCTACCTCCGATCGATGTACAACACCCAGGGGAAGGCACGCCGAGACACGGACCCCGTGGTCTACGTGGCCGTCTCGTCTGGCTCTGGCTCGGTGGCGCTCACTGCGATGTATGAAGGAGCCTGAGCCATGCCTGCTCCTATGTCTGTGACTGGTCCGATCAGCACGAGCAACGCCACCGCATGGAGACAGATCCGAGCCGCTGACATCACGGGGGAGGAGAATACCGGGCTCAAGACGTCGATCGCGGACGTTGGAGACGAGGTTCAATATCGAGGAAGCGCCGCCACTGGCTCCTTTAAGGTGAGCAACAGTTACCGGGCTTTGCTCTCCATCATCGATCCCGACACTGGGAACGCGGTGGACTGGAGCGCGGGAGACTTCCTGGCCATGGAAGTCTGGTTGAAGTACGGAACCAACTACCCGGACGAGAACAAGGAAGGCACCTTGATCGGCGTGCTGGACGCAGCCAACGATCAGGCGCTAGCGGTCGGCACGACGAGCAGCACGAGCCAGCACCGGATCTGTTCAGCCACCTACAGCGCAAGCTCCATTGTTACCATGACATGGGGCGCCGACGATCGGGTCTACGGTTGGATCTCTCTGCCGTCTCAGGCGGGAGGCTCAAACGTGCTGTTGGACATGGCGAACGCTCTACAGATGGACGATTCCACGAGCCCTGCTCGCGTGCAGTCAGCGATCAGCTCGGCGCTGGTCTTCTCCGCGGATACGGACTTGTCGCTGGTGGTGGCTCTGGGTGGGGATATCGACTTTCAAGCCTATTACCGCCTGGTCCGCACTCCAACCGCTCCAGCATAGGAACAGCCATGAGCGTTTACGATCTCGCCCAGCGCGAGCGGCTCCCGTGCTGCACGTTCATTGCTCTGGCTCTACTGGAAGCGGAGGGCCACGAGATCAACGCGATCGAAGATGGGCCGAAGGCTTCCGGCTTGGCCTGGTGGCGTCAGGCGAACGTCTGGGACGGAGATGAGCCCTGGTCCGCGCTCCGCGCTGCTGAAGTGCTGACTAAGGCGCCATCCATCCGGATCCGCTTCGTGAAGGACCAAGCGCCGCCACTCAAGCCTGGCCGCTGGCATGTGGTCCAGCGCTGGCGGAACCTGGACGCTGGAGACGAGCCGGGACCGGAAGACGACCGGGTGATCCCTGGACGCTCCACGGGCCACACGTACCTGGCGCACATGGACGAAGACGGACAAGCCCGGATCGTGCAGTCCTCGGAGGCTCGAGGGTACCGGGACACGGTGGGCACATGGTCCGGCTCTGCTGGCCTGGCCGGATACAGTGTGGGCGTTTGCTATTTACCCAAGGAGTGGTCATGGGCTGGATCCTAGCCTTCTCGGCTCGAATGACGAAGGCGCTCGGACTGGTGGCGGATGCCATCGAAGACGCGCGGAAGGACGATGGCAAGATCTCCCCGGATGAGGCCGAAGCCATCGCGCGGAAGCTCTCGGATCAGGATGACTGGATCCAGATCCGCGTTCGTGGCGTGGATGTGGTAGGACCAGACGCCCAGGCGGATCTCTTCGCTGGGCTGGCGCGTATCTGTGCGCGAGCAAACAACGCCCGTATGGGGTGAGCGATGCTGTCCACCAGGCTGGAGCTGGAAGCGGAGACCATACTGGACGGGATCCCCGATCCGGCTCGGCGGAGCCACGCGGACGGCGTGCTTACTGACACCGTGACCGCGCTC
>CEUI01029972.1_pt1 | contig 13209 bp, 2 predicted proteins | sample 531411 | NCBI WGS metagenome assembly CEUI01 (sample SAMEA2622841, study PRJEB7988) | marine metagenome | isolation source: saline water (ENVO:00002010), including
TTTCTCTTTTGGCATGCCGGTCGTTTCGTCTAGCTCGTGCTTAGAAAGTCTTACCCCTATCACTTCATTATATGCTTTAAATTGTGCGTGGGGATCATCTGATAAAATAACTGGTTGGCCGTCGGGCATTTGAAATTGTTGCATTACCGTAAGATTAAATATATGACGCACAAAATCATATATATCTTGTGAGAAATAGTCGGCTAAAAGAGGATTGGTTGGCGAGTAATTTGGATCAATCTCGTCCAAGACTGCAGCAGGATTTGTTATAATCCCTTCGATAAATTCGTCGCCGGCGCCCATCTCTTTGTTAACACCCACTATAGCCTGGCGTATTTCTTTTTGATCACCAAGGTAGCCCTTATAACCATCATCTTCATGATAAATAAAATCACCTGATGGGTCTTTAAATTCTTTAATAAATTCTTTAAAGTCGATGACCTTTGCGTTAAATGGTAGTTCCAGTGTTTTTTTATCAGTCGTCTTGTTGTAATCAACCGGTGTAAAATTTGTTATAGAATCATAATATTCTTCATCTTTATCTAAAACTCTAGGATACAAGTGTTCTGGATTATAACCAAATTCTGTTTCTTTTATTGCTTTATCGGGTAGGTTCATCCAGGTAGATTTGTAAAAGGGCTGTGCTGTTGTATCTGCTAGTTTATCAAAAATATTCTCATAAAAATTGTATTCTTTAAACAGCCTTTTAAAACTATTACCAACATGTACACACTTTTGCCATCCGACACCAGAATTAATGTTTGGAATATTTTCAATTTTAATTCTGGTGCTCATTGGAAATATTTTTTGAGTATGTGAATAATCCATTAATTCAGATTGTCTAAAGAAAATATTTTTATACTTATGTTCTAAATTTTTTCTTATATCTTTCGTCATCTCAACGGTATATGGCTGCGTCGAGGGCTTCAGTTCTTCCATAACCACAGGCTCGGAAGGACCAGTGGCCTCTATGGACCATTTCATAAAATATTTTTTTAAAGCGCTGTCTTTGGATTTTTTGTATTGACCCTCGTATAATGTATCAATTCCGCTTCCCTCTCCGTCGCCTAAAAGAGAGCCCAACATTCTTTTTTCAAATTGCGCGATGTCATTAAATGGCTCTTTTATTGAAGGAGCATAGTTAACAAACTGGTTTTGCAAATTTCTATTTTGAATCCAATACAATCCTTCTTGTGTTTTAGTTTGCATTGAAGGAGTGTTGCTTCCCCCTAAAAATATATTACATTTTGGATCATTCCAAAAAAACATTTTTGTTTGGTCTAAAGAAGAAAACAGGTCGTTCAAATTTGAATTATGGATTTCGTCAATAAAATTATATATGTATGGAAATGCAGTTTCATTATAATTACCTGGGTTGTTTGCTGCAAAGCTTTCATATTCTGGAATGAAAAAAGAATATAAAGAAGACAAATCTTTAGAAGGGCTAGTATTTCCTAAAGCATCTTGGTTTTTAACTGCGATCGAGGGTGGTGCGGGCAGAATTTGTTTAAAAGAGTGGTCGTAATATCTTGTATTGAAAAGTCTTTTTGGTATCAAACCATCCGACCCATACGGTATTAGCTGTGTGCCATTTGGTGTTTCAACTTCAATTAAGGGTTCTATTTGCTTTTCAGCACCCTCACCAAAAATCATGTCTGTCCACAATACAATATTTTTATTATCAGCTGTATGAGGTTCATCATGGTCTTTACCAACTTGATCTTTCATAAATACTTCAGACCTGATTTTCACCGGATAGATTCTGTATATGTCGTTGAAATCAAAACATCCTCCAAGGTCTTCATCCTGCAATGAAGCTTCCCCAAACAATACATCAATTTTGACCTTAGAAGGGGGCTTTTTAATAAATTCCCCGTCAGTAGGTCCGCCGAGGTTACTTAAATTATAATAATACCCTCTATTGTTGGCTAGATTGTCGCCGGCGTAAGGAGGATTGCCCTGTTGTCCGAACAGATTAGTACTTATATAATTTCTCTCTATAGACATCAGTAACCTCCACTACCGCCTGTATTGCCAGGATTCATGACGGCGGGAGTTTGGGTCGCGACAGTTGGTGCAGATGCCTGAGCGGCTTGCGTGCGGCCCACCTGTCCTCCGCGGTCGAGGGGTCCTTGTGGTCTTGGGCGAACTGGCCTTTCAACATTGGAGCGACCTGTAGCAACTTGCGCATTAAATAAATACTCTGGCTGAATTCCTCGGGCGTAAGCTCGTTCAGAGTTGCTAATAATTTTTTCTACTTTTTGAGAAATTCTTGTTTTTAATTTAGTATCTCTGCCGGGGGAGGTCGAGTTTCCTTTAATTAAAAAATACTCATTATATATTGGAAGGTCTAACGACTCTGGGTATGTTCCCAATAGTGTCGGATTTTTATACCTGACAACTCTACATAACGTAAGTTTTCTATTTACAATATTATTCCACGAATCTGGAGTTATTGGTTGCCACAATGGGCTTTTTATATTGGTATCATTGTTTATTGTATTATGCCCGACATAGGCTTGTAACTCCACCAGTTGTCCATGCATAAGCCAAAACATTATAAACTTGCTTGTGTCTTGAAGTGGATTAAAATTAGAGCTAAATAACTCTTTCCGGAAATTGTTTTTAACAACATTGTTAATACCATGATGAAGTAAAGATTTTAATTGCATCGGCATTTCTTTTATGATTTTTTGCTTTTCGGGTGAAATTTGATTTGCTGGGCGTTGTTTCATTGCCGGGGTAGTTCTTATATCAACAGCTTCATTTCTAATGGTATCTTCGCTTTTGACTCCATCTAAAAATGCAATCACATTATCCGGATTTCTTAGATTCCATTTTTCTAGATCTTTAATGGGCTCAAGTGTTTTTAAATAATGTGCGCCGAGGAGTGACAACATAACCCCGTTGCCGGCAGTATTTGTTTCAACAACTCTTCGAAGATTTTTATTTTTAGATTTGTACCGGCTGTTACTTTCTTTATTAATCATGTCAATCAATTCTTGATCATCTGTAACCTCTTTATTAACAATAAATTTAGTTGTTTTTCCAAAATAATTGTCCGCAATTGCATAATTTTGTTTTTCTAATTCCGATTCCGCTCTGTTGTTTACAATTCTATTAACATCTCTAAATGCTAAATACGAATTAATTTTTTCAGAATAAGAATGCTTTGTGTAGTCTGTCATGTTGTTTTCTATTTGTGACATGTTATAACCCATGATATCCAAAAGAAGAGCTACATTTTTATTTTTATTAAATATGTTTTCCTCTTCATCAATTAAATTAACTGTTTTATCACCACCCAATGTAACATGTGAAGGTGCATAATATCTGTGTTTGTTTGCTAGTGTAAAGCCTTTATTTGTATAAACTTTCTCGTCAACTTTTAAAGAAAGCGTTGGGTTTTCATTACTGTAATACCTTAATGTTTCAATTTTTGTTCTCTTCATTATATCAGAAGCGTTGTATGTTTTTAACCCTTCTACAGCTTCACCTGTGTCAAAATATTCATAACCATAATTTGGATCAATCGATGCATTAACTATTTCGGATGTTATGTTGTTATTGCTGTACCCTTTATATGAATTGCCAAAATATTTTTCTAATTTAAAAACAGACATACGCGGTGTTGACTCATTTTTAGAATGTAAAGCATGAGTTATTTTTTTTCTATTGTTCAAGCTCGAATCAAAAGTCAATTTATTTCTAATTTTGCTTGCAAGCTCTAACATCGTCGTCCTTACAAAATCCATATCTTTTGGATTATTACTTATTGGACATGTTAATGAAAATAATGTTCTAGCCATATCAGCCTGCAGCTCCTCATTGAGCTGTGGGTTATGCCCCATAAACATATTAATAGTTTTAATAAACTGCATCAGCAAGCTCGACCATGGAGTTCTGGGCCCGGAGCTAAAATTTAACACTGTGGTGAGCGACATAAAGTTTTCTGTATATTTTTTATTATATTGATTATACCCGGCTCTTCGTGCAATGTTTGCGACCCTTTCATAGTTTTTAATTGACCTTTCAAAATTAGAAAGTTTGCTGATTAAAAAATTCTGCGTTCTGTCTTCTATCTCTAGCTCGATGCCGTATTGAAAATGCCCCTCTGTCACTTTAGCAATTTGTTTGTCACTAACTTGAAGAAAAATAATATCGCCGGTATTGCCCAAAGACAAATCTATATTATTAATACTACCAATCTCTTCTTCAGTATATTTATCTTTTTTCGATGCTTTAAATTTTGAAGAGCCTGTTTTAATGATGGGCACATCAAATGTTTCTACAACGACATGGTCATCGTATGATCCATCTGGATTTGTAAATGATTTAATTTTCTTACCTCGAAGACGATCGAAACTAGTTTTGTTCTCATCAACACGGCGCCTTATAATTCGAAGCTTTCTTATTTTGGAAGCGGACAACAAGTCATGAACTATAGCATCATCCGGATTGTTATATAATTTAGCGTAATGACTATAATTCTTAAATATTTTTTCTGTTTTTATACCAAAAAGTAAATTTACCACGCCGTTGCGGTTTCTATTAAGATATAAGTCTGTAAAGAAAACATCATCATTTTTTTTATTATAATTGATTTTAGATTTAATTGTATTTGAAGCCTTAATCATATCTTTCTCATTTTCTTTAAAAGATATATCTACTTTTTTAAATCTATCAAACACTCTGTAGTCGGCAATTTTGATATTTGGGATAGTAGATGAAGCCAATTTTTCATCACGGCCTATATTTTTTGTTAGTCCAGTATAGGCTTCACCTGTATCTCTATGATATATTGGACCAAAAAATGGATCACCGGTATCTTCAAGAGAATAATATTTTGATGTTTTTAATGTTTTCTTATTTCTTATAACTTGTTCTGCAGCAACCTTACCCAAAGAAGAAATTAATGGCAAGCGACTCCTTTTCTCGCGATGCAACATATCCATATTTGGATCATAATAACAAGCTGCAAAATATGTTAAATGCGACGGATTATCATTCGGTATTGAAAATATTATTTGGTATGGAATATCATACACTTTATATTCACTTGTTCGTGTTGTCAAATAATTTTTAATTTCAAAACTATCTAACTTTTGTAAATCAATATCTCTACATATAACGCTTGTGGCAGCCCCTTCGGCGGACGTTTGAGATATTTTATCATAATATCCTCCGGGAAACATTTGAATTGGGCTTCGAGATATCTCCCTCGTGGCGCCCTGAGATAAACTCTGTACTACTCTTATTTTAATATTTTTATTAACTTTAGAATTATTAAGCCATGCTTTGTGGTTTGAAGAATCCACAACTTCTTTTACATATAGATTTACTGTTACAATTAATTGGGCGCCTGAACCGCCTTGAACTCTAGAAGAGTAATCATCGTTGTATCTATCAAGCGTTCTATGGTCTTTTGAAACTCTACTGTTGCGAGTATTTTCTCTCTCCTTTAGAGAATCATAGCCTTTTGATATTTTTATACTGCCTATAAACACATCAGGCACAGATTGTCCGAATCTATTTGCTACAATACTCATTAACAAATTTCTCCCGTATCTTCCAGTACATCGCCATATAAGTCGGCACTATTCACATCTGTAGAGAAAATCTCAACGTCTGCACAGTTAATTTCAATATCGGAAAACAAGTTTTTCTTCTTTAATTCTGCTCTTGTATTACATATCACCTCTTCAGAAATTTCTTCGTCAAAAGTAATCTCTAAAAAATTAGCAAGAATATTTTCCATTTTAGGCGGCAAATAAACTTTTTTCCGGTCTTCATCGTTGATATAAGGAGCGTAAAACGCATTTTCTGTTTTTGCTTCAGGATTAAAATATAATTTAATCCATCGCTCGACGTCTAGTCCTGAATCTTCTATAAGAAAAGCCTCTACTTCATAATTGTCTTTTCCATAGGGCACATTATCTTCTTCTATTTCTAGTAAAATTTCACCTCTCTTAACTTCATAATACATTCCGTCTTCAAATGGAACAATTTCATCAGCTCCAACATGTGTTAGTGCGTTGTTAACTGCTATTGCACTAGTGATGTCTTTAGCAAAGTCTATATTATATTTTTCCACAGTGGTAAATTTACATTCTATTTCAATTTGAGGTATCTTCAACGTAGGAAAGCGATTCGTATAAAGTTGCTCAACAGAACTACTAATCTGTCCTTTATAGCACTGCACGTCCCATGAAGGAGCATACTGATTGCCCAAGTCTGAAGTCCCGATTGGTTCTTGCATAATATAATTGTTAAGGATACCAAATTCGTTGTTGTAATTATAGGTGGTTGATAAATGGAACTTAACCCATTCTGCCAATTCGGCCGGGATATCAGGCGCGACGGCATTAATCATATCTTTTTCAGAAAAATATTGCAACCATTGTTCATGAATCTTTGCATCATAGAAATCTGGACTAAAGCCCAAATCTTCGAAGCTAACTAATCCTGAGCCGGCTTTAAAAAAAAGATTGGCGCCTGCGAGATTAGTTCTATCTTTTTTCTCCAATCGTGTAAAATTATATTGAGCTTTTAATCTTGGCGTCTCTTCTTTAATTCTTTTAGTAATATAGTTCTGTTCTTCATCCGGTGATCCGGCATAACGAGCATCATATAAAATATCCTCGTCAAAAAAAGCATAATATTCTGGCTCTAGTTTTCCTTGAGCTAGAAGCTTCTTGCCATGAGAAGTTAACTGTATATCAAATACTTCTTGTTTTTGATCAAAAAATGACATTTATATTACCTTTTTGTTCTATTATTACCTTTTTCATTTAATTTTTTAACTGATGGGGTTTTTGTACTGCGACGTTTTCTTGTATTCGGACGATCGTTGTCCTCTTTCTCTGCTACGCGGGCGAGGGCTTCGCCAATCATGCGCGCTGGAGCAGGGAGTTCTTCTTCTGTCTCTTCAACTGTATGTGGTGTTATTTTCACATCTGCCTCAAGTTGTGCTAGCTCAACCATAGAAAAGAAATCATATGGCCAATTATAACTATATAATGGCTCAACTTCTCTCGAACTTAATTGTACCGCTTCTTTTGGATCAAGTTTACCAGAAGCAATATCTAGTTTTTGATTTTCTTCAATTTGTAATAATAAATCACCTCTAGTTTTTCTTAATGATTTATAATAGTTCCATTCCGCTTTTTGCTTGACTTTAAAAACAAGCCACCTTAAATCTTTATGTAAAGAAACAAAACCAAATTTATTATTATTCTCATCTATTTCTTCTGATTCCTCTCTTAGTGCCTGTGATAACAAAGGATGTGATATGGTTGATGTGCTTTCTCTAGGCTCCTTAATATTCGCTCCCAAATCTGGTGGGAGATTTTGCCACATATCTACCAAATCTTGCTGACTAAACTCATGCTCAAATTCAAATATATACATTGCAAAAGGTTTGACCTCTGGTGTATTAAATTTCCCATGGAATGTTAAGAAATCAAATTTAGGAGGCAATACATAAGTTCTCATTTTTTTAATCATATTAACAACATCTTGTCCTGCAATTGTTAATAATCTTTCTCGTTCAGACTCGCTTGGTTCTCTATCATAAGCAATAGCTGCGTCAATCCTCTCTCTGTTAACAGAGAATAAAACTTTCTTGTTTTTGATAAGTCTAAATGGTATTGCAATAATTGCTTCTTTGACTTTCTTCTTGCTGGGTACTTTACCCACTTTATGATTTCCCTTCTTAATACCCATAGCGTCGGCGAGCGATGGCTTATTGTAGCCATCTGCAACCTCAATAACAACGCCTTCTTCCGGGTTAGAGGGCAAAACTCCATATTGGTGCCACATTCCTTTGGCTATTGAGCCAGAACCGTACTTAGGCAACGTTGCCGATACATTTTTAAAATTAAGCATCGGTGTTTCAAATTTCGTTTCAATAATTAATTTTCGGCTTGCTTTATCAAAATCAAGCACAGGGGCCCCGAATTTTAATCCGTCTCGGGTTTCTTTGGCTGTTTTTTCAAAATCAAATAATGTTTCTGTGAAGTTAATTGAAGCACTAATTTGCATAGCATTTTTTGCTGCGATTGTGCGTCCGACCATACCAATTCTAGCAGAATCAGGTATAACCCCATTTCTTGCATATGTTATCGTTGAGCCAGAAAGAATTGTCAACAAATCAAATCTAGAATTATCTAATGTAGGATCATGTTTTACAGGATCAAATTCGATCTTGACCAATGAACCACTATGAGGTTGTTGATATCCATAATCGTAATCTAAATCATAATAAGGAGGTGTGAATGGCGCGTACCCAGTAGCCTTTCCTCTACCAGAGTTGCTAGGAGAACCAAAAACTTCATTTGTAAAAAGAGTCGTTGGCATCGATGTTGATTGTGTAAAAGCGTTTGCAACCGGTGGGCCAAATGCATGCGGCTTATCATACATTGAAAAAGAGCCTGTTTTTTTGATTATGATGAACATCTCATATGGTACCGTACCTGACATTTGTCCAAATCTGGGATCGAGATCGCCAAATTCTGATTTAATAGGCGCTTTGTCGACAAAAAAGTGCATTGTTTCCGCCAAGAAATTGTGCATTGCTAACTTATACCTCTTATCTTTTGTTGAATTAAAGGCTGCGCCAACATCCGTAGCTACGTTAGATGCTGATGGATGTGGTTCAGAATCTCGCATTCGCAAACCTCTATAAAATTCTGATGGATCTAAAACACTTTCGAATTGTAATCTTTTTGAAAAATCACGATTTAAGCGAAATCCATAATCATTTATACCCTGAGTAGTTTTAAAAGAGGCTGATGACTCGTAACTGGCTGAAACAGTTGGCAAAAGTCCAGAAAAATCAAAAGTATGCACTGGGTAGTCAACGGCTATACCAGATTTTATTGTATTATATACAATACCTGGTGCAAAATATGGCGCCGTAATAGCTCTTTTATATCCTAACTCATTATCTGCTAATTGTTTTGCTATACCCGGTACCAAAGCTGTATCGAAAAATGACGCTGAGAATAAGCTAGCTAGATCAAGTGTTCTTAAAACGGGATAAAACCCACTATAAGGCAAAAACTTCATGAGAGCCTTGCATTTTAAAGTAAGTGATGTGTCTTCTGCTCTTTGTATTTTAGTACCATTACTAAATGTTGTGTTACGATGCTCCTCTACTATGTTAAAATGCTTAAGGAAATCACTATGAGCATAATCCTTGTAGAAGCTATCATTTGTACTATTTAATTCAGCCGTGCCTGTTAGTGTCAAAAATCCTTCGTTATCTGCTAAAAAGTCGGATGCTTTAGTATTCACATAATAATCCATATGTTCACTAATTCTAAATTCTGGTAATAACGAGAAATCTTTACCTTGGCGGCGCAAATCTTCAGCCCAATTTTCGTATGTACCTTGTGGGAAGGGTTGTTTACCAGACTGCTGACCAGCCTCCCATTTTGTGTCGCCGGCCAACATATACGTCAAAGTTTTGGTTCCGCCGGTAGGAATCCAAACATTTTCAATCGCTCGGCGAGCATATATTGGACTCATTTGGGCGCCACGACCTTTAGAAACACCGCCAGAACTTTTAGCTGAGTCAATAGTGTTCCATTGTGGATACATACTCCACAATTCACCTAATCCGCCGGAAATCATTGGGGCGATGGCGCCGGTGCCGTGAGCAGTACCGGTGGATCCCAAACCATTAATTGTAATAGAGGTTTCGAAAGACGTATTTCCTAAATTATCAGCAGTTCTTGCATCGAGCGGCCACATGCTTCCCGTGTCCCCAATACAAGGTCTTACCGCAGTAGAGCCACCGCCTTGATCTTTTGTCGTCCATGATTTTCCAAATGAGTTTATGAACCCTTTTGCGCTTCCGTTTGTCCACGACTCGTGAGGTATTGGATTTTTAATAATCCTATTGTTTCTATTTTCACGCCAGAACGAAATAAAATAGTTTTTTCTTGTGTATGTTTTCGAAAGATATTCATTTTTTTCTCTTGGCCAAACTCTTTCTTTGTAATTTAATGAAACAAATTTTTCAACCGGGGTGGTGTCGCCGGCTAAACCATTATATAAATAAATCGCAGTTAAATCTTCGTAAGGAAGATCTTCTGTATTGACATTAACATTCATTAATGTATCAATTTCATTTCTACTAAAACTAGCTAATTTATTGCCATATGAATGTTCTAGAGTAATTAAATCCGCCACTAATTGATTCGGATCTCTTTTTACTTCGTTTTGAATGCCTTGTCCAGCGCGGGCGTCGTCGACCGCGTTTAGATCATCTGGCTTGTATAAGAACCTATGTCTTAATGGCTTATATCGCGAAGTAACTACTGGTTCCGTAAAAGATCTGAAATGTGGTGAGCGCATTTCTTTATAATAATTGCCATTGTCATCTGTGAACAGGCGCGCGGGTTTTTGAATACATATTCTGTTGTTTGCGCGCATGTGACGGGCAACCGGATGTTCTCCAGCTCTTGTTTGTTTAAATGACGGATAATGATAGGGCCCGTTGTGTTTAAGCAAATATGTATTTAAAACATCTCTTCCGGCGTTGACAGTGGTTGTCATTAGTTTTGTATTAAAACCAGAGCCGCTTAAGAAATTTTCGCTAGCTGTAACGGCAGAAACAATATGTGTATTTAGTCCGACGAAATCTGTCACCCACCGGGAGCCGGCTGCAAAGCCTGATGGTTTCTTATTTTGATCATAGGCCCCAAATGTTCTGGCGCCGGAAGCAATATAACTACTAATTTCACTTGAACTAATAGTTGTGATCGATGGAGTATAGATGTAACCATTTGATTTTGCTTTTCTTTCTTCACCACTTGGGTGCGCATGCCTTAGTGGAGCGGAATCGCCTATAGGGTGTGTATTTAATGATGAAGTGATCCATGAATATTGACGATCAGAAGAAGGAATCGGTGTAATCACAAAACCATTATTATAAACTGATGATGTTAATACTGTAGATCCTGGTCTTTTTAGTAATAATATATGATTATTGTGTATGTCATGAAAAGATGCTGTTCCTGCCCTTCGAAGGTTAAAGCCAGGGTTACCTATGTATTTGCCTTCGGCTTCGCTTAGAAGCGTTTTTAGGGGCTGTCTGACCGACAAATTCCTGTAGTTTAAGTTATTATATACACTGTATGTTCTAGAAGCTTCATCCAAGAAGCCAAGAGAATTGACTTCGGGACCGCCAGGAGCTGAAAATCTATCATTAATAACAGTTTTCTGTCTTGTTGAAAGATCTCTTAGCGTAGTTCTTTCGTCTACTTTGTAATCTTGCAAGTCACTGAAAACAATAGATTTAGAATCGGATCCAGAACTTGGAAGATTGCCTGTATGATGTACAAACCAAAGATTGTTAACATCAGAACCAACAGTCTGTACAAGTTCATAATTGTGATGATAGTTTCCAAGTATTCTTAGTCCGTTAAATGATGACGTGACTGTTTTGATATTTTTAATGTTGACAGGTCTTTTAACTAATTCTTCGCGGTAAAATGAAGATCTGGCTTTGTGGAAACCATTCCCACCAGGGCCGTGAATTTTTGCTGCTTTATTTATACCACCGGTAAAGTTCGTTGGGAAAGTAGCTGTTGTATTGGCATTCCAGTTACTATAGTTGCTAAGCACTATGGCTGAGTTTCCTGCCTCTCCTTTAACGTCTTGAGTTAAAAGCACTTCACCAGTGGCTCCGCCGCCGGATGTTGCGGTAATATTTAGGGATGATGCATTAACACTACTAATGAGGATTGAAGCCATTCCTGCGGCGTTATTGGTAGGAGGATCCATAGCCGTATTTGTGCCGGCGGCGCCGTCGCCGTCATTATCAACTTCGAATACTACCGATGTGCCTTCCGTGTCGGTCAATGTTATTGTGGTAGTTTCGTTTGGTTTATCAGTAAATGTGAATGTCGCGGTGGCGGCAACTTCATCTGTAAAACGTATTCTCCACCCCTCAGCTCTAGTTAACTCGTTATCAGTACTAGTTTTTATTGTATTGACAACGTTAATTGGTGTGTGACGATAACTAAGCCCCCCAACATGTTCATTGGTAAAAGGGCCCTGCATGGGAACTTCAGAATTATAACTGTCATGGTGCAAATTGGTAAATTCATAACTGGCTTTAAAATTTGTACTTACTGGACTGTTTGTATCATTTTTTTGTTTATAAATTGTAAATGGCGCCACGGTGTCTATTTTTGAAACATTTTCCTCCTCAATAAAGCTACCAGCTTCATTTTTTTGGAATACTCTAGCTTGTCCACTAAACCTTTCCTTTTCTTGTCGATGAGGGATTGTATCTTGCAATCCATATTCTGAATTTAATTCCGTCACATCAACTTTAATATAGTCACTATTAGTTTCAGACGATCCTCTAAACGGCAAAACGTCTTTTTCAAAATTAATTTTTTTGTTTTTATATTGATTGTTGCCTTGTTCGATTGGAAACACGACGCCGGCGGAAATACCAGGAGATAATCTTCTGTTATAAAGTGAAGAAATGATATTTTTTCTCAATACCTCTCTGTTAGCATCTACAATAGAGTTGCCTATAGTATTTTTGTTCCTAGCACTAATTTCATGATTTCTAAGTGTTTTGGCGCCTTTATCGGGGTTAACAAAATAATTTGTTGTCTGATTGATTGGGCCGTCGGCTGGTGCTAAGAAGGCATGCCTAGAAGTCTCTGTCGTTGGGTCTGCGGCGCCCCCCTGAGTTTGTTTAGAATACTTTTTATACCCTGGGGGTGTGTCGCCAATAATCATGTTGGTACCATGATGCGGCGGGAGTGGTTTATATTCCGGTTCAAAATTAACGTCAATATATCTAACAAACGGATGCTTATATTTATTTCTTTCAAGAAGGTGGCTCTCGACAGTTGTTCTAATATCACCAGAAACATTGGCTGATACAGGTACAATACTTTCTAACATCTTGTTGATTGTAAAATCAACCCACTTATAAAATTCTAAAAACCTATCAAAATCAACGGATTTACCAACTCTTTGAAAGAATATATTCCTCAATTTATTTAATTGTTTATATTCTAAACGATATCTATGAACAGGGTGTCCAATAATATTATTAAACTCTAATACTGTAGAAAACATGTTCAACATTTGATCAGAAACAATTTGATACGGACTCTTTTCAATAGCCGCAAAATAAGTTGTTGGCCTTTGTGTTTTCGATAAGACGTCTTGATC
>CEUI01020493.1_pt1 | contig 13195 bp, 29 predicted proteins | sample 531411 | NCBI WGS metagenome assembly CEUI01 (sample SAMEA2622841, study PRJEB7988) | marine metagenome | isolation source: saline water (ENVO:00002010), including
CAACCATTGTCTTCGATTTCAGTCTTCAATTGCTCAAGTGTGTACTCATCACGATAATAATCAGTTAAGTTTTCTATTGCTATTTGGACAAGGGTGCCCATATCCATATCATCAACTAAACGGGTGGCAAAGTTTTCTGCTAAAGTGTCGTGTTCGTTATACATTTACAATATCCTTTGATTTAAAGAGTTTAGAGGGGCATTCGTTCATGTCAATGACCTGAATTCTTACCTTGGTTGCGCCGAATTGTTCAGTAAAGATTTTAACATATTCTTCGGCATCTTCCATAGAGGTTGCCTTTGTGAAAAGCAAATCTTCTTCAGTTTTGTTAGGGGGAATGCCCCAAATGGCAAATTCTTTCATTATTCACCTGCCTTTTCTTGTTCGACAACCATCGCGGCTGCTTGTTTCAATACACATACGCAACCTGCTTGGGTGCGGAAGTCACCAACCATTTTCCAATCTGCATCCGTGGGCATATGGACGTTGTACGCCAAACGATCCCACTTCTTGAGTGCGAGGTGGTTGAAGTGTCCGTCATTCTTCGGGCTCATGAGAGCCTCCATGCCAAAATAATTCTTGACCATATCCAACAGTGCTGGCTTGACAAGCTGGCGATAATACTGTTGGTGGGTGCAAGCGTTGTTTTGGATGTAGTCTTTGCGGGTATAGATAAATGGTACTGAGGGATGGGCCATAATTTTGTTTCCTTTGTCTGTTTAAGATGTACCCATTATACTAAACTGTGCGGAAATAGCAAGGGTTTTTTCACTGTTTTTTCCCTTTGTTTCCCGCCACTTAGGGGTAAAACGACATTGCTGGAGTTAGGCTCCTTTGCTGGAGTTGGGGCCAATTGCTGGCACTTACGGGGATCTAGTAGATCCATCGGCATCACGCACCTCTAAATAAAAACCCTTTAAAATCAAGTACTTAGGTAAGTAGCTGTTTTTAAAGGGGAATTGGAGATCACTTTTTGGGAGGGATCGCTTTAAGGCTAGTGACACCCACACCCACAGGGCAGATGTCGTAGGTGGCGCTATCCTTGGCAATCATCACAAAACTAAGGCCCATGTCGTTAGACTTGACCAGCACTCTGCCACCCCACAAATCGATATCCTGCACTTCCACCAGTCGGCATTTGAAGGAGCCAACAAATTTGCTGATCTGCTTCTCCACCTCTGCAACAGAGGCAACCGCTGGAAGAAAACAAAAAAGGACTCCTGCAACCAGAAATCCCAATATAAAACTCTTAATATTCTGAATCATAATTAATTGCCACCACTCTCTCTTTTGTCTCAAAGTACGGGTTCTTCGCGTTGTAAGGAGTTGTAAGCCACATGCGCTGACATCTGCTTGGTCGAGGCTTTGGAGCGCACAGATCCGTGAGGATAATGTGACCGTCAAACTCCCTCTCGTTTACCCAGCAAGTTGGGGCGTCAAAGCAAGTGCCACCACTCAAGACCCTCTTGGCCTTTAGTTTGTCGCCCTTGCGCCATACAAATACTCCCTCTTCGCTTACAGCTGTATCGAATGGCACAACCGTAAAGGTCGCCAGTTCTCCAAGTTTATTTAATTCCCCGAAGAAGGCAGACAACATGGCATCATCCACGCTGCCGCTCTGATCAATGCTCACTGCCACGCGAGCTTGACGGTTGGTTTTGCGGCCAGGATGAAGATAGGGGTAACGCTTGTTAATCCTTTTCACCGTGGACGACTTATCGGCCTTTTGGGAGGTCTTAATGAAAAATCTCAAAACCTTTTTCCAGTCCAGTGAGCCATCTATGCGCTGCAGAATATCCCTTTGTATAGACTGTGGAACAGACCCCCAGCCGCCACTAGAGCTGGCCTCTTTAGCTGCGTCCTTCATCATCTGCTTCAACCTCTCCTGTGCCTTCTGGTGGTCTCCGGCGTTGGCCTGATCTTCTCCCCAGCCAGTATGGTCATCGAAGTCATCAATATCCGACAAGCTAGGCTTGGATGGGGAGGACTCTTCTCCTGCCGATCCTTTACTCTCTTCTTGTTGTTGCCGCTTTTTTAAGAGCTCATGATACTGCTCTGCAGACAAGCCACGTGGCATCTCCTCAAACTCACCCTCCGATGGCACGAGAGCCCCTTCGGGTAGGTGGCGCAAATGACTGTTAATGGCTAAGTCTGTGGCAAAATTCCACAGCTTAGTTACCGTCTTGCCATCTCCAGGAAGACGACCAGTTACATGCTCAAAGATAACGTGATAAAATTCGTGCTTAAGAACGTCTGACATCTCCTCATCAGTGAGACCTCTGAAATAATCAGGATTATAAAGAAGGGTAAAAAACCCATCTTCATCCAACCTCATACCAGCAGTTGGCAGAGCGTGAGTTTCGCGTTTGTCGATGCGGCGGCTGAGGGCTGCGAAGAATGGCTCATCCATAAGAAGGCGAGCGGTGTGCTTATTGAGATCAAACTTATCTTTTATCACTGAAAAGCCTTTCTATGAATCTTGTTCTGCAGAATCATCTTCTGCGCTGGTGAGCATTGCAACCAAGTCTTCCTTTATGAGAGGGTGTAGATTGATCGTGTTTTGAATATCACCACCGGAACTGGTGAGAGAATACCACAGCTTCATAGCCACCTCTGACGGAAGGGTCTTAAAGTAGGCCGCAAGATTTTTTAACTCCTTTTTCTTTAGGAGTGAATTGAACGACCCTTCTGCTTCCATTTTCTCTACCAGTGCGGAGTGCTGGTTAATCCCAAAGCCCTCAGTAAGTTCAATCTTGCCATCCTTGAGAATATCTTTGACTGTAACAATTTTTTGGTAGTTTTTGATAAAGTCCGTCAAGGCGATTGCAGCTTCAAAGCCAACAAACACAGAGGCTAAATTAAAGACCACGGGAGATCTAGGGTTAGAGTAGGCATCGGCAAGAGCCAGTGTTTGATTAAGGCGATCCCACGATCTACGCGAAGGATACACCTTGTTGGGCTCAAAATCATCAAGATGCTCTAGGTGCTTTCGGTTCTGATTAATAAAGTCCCAGATAATTTCATTTACAGTGCCCTTGGCCCAACTCAACCAATCCTCCACCGTTGGCTCAACATCAAAAGTAGCCCAACGATCTAGTTCGGCTGGATCCATCTCCCCTACCTGATATTGGGAGCCATGCTCGCCACCATTAATCGCGGCGCAAATCACAGTATCATCGTGAAGGTGCCAGCCGGCCAGTTTACGAGAATCAGTAAGTTCAAAAATGCCTTGACGAACCTCAATCGTTGCACGATCAATCTCATCAAAAAACAAAATGACTGGCTCCGTACATGCTTGCACTAGCCAGTCAAAAGGGCGGAACTTAGACGCCTGTTCTCCATTAATGCTTATGCCATCTGGAGAGGGGATACCCAAGAGATCTCCCTCGGTCATTTGCGAGGCTCGGCGCTCTACGACAGGGAGTCGCATCTTTTTGGCGACCTGATAAACCACTTGAGATTTTCCAATACCGTGGCGACCTCGAAGGAGGACAGGATAGCGAGAATCAAGAATAAGGGGGGCGGTTTTGTTGAATGTCTTAAAATCGATAGTCATCGGTTCTCCAAGGTAAAAGTGATCTCTAAAAGACCTTTAAAAACAGGCTGATATGCCAAAACGTATCCCCATTATACCACCTTTGCGAGATCCTGTCAAGTTCCTTTATCCTGCAAAAACCTTTCTGCTTTCTTTTTAAGGACTTGCACCATCTTCTCGGTAGTTAGGAGGCTACGCAGGTATAAAACCAGCACACCATCCATTGCCCCTCTAATTAGTTTCTTTTTCGCTTGTTTGAACATTTTCGCTCCTCTGAAATTAAGTTTTCCTTTCTTAATTCAAAGAGGGTTTGAGTGCTGTCTCCCCACTGTACTAAATAAACGTCCCTAGAGTACGGAGAAGGCTGATGTTCGATAACGATCCCATAATCAATGCCAAGCTCGGTAGGTGCTTTTATTTTTGTTCCTGCGGCAACTTTCCTCATCTTACCGTCCGTTGGGGTACTTGTAAGCTCGGCCTCGCTTAATGGCATCGCCGTTTTTCAACATCTGCTTGATGACTTTAGAGACAATCTTGGTATTTAATCCCGACTCTGTGGCCAGCTCGCTGACTGTCTTATACTTGAAGAAAGACATAAACCCATCAATGGTTGCGAAGTCATCATTAAAAGAATCTCTGTTTTTTGTTTTCATTTTTTAAGCCTCTCTCTGATCGCCTGCTTTTCCTCATCTGTGAAGGTTCTGTTTTTCTTTACGCAGGAAAGCTCCTTGGCAACTTCCAGCAGGCACTCTTTGCTTACTGAAAAGTTCCCCTCCATGTCGCCATCTTGTATAACACTACACCCCATTCTCACAAGCTTGTTTTTTGAGAAAGTATATTTCTTCTTTGTCTCCCTCGATATGTGAACTCCGACGGCTCCATCGCGGAGGTCGTAGAGATGGTCTTCAGGTGAAACCCTCTTGCGAGTGGGAGACACTGGTTCACCTGCGTCGTTCAGCTTGTACCTTAAATTAAACTCTTCGCAGATGGCCCTGAAGCTTTTACTCTCTTTGTGTGTGGCCATTAGTGACACTCCGTGTACTGTAGCTCCCACTGACATGGGGTGGAAGAGTAGAAAGAGCAATAGTCATAACGGCATGTTTCGCCACCTTCTTCGATTTCCCAAGCACAGCAGTCACCATACGAACTAGACTCACACAGCTCAGGCGACTGGTCGTGGGGGTAGTTCTCGGAGCAGAAGCGAGGGTCGTCATCTGCAGCAACCGAAAGAGGCGAGCCACACGAGGACGCAACCAGCATAAATAAAACTAACCATCTCATTAAAGCACCTCCTCTAAAATCCAGTTGTCGTTAAACACACCACGTTGTTCGGCCTTCTCTTTTCGGAAAACCTCCAGGTGCTCTGGTTGGTAGCCCATGTTCTCGGCCAGTGCAAAGATAACCTCTTGCACATCAGCCAACTCCTCGATGCATGGGTGCTGGAGAAATTCATCCGTCTCCTCGACGAGCTTCTTTCTGAGGTAGCTTCCCTTTTCAAAGCCTTCTTTTATTTGGCGCACAGTATATTTCTTTCCCTTGGCCTCTAGGATTTCGGGGATACGATCTCTTACAAGCTTGTTGTAGGTCGCCATTAGTCACCCCAACGATACATAAGGGCTACATTGGGGATGGGGGTGATACCGAAACCATCCGTACCATAGCGCATGGTCAGCGGAAGCTCAAAACGAACAACCATATTCTCCCAAAAGAACATTTGAAGTCCAACACCGGGGCCAGAAGCAAGATTAAAACTCTCCTCAACCACGTCGGTGCAATTGTCAACTTGTGTATCCTCATTCCAGTCGCAGTTCTGGTAGGTGTCCTTAGACATCATTCCGGCGATGCCAAAGCTGCCATAAATGCCCACTCTGCCGTTCTGGTGAAAGGTATATCGATAATTTGCACCAGCAGCAATCAATCCTCCGTCCTCGCTCCAATAGGGAAGGCCCGTTAATTGGAAGCCGTGGCCGCTGTCGAGATCCAAGGCGTAAGATAGTCCCACGCCGTATGTAGATCCGGCTGCGAAGCCTAGTGAGTTCTTTGTTGCGTCGGCTGTGGCGGGTAGTAACAGTGCTGCAAACATTAATCCCAGTAACTTATTCATCTTACTCTTCCTCTTCTTTTGGTGGAAAGAACTTGTCTCTCAACACGAGAACTCCAATGGTTCCCCCAAAAACTATAACAAAATTTATTACACTTACAATCATCAAGTCTGATAAAAATTCAAAACTCATACTAAACTCCCCAAAGACAATCTGTCTCTACTTTCTTTTTTTGACTTTCCCTGTGTTTGCGGAGCCCCTTGATGTTCTCATCAGAAAGACTAAGCCAAGCACCCTTGTAGTGAATAATGGCGTAACATTCGTCCAGTAATTCTTTTTTGTGTGCCAGTTTAGCACTCAGCACTTCTATCTGTTCTCTCAATTCCCGAACCTCTGCTTCGAGGCTCTGTATCTTATTATCTTCTTCCATAATGTCATTGTACCACAAAAGTGGCTTCCTGTAAAGTAATTATTCTTCATTAGCGTTTTTCTCAAAACTTTGGATAAGCTCTGCATAGCAGGAGAGACAGCTTCTCTTGCTCATCTTCTCTCTAACGCACTCTGCGAACTCGTGCTTATTTTCGCAAGAGTCGCAGAGGCGCTCAATATCTTTATCGTTTAATCTGTTGCAGATACAAACAATCAAAGCCTCTCCTACTTAATATCAATAACAGTAGGCTTGGCCTCCTCTACTTGAGGAATGCTGATCTTTAACAAGCCGTTATCAAAAGACGCCAATGCGTTCTTCATGTTCAGTTCGCTGTTGTAATCAACAAAAGACTTCGCAAAAGAACGTCTGGCAATCTTTCGCGTGGAAACTTCTCCCTCTGTCGTTTTCTCGCACGTAATTGTTATAGAGTTATCTTTGACTTCGATATTTAAATCTTCTTTCGAAAACCCAGCAAGAGCCATCTCAATCACCTGATCTCCTTCATCAGTTTTGTAAATATCAGTCAATGGATAACCCTCAGTCGAGCGCCGGAACAAAGAGTCATCAAATACCTGATCAAAAAACTGATCAAGGACGCTCCGCCCCATAATTGACGGGAAGTAGTGGTTTCGTTTAATCATAGAATTAGTCATATTTATTCTCCTTTATAAGCAAGTTATGACTTGGTTAATATGCCCCACAATTGGCGACATAACAATAATATACACACCCATTTGCAAGCGTCAAGAGCTATTCAACGTATGATAATATACTAAGCAAAAACATTCCCGTCACGAACAGTGCAGAAACTGTCCACACTATAATGTCTAGCACGGTATGTTTCATTGTTTCTCCTCTCTCGGTGTGCGATCAGGTGTTTTTCATTATAAACTTATATAATTTCTTTGCCGACTGTTCAATTGTATCATGTTCTGTGTCAATAGTCAAGTCACAAACGAGCGGTGAATCAAAGGGGTCTGAAATACCTGTAAAGTTTTTGATCTTCTCAGGGTGATCATCTGGCAAAAGGGCCTTGTGGTAGAGTCCCTTGGGATCTCTTTCCTTTAAAACATCCAGTGGGGCCTTGACATAAACAGTTTTTACGTTGCCCCCCATTTGGCGGAGCTCCTTGCGGATGTCCTCATAGGGATTGATGGCCGACATTAGGCAGATTACGCCATTCTTCGAAAGGACATTCCCTACAAATCCGAGCCTTCGGATATTCTCGTTCCTATCTTCCTTAGAAAAGCCCAGATCTTTGCACAAGTTTTGCCGATAATAATCGCCATCTATCACTTCAACATTGTAATTTTTCTTACGCAGTATGTTAGCTACCTCTTGTGCAATGGTTGATTTTCCAGACCCTGATAGTCCTGTCATCTGAATAAATAATCCTTTTTTCTTTCCCCATGAAATCATCGTCCAAGCCCTCTCGTGTAAATTGTATAATACAAAACTAAATAGTTGATAAACAGCCGAAGTACCTAAAGCCTTCTTTATAGATCCTGTCTGGTAAAAAGTCAATGCCGTAAGGTTGAAAAACGCGGACGCTTTCCAGCTAATAGATTTTACCAGTGTTCTCCACCTACTTTCCATAACAATAATAAGTAGTTATGGACAATCGTATAGAGTTTTATTTTCTCACAATTGAGTGATATACATTCATCACTCGTCGGACGTAGTTCATTCGCAACTTCTTGAAGCAGGTGTTTCCTGCGTTATAGGCACACAGGGCCAGGTATTTGTCTCCAGACGCTCTTCGCATCCACCGAGCCAGTGCTGCTGTTCCGGCCTTAATATTGGTTGCCGGATCTTTTAATTCGTCGCAAGTGTAGAGCGAGCCATCTGGCTTAGGATTCCACTTGGGGATCACCTGCATCAAGCCGCATGCACCAGCTTTGCTTTCGGCCTTCGGATACCATGAGCTCTCCACCTGAATAACTGCAGCGACGAGTTCGGGCTCTAAGCCATTGGCGAGGGACTCTTCCACGATGATAGGTGTCACCTCCTCAATCATCTTCTCCTGCACACTGGTGAAAGCAAGCATGATGGTGAAAGCACCATATTCAAGGGTTTTTATCATTTGTCTTCTTTTCTTCCTGCAAGTCCCATAAGACATGCTTGGTTACTTCGTACATTTCGCGGTGGAATTCCCGCTTGTGCTCGTCGTCTTGAGTAAAAGATTTAATGTGGTGGCCAATCATGGTATCGAAGGCTTTTCGTTCGGCGTCAGACATTAGGATATCCTTTCTATGTGCCAGTAGTGATCAAAATTCATAAAGCGGCCGTTGTGTAAAATTCTGTCGTACCTCTCTGTGTGTCCACAGAAACCATCATAGGGACGCTCCTCTTCGACGGAGGCGACATAAATACCATAGCACCACTCAATGTCCTCTGGCTGAATACTCGTCTCCTCAGTGGTGGTGCACATCCGAATCAAATCGCCGACTTTAAAGCGGTGTCTTGTCATCTTCTACTTGTTCTCTTCTAAGAGCTTAAGGAGGACATCAATATTTTGAGTCACCCATTCATCAAACCTCTTCTTGGACCATTTCTTTAAATTCTGTTCTTTCTTGAAACGCTCTACAAACTCCTCTGACAAATCAAAATCAAGCTCTACACCCTCTTCTGATTTTCGAGCCGCTGTTATCGTAAAGAGTTTTTTGTTTTCCTCAGACATCTTTAATCACCTCCACTTCATTTTTTGTTTCAATCCACACTCGTGCGCCACAAGAGAGTGGCTTATGTGGGGAATAAATAACCTTAGCAACATGGTTGCCCTCATCATCTTTAATTATGGCCTCGTAACCGTATTCGTTAGATTTATATGTTTTTACTGTTAAAACCGGAACAAGATCGCACAGATCAGCCTTAGTGTTCTGGCGAATCTTATTCTGGTTGACATGAATTACTGTCTTCATCTTATTGAAGAATGCCTAAAAACTTTAACGTCAAAACTACAACTGCAGTCTTAAAAGCGATATCGGCGCCTTTTGCCAAAGTAGTGATAGCAGACTCTCTAAGAGCTTTCATCATTTCACTGTTCATTGTCTTCCTCCTTTGCTCCCGGTGAGGAGCGTTGTGGATCCCTGAAGCCTTTCAGGTATCTTTCTTGACATTCAAACATTTGTGATTGTCCAAATGGTAGAATTTTATAAACTTTTGCACCTTGGGCATGCGTAGTTACGATGCCCGTCTTGTTGCTGATAACCACTGAGGGTTTGCCTTTAATCGGGTAAAGGTGATAAGGCATTGCCTGTGCTTCTCTTATTTGTACGATGTCTCCATTTTCATATTTTGGCTCTCTTCTTGCTTCCGCCAGCACCTTCGTGGCATACTTGTTTTCGCAGAGTGCTCGGTATTGTTTTTCAGTAGGCACAAATGATGGGTTGGCAATGATTTTGTTTGCAATATCATTAAAATATGGAGGGTTAGCCAAATAATACCTCGCGCAAATAAGGGCAGATGGCATTAGATTTTCTACATACTCTTTTCGCCAATCCTCAACATATTTTTTTCCCTCATCAGAAGCAAGATACTCGATCCTTTCAAATGCGGCCATTTGTTTTTCAGTAAGGCGCCCCCATTTCTCAAGATTAGCTTTAAGGGACTCAAGGAAAGAGATGGTGTCCCCATCCTCTTCTTCTTGTTTTTTCTCAATCAGACTGTCTAGCCGGTCTTTTGTCATATAAACTCCTAAAAAAGCTATTCTATCACAGGTGGGATCATTTGTCAAGTCTATTCTGCGCTGTCGCCATAAATCCTTTTATTATAGGACTTTATGAGGGCATCCACGATCTCGATCTCTGTCCTCTTTAGCATTGCATTAATGATCCTCTCTGGGCCTATTTCGTACTGCAGATCTAGCTTGGAGTCCTCAGCACAAATGCTGAAGTAGCTGAAAAGTGATTGGAAAATGGCATTTTGTAAAATAAGGAGGTCGTTCTCCGGTGGAGAGATCCAGTCACCTGGCTCATTTGCAACACTCTCAACATTTAGTCTCAAAATCTCGTCGTATCTCTTCTTACTGTTCATTGTTCAATCTCACAAGGGAGTCTTTCACTTCCCACGTCACCGGCATGGCTGAACCAAAGGAGCTCTTCCCCGAATTAACCCAGTGGACCTGAAAGGTATGGGTCTCCTCTGTGCCTTCAGCTATAACAACCCCTAGTAGCGCATCTCTATTCCAGGGCCTAAGACCCTGCACCAAATCACCAACACTCAAATTCATAAAACGAACCTAATCATTCATCTTCCAGTTTGCTTCGATGCCGCGAGGAGAAAAGGATATGAGCACATCGCCCAGCTTCTCTTTCATCAAAATAGAAACAACCTTAATCGTCTCCATGCTGTGGCCCTGCATCTCAAAAGACACCTTCAGCTCACCACGAGAAGCACGTGCAAAAACGTCGCTGCAGTACTCCTCGGCGAGAGCCTCGCATTCTGCTGGCACATCGCCCGAATGACCCTCTGCTTCGCGCTGACGCTTTAAGGAGTCCTGCGCCTTATCAAACAATTGTTTTTTAATACTCATTTCCACACCCACATTATTCATTATTTATTTAGTTGCCTTCTTCTTGGCCTTCGATTTCTTGGCCGGCTTTGAAAGGAGGGCATTGATTTTAGCCTTAAGATCTTCGCTTTCGGCCCTCATTTCCTCTACCTTGGCAGCAAACAGGCTGTTCTCCCTCTTTAGGGCCTCAATATCGCTCTTCATTGCATTAAATGCCTCTCTAAGATGGGCACTTACGGTAATCTTTTCTTCAGATGAGTTTTCAGCCGCCATTGCCGCATTGACTCCCATGACAATATTTTTCTGCATTTTCTCGTCTCCTTAGTTTATAAATCCATGCTTTTTAGGATTTCGTTAGTATCTTCAATAAATTTAGTGTGCATGTGTGTCCAGCCCTTGTACTTGTCTCCAAGATGATCGGGATCCCCATGCTCGCCAAAGTTGGCCGCATAGATGGCGACGTGAACGAGCTCGTGGACGAACGAAGTTTTAGCCAACTTAGGATGACTTCCTTTGCCAATCCAGACAAAAATATATTTCCCCCGGTTGCCGGTGAGACCGTTGACCACACTCTGGCCGGCACGGAAATCCCCATCCATGCCATAAATGCGAGCAACCAGCCTCTGATACGTGCCATACTCAATGATGAGTTCGTTGAGGGCTGATAAGAGGAGCCCATCATTGTCCCCAAACTTATTCATCCACTCCACATAAAAGACGTGCATTGCCAAAGAAGTGTGCGAAGGATAGAAATAATCACAATCATCTGTCTGCTGATATGTAAATTTATATCCGGGCACCCTGTGGAGCTTATTAGCTGGGATGGTGGCACAGGTCTTGTTGGTTATCTGTTTGTGAAAAATTGCGGTTGGCTGCCACAAGGAACCAACCTCGGTGCTGCTTGCGGGAATAGAAAACGGTATACACAACAATGCCGCAACTCTAATAAAAGATCTAATCATACTGATAATTACTCCTCAAAGATTAAAAAAGAACATAATTGCGAAACCAGCGTAGATGGTTGCAAAAATGGCCTCCTTAGAGTCTTCATAGATAACCATCGATACCAACTTAAGAGAGCACATCATGGCTGTTGCCACTGCAAAAGCGCGGCTTTCGCCCGTCAGCAGCGTCAACAACATAGCCACGAGGGCCATGAGCTGTAAAGTATTCATCATTTTTCTTTCGATGATCGGTTGTTGTTCCTTCTCTTCCATCTCTAATCCTTCTTGCTTCGAGAGATCACCTTGACCTCAGTGGGATACACCCACATAAAAGAATAACCCAATTTTTCCATATTGTAAAGATCAAAATCACTCTCTTCTTGAGGGGCCGAGCGGCTCCATAAAACCAGCACCATCGGGGCATCCGGGAGAATGTGGGATATCTTCCAATACTCCTCCTCGTCATAAAAGTCCCTTATTGAGTCTTCAAAGTACTCCAAGTCCTCCACATCACCCTTTGTTTGCATGACAAGGCCCACTCCAAGAAGCAAATCCTCCTCATCACCATCAAAACAAACAAGGTCTCCTTTGGTCAATTTAGTCATATCACTAACTAGAGTAGAATAACCTGTAAAGTATTGGTTTGTCTGAATATTAAAAGCAAACATCTTGAAAAATATTTCTTAAAATTTCTGTATAGCGAGACCCAGAAGGCGGGTGAATATCTATTGTTCTTGCGGGATCAAAAAACGCTGCATCCATCCAAGAGGTAAGCGAGCTCAACTGGTCAATAAAGTAAATCTCCACCTCATCTCCTGATTGGCATCCGGCGATTTGACAACTAGATGCAAACGCGCCAACGTCATAAGGGTAATTGCTGTAAGATGTTTGTGGACCTTCGTCACTAATGCTGATAACATAAGGATAAGCGTCGCTTCTCCAGGGAATTCCAAGTGGGTTTGCAGGATCAACAACTGCCATCACAACATCTGTCGTCCTCTCCCATCCTCCGCCATTGCAGCCAAGGGCGGCCAGAAGGCTTGAGAGTCCTGCAGCGTCTACCATACCTGCTGATGTCATGAGTACGGCGTTTCCGTGGATATTTGAGTGCCACTGACTGGGATGTATAATGAGTCCGAAGCGGTGTTCGGTTTCCTCGAAGTCGGCAACGTATGCAGCGATGCCCTGATGGAGTGCCTCGATGTACGGACACATAGAGCCAGAGGTGTCGATGATAAAAACCATATCCACTTTCTCGTGAGCGTTAAGCTCCTCATCAATCTCTCCGTCACAATCATTATCGATTTGATCACAGATCTCTTCTTCGGGGAGAACTTCGCCTTCGCAGTTGCCCCATGTACCTTCTTCGCAGGTGGTTGTGCCCATCTGACACTGCCCAATTCCGTGGAGGTTCGGGTTGTTGCCACACATGGAAACGATACCATCGATGTTGCCATCGCAGTCGTTGTCCCAGTTGTCGCAAATTTCTGGCTCAATGCCTTGGTAGATGCATGGCCCCCAGATTCCCCACTCATCACAGACCTGCATGCCATAGCCGCAGTTCACAAGGTTGCCGTCAGCGTCGTAAATGTCTTCGCGGCATACCTGAACATCGTCCTTGATGCACAAACACCCCTCGTCAATCTCTCCGTCGCAATCGTTGTCGATGTTATCGCACAACTCAACTTGAGGGAGTGGTGCTGTACAGTTTTCCCAGCTTCCTGCATGGCA
>CEUI01064045.1_pt1 | contig 13195 bp, 4 predicted proteins | sample 531411 | NCBI WGS metagenome assembly CEUI01 (sample SAMEA2622841, study PRJEB7988) | marine metagenome | isolation source: saline water (ENVO:00002010), including
GCTTTTTGAGATTTGCCTTTTCTAAGCTTTCCAGCTTTAGTTTGTAACTTGTCTACTTTTGTTTGAGCTCTTTTAAGAGCTGCTTTTTTTTGATTAATCAGCTTTGTATCTTTAGTAGTCCACGGCACTTTTTTTCTTAAAGCATCAGATTTAATCGCTTCTTCTTTAAATCTTCTTCCAGTGCCCAAATCAAAAGCACTTTTTAAATTTTTAAAAAAACCTGGTTGCTTTTTAGCACCTGTAAGTTTTTGATAGCCAGTTTTTCCAGCCTGGTATCCAAGAACAGGAGCAGCAAAAGAAGCAGCCGTTATTGCTGCCTCAGGAACGGCTTTTTTCAAACCACCCCAAAGACCTCCTTTAGCTTTTAAGTAAGGAGCAAATTGCGCATCTGCTTCAGGAGATACCATTCCAATTCTTGACATAGTATCATAAAGTCCTCTATTAGTAGATACTAAATCTCTAATGCTAGAATCTGAAACCCCTCTCATTTTCATAGAAGAAAACTTATTAGCTAAAGTATTACCATATTCTGTTGATTTACCTTCATAGATTTCTCTAAATGTAACATAATCTTCATCTGTAACTCTAATTCTATTAGACTCTAGATAGTTTTTATAATTATTCCATTCCTCTGATAAAGACCCAAAATTCATATTGTCTTTACTTATAGGGTCAAGATTTAAACTACCATCTTCACCTACAGTTATAGGAGAATTAATAGCCATATCTTTATCTCGCCAGTATTGATTAACTTTTCTACTTTTCCTCATCTGAGGTAGTTGTCCAATAATACCACCGATAGTACTACCAATAGCTCCTGTTATTACATCTTGAGCTTGATTATACTGTGTAGCTTCTATATCTTCTTGAGTTGGAGCAAATAATCCGTAAGGTTCAGCCATTTATACACCCAGTCCTTTCATTATATTACTACCTACATGTCCTAATAATTTCTGATACCATTTTTTCTTTTTTGCTTTTTTTCTAACAAGTCTATTTTGAGCTATTCTTTGCAGATAAGCATTAGAATATTGTTGCCCTAATGATTGTTGCATTTGTGCCATATTTTGGAAAGCCCCTAATCCTTGTCCAAATCGAGCTTGTTCAGCTGCTATTTGTTGAGCTGCGGCTTGTTGATTAACACCTCCCATAGCCTGATTCATAGCCATTCTAGCATTCATCATAGCTTGACCAGAACCTATGCCGCCTTGAGCAGCCATTCTTTGCATACTACTCATTTGTTGCTGACCAGCTTCTGCTGCTCTTTGTTGCATAAGGTCTCTCATTTGCATATTCATACGAACATTCATAGCAGATTCAGGGTCCATTAATTGATTGGCTATGCCAGTTTGCTGACCTATCATATTTTGAGTAGGTTGCATAATTTGTTGAATCTGCTGAGGATTAACGAATTTTCCAAATTTCTCACCTTGATTCAACTGATTTAAATATTCTTGGCTGTTAGCCCAATTTGACATATAAATTCTCCATAGTTTCCAGTATCATAATATACATATATTTGTTATTTAAAAGCAACATTTTTATTTCCACATAAGTATTCTTCCACTTATTCTATTCCAATGTTGATGAGCTGGAGCAACATCAACGTCAGTTTGCATAGTCCAAAAAACAAAATAACCATCATAGCATCTCATATATAATTTTTCATTATCAATGCTCCAATCCATTCCTGACCACCCACCAATATCATGTGCGAATCTTTTCCATGGATATATTTTATTCGTAGCTGGTTGGCCTTCAGGAACACTAGCTCCATAATCGTCTCTCACAAAAGCCATTATCCTCTTAGGAACTCCATTACCAAAATTTAAATTATGATTAAATTCATAATTCCTTTTTCCACTATTCAATTGGTCTAAGTCTATCCATCCAGAATCAAAATCTGGTTCTAAATCTTGTGCTGTTAAAAGTCCAGCTATACTTGGAATAGATATATTGCCTATTGATTCGTTTATTAATTCTTGTATATCAGATTGCTCTAAATATGTTGTTTCATTTGTTTCTAAATCACCTTCTTCATTTACAACAACCTCTGTAGTTTCATATTTTTTCTTAGAACCTACAGTATAGTATGGAATAGGTTTACCAGCTACACTAGCTGCAAACCAACCATCTTCCCCTTTTACTTCTAGGTTATAGATATAACCACCGCCTGTAACCTTTTTACCAGTTTTAATAACTCTTATATCCCCAGGATTGCCTTCAAATTCTTCGCTATCTGTTTCTCCTGGAGTGTTTGTTCCGTCTTTTAATTTATTTAAATCTTCATAGATTTTTTCAATAGCTCTTTGAACTTCTTGATTTTGAACTTTAGGAGCTGTCAATCCTGATTTTTTTATCTTTTTAAATTTACTTAATGATGTCCCTCCTGTAGGCGGCATTATTTAATTCCTTTTCTTCTAAATACTATTCCTATAGCATCAACAGATTCAGTCATCTCTGTAAGTAAGAATTGTAAATATCTGCCAGTTTTTGAAGTTCCTTTAATGGTTACTTTACCATCAGGAGTATCTTTAGTAAATGTTCTATCAGAGCTTCCTATAACAGTATCATCTATAGCTATTGAAATACTCCCTTTAGGGTCTCCAACAGAGGTTGTAACATCATCATCATTTCCTATTAATTGTATGTTTTTCCAAACTTTCTTTTGACTATGCGTACCTACAGTTAATTTCTTACTTAGAAATTGCCAAGGTTTTTTATTAGTACCTCCTAAGAAGTTTATTAAATAATCTCCCATAGTCATAAAACTCTTGCCATCTAAAGTAGAAATAATACTACTTGGAGCTACAACTTTACTTGAGTCAAATACTCCTGAACCATTATCTCCTGTAGAAACTTCCCATAAATCCCATCTTGATAATAATATAGAATAAGCCCAGCAATAATATCTTGAATGATTAACTAATTCATCTCCTGGTTTCTCAACAAAGAATAAAACAGCATTTCTTTTATTGTCAAATGATATGAAAGGTTTCATAGAATCCTTTGCCCCTACAGTCTTTTCCCAGCTAAAATCAGAAATATTAAAATTACTTATATCAGAACCACCTCCTTTTTTAATAGACTGAGATATTATTCTAGGAGATTGTCCATCATGCATATAAGCATTATTCCTATCACAATAAAACATACCAAAATCAGTAACTATTAAGCTTCTTTCATTTAAACATCCAGAACCATGGAATGTATCTTCTATTACTAAAGTTTCAGGATTTATCCTGTATGTATTAATTTCATCGAAAGCATATAGTCTTCCAGCAAAATTAGCTAAAGCAGTTGCTTTTGTAGGTAAAGCCATAAAATCATTAGCCCAATTAAATAAATCAAATTGACCTGGTAATGACCTAAATATCATGTGAGATGCATCTTCTATTTGAGGATGAGAACAGTCTGTCACAAAATGATAACCTGCAATAGAAGTACCTATTCCATATTTGACAAAAGGATTAGTTAGTACTTCTGAAAAACCTGCTCTAGATTCAAAAGTAGCTCCAAGTCCTCCATCATCAAGTATTGTAATTTTATACTCATTTCCTGACACCTCCCATAAAGCATTATTTGTAGATACTTCAGAAACAAGTCTATATAAATTATTTGTACCATTTTTTCTATATAAACAAATTGAAGTAAGTCTTTTATTAGGATTATTAACTGATAAAGTAACATTAAACTTTTCATAAGTATTAGTTCCATTTATATTAGTAATACCCCAAGATGTTTCACTTAAAGGGCCTTCTTGATATCCATCATAGACAAGAGATACTTTGTAAAAATAATCTATAGTACTTACGAAATGTGCATCTCCTGCATTTGCAGCTGATGCTGGTTCTATAAGAAATGTTACATCAGCCTCCCATAAGTGAGCATCTTCATTTTGCATTAAATAATTAGGATTGTTGGTAAAATTCCAATGATTTTCACTTGAATGAGGTAAAAAACTATGAGACTTATCTACATCTCCATCAGGAAAACTACCATTATATTGATTATATTTATATTTATTTCCTGATGATACTGACAAACTCCTCTGAATCCGTCCTGTTTTAAATTTCCCAGCTTTAGATGCTCCCATAAATAGAGTATAAAAATTACTAGCATGTCTACTTAAATTAATTCTACCTGAAATACCATTTATATTATGCGTAGCATAATTCCTTCCAGAAATACTTAATCCTTGTGAACCTTCTATAAAAGCAGGATTAGACATTTCTGAGCCCCCCAAGGGTTCTATAAAACCCATTTCCTGTCCAGATGAATTTCCTTCATAGACTCCCGCAAATCTTCCATAAGAAGCATCATCACCACATATATAATCACCATTATAACTAGCAGTTCCTGATATTCTTACTTTATTATTATTATCAAAGGGGTCGTAAATATATTTAAGATTATGTTCATTATCAGTTTCATTTTCTCCTCTGAGACCTGGATTTTGTCCATAAGGTTGCCAATCTCCCTCATCATCTCCTCTACAAGGTTTTCCTAAAACTATCTTTATTTGGTTCCCTACACCTGTAACCTTAACAGGTGCTTTAGTGCCTGGTCCATAATATCCTGTATAAGCAGGTAATAATTCTAAATCTAACCTAACAGGCGCTAATGCAGCATCTCTTGATTGTATAAAGGTAACAGAGTCACCAGCTACTGCTCCAGGAGTACCTGGCAAAGGATAATGAGTTCTTAGGAATATTTCTCCTCTAACTACATCAAAAGTCATTTTATTCTCTATACTATCATTGCATAATAACATATTGTTTCCATCAAAGCCATAATCTGTAAAGTCTGAACGTACAGTAGAACTACCAGATGGTAATATAGTCTGTGTTTGCCATCCACCTTTAGAAACTAAAGTACCGCTGTCATCAGTTATGCTCGCTTGGTCATCATACCCTCCACATGTTGCATAAGAACTGATTATTTTTCTAGCAACACTTCTACCTATTCCTCTACACCATTGAGTTGAAAAACCAGGTATTGTAGTATTATATCCTACTTCATCAAAGTTGAGATAGGAGTTATTACTATTTCCAATTTCCCTTATTGGAGAGTTATGAGACCAAATTGCAATAAAATCATTTAAGCCTCCTTTTCTTAAGAAAGGAGAATGATATTCTCCATAAGGAGAAAAAAGAGAACCATCTTCATGTAACTTTCCATTATTAGCGTTCCAAATTAAACTATGTCTATCTCCACCAAGTATTATGCCTGCATGTCCAGCAGCAAACCATTCATAGTCTTCTGTTTGAGCCTGAAATTGAGTGTCATCCCAATGACTAGCTCCAGTTTTAATCATAAAACCACCTGGTATCATGAAATTCTGTGCAAGTGTACCTCCACTTCCTACTTGGTCTCCATCATTTCCAGCATTATCACTTTGAGCATTACGTGAACCATTTAATATAAATCTTCCTTTTGCTGATAAATGTGTGTCATCATTAGCATGCATATTATAAAATCTCATCAAAGTAGTGTCTCTACGATAACGGGATGTTCTATCTCCTAATTCATATGTTCCAAACGGCCTGTGAGTTGAACGTAGTTTAGAACTTACTTCATTTGAATAATCAACTCCTTCATAAGTAGCTCTATTAGTATCAGGCATTATATTATCCCAATCAAAAGAATACATAAGAGTTCCAGTACCAGATATTTGTGTCATATATAATTTAGTATGACAAAGATGACTACTTGGTTCTGCATTACATGTAGCTCCTTCGTTATAATCGTGTAATCCTACAGGTCTATCTGGAGAACTAGCCATATATAAAGATATACTATTATCTATATTAAAATTAGATACTCCTGAAACATCTGTATCTCCTAACGGACGTATCATTCTTCCATGACAAAAACTTAATAAGCTTGTTGGAAAAACACTAACTCCTTGAGGCTTACCATAGCTTGCATCATTATTTGTCCCATCATATAAATAAGTTCCAATCATATTACCATCGGAAAAGAATTTTACTCCACTACCTTCTATATAAGTGTCATCTAAAGTATATCTACCTCCATCTTTTCTAGATAATTCTCCATCAGGGTTAATATAATTTGCTGCATCAAAATTAGACCCTCCAACTTTCCAATTTAAATAGTCTACTTCAGTTCCTTTATGAGTGACAGTACCACCTGATAATGCATCTGTCAAATTATCTACAAAAGTACCAGCCGCTAAAAAATCACTTGCTCCAGCTAAACCAACTGTAGTATAAGGTCCTTGCCTACCATTTCCTCCATGAGTAACTTGCATTAAGAAATGATAATCATCAATAATTCCTACAACAGGACATAAATGACCATATTCTGTAGCATTATGGAAATTCTCTTGTCCAAATATAAAACTACCACGACCAGTTGCTTCGTTGGGAGAAGCGAATAATAAATTATTACCTATTGACAAATGATGCTTATCTGCAGTCCTAAATACATGAACTCTATCTTTAAATTGATTTCTATCTGAATCAGTCCAGTCACTAGAAGACCAATGCTCTAACTGTCCACTAGCTCCTGAACCATCATGCGTAGAATCAGTATCTTTAGAAGCATGACTGAATTTTGGATTATTATTTTCCGTTGGTATTAAATGCGCTCCTTTACTATTTGCATTTGCATTATCATTATAGCTAGAACTAGAATCAGCTTTTTCCATTTTCCATATATCAGAGGTTACCATAAAAAAGGCATCAGGTTTATATAATTCTGCAGTTCTACCAAAATGATTATCAGTAAATCCCTCTCCTGAATGTTGAAGTCCCATAACAGAATATCCATCACCCTGTCCTTCATAAAAACCCGATTGTCCCTGACCAAAAGCTACTTGTCCATTTAAAATCCATTTTGCATCAGTTTGCATTAATACTGCTGCAGCATGACTAGAACAATCTTTTCCATTTTCAAAACCTATATTTACATTAGCCGCACTAGAAACTGGTAATCCTGTTCCATCTATTACTCCATCAAAATCATTATCTCCTAATCCTATTAATCCAAATTTAATCATTTTAAATGAAGGAGCATCTGAATCCCATCCTATATTTTCAGCATAATTCCTAAGACCTATAGATGTATTAGGTTGTGTTACGTCATCATAATCCCAGTTTCCATTTGCTCTTTTATAATGTATTTCAGTAGGATATTGTGCTGATGAATTTGCTACCCATTTATGATTTATATATTGAGGATTAAACCACGCCCATCTTGTATATTCTCCTTCTATAGGTTTTAATTTCACTTTAGAAATCAACCTACCTCTTTGAGAAATGTTTTCATTTGCATTACCAACTGATGAAACATTTTCAGCCTTAAGTTGTGATAAAGTTTTCCCATATCTTGCATTTGGGTCAAATTCGTCTTGTGTCGCTCCTCCTGTATGATTTAATGGAATTGTTCTATTACAGAAATTAACATTAGCTATAGGCCCTGATATACTATCAGTATTTCCACAATAAATAAAATTATCTAAAGGACCAAATGAATCTCCTGTTTTTGGATAAAATTGAATCCATAATCTAGTATCTGAATCATTAGATATAGAGCCGGTATCTCCTTTGAGACCCCACGTTTCAACAATATCTGACATATATCCTACATCAGTTGGAGGTCTATCTTTTGTAATAATTTCATTTGATGCTGCATCTGCATCAGTACTACTCCACCATGTACACCATCTAGGAGTAATAGATACATCTACAGTAAAATTCTCCCATGCAGCATTAGCTACATTAACTTTATGTATTTGCCCTCCATCTTTATCAAGAATCCAAACTCTTCCTCCTGAAAATCTTGACCCAGTAGTTCCTACTTCATTTTCAGATTGACTATATGCAGGACAGATACTGTGCGCTTTAAAAGGCAAAGTTCCTTTTTCAACTGCTCCAGTAACATCATTAATTCTAAATATAGAGTTGGTACCACGAGCTATTCCGTAAGAATAATTGAGGCTCACTTTGAAAGCAAATTTCCCAGTTACAGTAGTTATATCATTACTTATAGAATCTACATATATCTGACTTCCACTAAGTTTTATATTTTTATGAGCAGTACCACCACTACTATTAGAGTAAGTATAATGCCAAGGATGCATATACATACATGTCGCTTCATATGTGTTAGTATCTAATGTCGCTTGTGTACCTGATTTTACGTGTTGTTTATCAAATCCTACTAGTTCAATATTAACCTGAGTATTTGTTGCACTACCAGTAAATTCTGATGTAGGAATGTTTAAATTTAATTTTGTACTATCAGAACTAAATGATGCACCATTATTAAGTTCGCATAACCAAAAACCAGCTCTACATAATTTATCTATAGAATAAGCTCCCTCTGCATCAAAAGATTCAACTTCACTTTTATCTATTATAAATTGATTTGAAAAATCTGTACCAAACTGTTTATGATTTAAAAACCCAGCCCATATTGCTGGATTATCAGGCCCCATTCCTATATGAAACTCTCTATTATTTTTAGTAAAAGTAGGTGCTTTATTTAATGTAACATCTTCATAAGGTATATTATTAGCACTCATAAATGTATTGGTATGTCCATCTAAAGGGTCACCAAAATCTTCTAATACATTTAAAGAACTAGTATTTTTATCATGATATAAAAGCAATTCTTTATTATTAGAATCTTTTATACTCGCAGAAGAAGTAATATTTGTTCCAGTTTCTATAGAAGGTAATATCTCAACATTTTCAACTAAAGATATAGAATCTATGCCTATTAAAGATGAATACTTATCTACAACTCCGCTATTTATTGTTGAACCATCTCTAGTTCCCCATACCTCACCATCAGATTCAAAATATACATCTAATTCAGATATATCTTTGTCTTTTGGTAGTGTGAAGTCAAATTCACATTTATGCCAAATAAGAGTTTTACCTGACCCTGTTCCAGAATTGTTGACTCCAGTATAAAATTCGAAAAGATGCGATACTAAACTTGGTGTAGAAAAACTCTCAGATGTATTAGTTTCTAATCTATCAGGTACTCTAGTTAAATCAAGACTCTGCCCTCCTGTTTCTGCATCAACTAACGTTAAGGTTAATTCATCTGTATTAGCAACTGCACCAGTTACACGTCCATTCATTCCATTTGCATGCTCTATAGCTAAATCTAAATTAGTAACTCCTTGTGCTGCAGTAGGGTCAGCTCCAATATGAAAACATGTTAGAAATCCTGTAACAACATCCCTATCAGAACTAATAGCATAACCTCCTCCAGATGTTATACTTCCTAAATTAAAACCCAATCCATCACCCTTAAGATATCCTTTGTGGTCACCAGTGGTTCCATTATCTGTACGACTTTGCCCGTTTTTACTAGAGTCTGAATCAACCCATTTAAAACTATTCATAAACCCTGTACTATTTATCATTCTAGTATTTACTCTTATAGTAAAGTGCATTTTCCCACCAGTAGAGAATTGGTCGACATTATAGTAACTATAATGCATAAATTCATTCCTTACATAAGACGTTCCCGCAGCATCAGTATATTCTCCAGTCCAATTATCAGCTATATCTCCTCCTATAGCATCTTCTATACATAATGCAGCACCATTTTGTGTGACTGTAAATCTAGTTACTCCATCGCCTTGATAGTTGTTAAAAGCAGTTTCTATACATTCTTTTAAACTATTAGCCCAAGCTGTTCCATCATTTAAAACAGAGCCAGCTTTACTATCTGAACCATCACCTACCCATGTTCCTCCAGAAGCTATTTGTGTTGGTAAATCTTGGTAATATCCTATATCACCACCGTCTGTAGGGACAAGATAAAACATCCTCCCTTTAGCTTGGGTGCTATTAAGCCAACCTTCAGAAGCATTTGATACTGTGGTATAATAAGGTGTACCTACATACCTTCCATCTGCAAAATTAGTAGTAGGATTTTTTTGGGTAGGTATTACAAAACGTGCAAATCTTCCATCAGCAGAAGATATAAAAATATCAACAGCATATATAGTATCTCTATCGTATAAATTCCATCCTACAAAATCTTCAAATTCTATATAAGCTCTTCTTTTAGGAGCGCTGCCATCAGAAGCTGGGACAGTTTCTCCTGCTAATCCTGCACTCACTCCAGCAAAATAAGTTTTTTCGCCTAACATATTTGGGATTCCAAATATAGATTTCGGGTGTAATGCTCCAGATAAATGGATAAGACTAGTACTTGCTACTCCATTAGAAAAATCGAAATTATCACTATTAACAAAACTATCGTCAGTCGTATCACCTAATGTCCAATTTCCATTTTGAGTTGTACCAGAATCTTGTACGAAAGACATGGTATTTCCTACACGAGGAAAATTATCTGTCCCTACTTGATATGTATCACTTATACTTCCTCTAACCCATCCTGTTGCAGTGTTATTATATATATCTTTATTTCCAGCAAAGGTATGGTAAATACTACCACCAAAATCACCTTTTAATGTCTTTTTATTACTGTCTAAAGCAGTAGAATAATTAGTAGAATTTAACCAAGCTTTTTCACCATTTGCTCCTACTATACCTTTATCAGAACTCCAATCTCCTTCTCCTAATAAATAGCCACCAGCACATCCTATTTTAAAGTTCAATCTAGGCTTTAAATGGTAATCATTATTACCTAACCAAGCTTTAGTAATATCAGCTACCCACCAAGTTAATTTATATCTTTTTCCTTCTTGTACAGCGTCAAAATTAGAAGCTCCTACAGTTTGTTTAATTTGAGTTCTAAGTATTCTTTTTATTGAAGCTCCAGCTGCATGCGCCTGAAGATTTCCATGATAAGCTCTCTGTACAGTTATGAATCCAGGTTGAGCATCACCTCCAGCATCTTGACTAACTTCTATAGATGTTACTTTGACATATTCTTCAGCTAATCCATTAGTAGGCCATATATCCACTTTAGTGTTAGTTTCTGTATTAACAGAAGCACTAATCCCTGCTATTCCATTTTCAGCATCTCCAATACCAGCAGCTGTTCCGTATATAACTCTTTCAGTATCTGAACATCCTGTTATTGCAGCAACTATATTTAAAGCTAATTGTGCATCTGATGCATTAGCTCCAGCAGCATCTTCATTAGATATATTTACATAGGCATTTGCTGCAGTCGATGTTAAAGAAGCACTTGATGTGTCTTCTAATCTAAGTATATGTCCAACTCCAGTACCACCTATAGAAGTTGGGACTGTAACAGTAATTGCATCATTATCTGTAAAACTTGCAACATTAATACTTTCATATGCATATCCTGGATTATAATGATTCTGAAGATAAGGGTTATTATCTGTCCCTGTATAAGCATTACCACTAGTATTGACTAATGTAATTCCAACTCCATGAGATAATACTAAAGTATCTCCTTCGGTTAATAATGATGGATTAGAAACTCTAAATCTAGTATTAGCGCCATCTTTATCTAAAGCATCAGTTAAGGTAATACTATTTACAGCAGAAGCAACATCCCTAGCATTTGACAAAATTAAGAATGGAGACTCAGTTGAATCATAGTTACTATTAGAAGTATCTCTTTCATTGCCTTTGAGTCCTGTAATTCCACCTGTTGTAGCTAATTGAGGAGAACCTATACTCTTAGTATCATCAGCATAAACATCATCATATGTGGCAGTTCCAGAAGGATTAATACTAGTAGTCCATCCATATGGAGCTTTGCCATCAGCACTAGTATCATAAGCTCTAAAGTTACCATTAGCTATTTTATTACAATCTATCCAATATTTACCTGATGTTTGTGTAGACAAGCTACCACTAATACTTGAATAGTTTATAACTCCATCAGTCACATAATCTACTTTTACTGTAGCTACACCACCTGAAGCATTTATAATTTTTATAACATCATTATTTTTAACTAAATCTTCTATAGCATCATTTGCCCCTAAATTATTGACAAGTGAATTTTGAGTTATTGTAATAGTTTTATTGGTGGCATCATGTGTTAAATTATCTGCAGAACTAGCACCAGCATTAGCAACATATATAATACAAGGATTTTGACCTATATGATTATTTTTATAATTAGTTTGCCATCCAGAGACATTAAGCCAACCTGATAGCCCTGTTAATTTATAAATATTCGTATTAGACCCTAGTGAAGTATATTCAACAGGTTCTGTATTATAATATCCTCTTTGTACCTCTAATATATTAAGTGTTTGAGTAGTTCCTGTAACAAGCATCCACTCTATAGACTTTGGAATATTGGCAACATCAGTCTCTGAACTAAGAGCAATTACATCACCTACATTAATAAGACCTGATTTTTTATAAGGCCAATCAATAATGTGAATCTCTGTTGAATCTTTAGATAATTCTCCAGTACTATCTCCAAGACCTCCTTCAATATTAAGTAATGAATCTTTTATTTGGCTGGTATCAAAATATGATGAAGTATATTTTAGTATCTCAAAAACACCTCTTGTTCCTTGAAATATTACTCTACTACCTTCTCCATCTGTTGAAGCTTCTGGTATTTTACTTAAATCTGCTATTCTAATAGCAGCAGCTCCCCATTGAAGTCCGTAATTTAAAGGCTCAAAAGGAACATTTTCAGATAAAGATGCAACTATTCTGTCTTCAGGAACTCCTACTAGCTTACCATCTTCTGATAAAGGGTCTACATTAAGGGAATAAGCGGCAGTTTCAGGGGTTATATCTCTTTCTGAATGTGTAGTTACTGTTCCTTGATTAAAGTCTTGAATTTCTTGTACTTCTTTAGGCATTTATATATACCCATTTTACACCAAGAGGTCCTGTAGAAGACTCCCAATAATCATTAGGAATTATTATTTGTTTCCGTCTAGTAGCTCTCCCCATACTGTCGTTCTCCCATCTATTATTTGAACTATGTCTACTGTAAATCTACCACCTTTGTAGTAATCTACTATTGCAAATGCATGAGCCCATTTATGTTGTCTACCTCCAAGCCATTCATTCTTTTCTGAACTCATATCTTTTAAGCATCCGAGTGACCAGGCTGACCTAGGGCCGTCCATAAAAGTCACACTATCTTGTTGCAGGGAATGATGGTGGCCATATATTATATTGGCACCTAGTTTCTTAAGATGATTCGCTGCGTGGTATTGTCCACCAAAGTGATGCCCATGATAAAAATAGAGCTTTCCTATTTTAAGATACTCACCTGCTTTATGGTA
>CEUI01041899.1_pt1 | contig 13174 bp, 21 predicted proteins | sample 531411 | NCBI WGS metagenome assembly CEUI01 (sample SAMEA2622841, study PRJEB7988) | marine metagenome | isolation source: saline water (ENVO:00002010), including
TTAGCCATCATTGCTTCCATATCTTCTTTACTTACTCCATTACTCTTTTTGTCTTTAGCTGTAGCCAAGCCAAAAGTGCTGAGGGCTCCCGTAAACACGCTGGCAATGAAGGTCGGATCGAAGGTTTGCTTAGGGATACCAGGTAAATCCACATACGCAAGAGTCAATATAAAGCCACTCCAAACAACAATTCCCAAACGCACTGCTACACCTACGATTGCAATCTGTTCATCCTTATCAGGAGTGATCTCCTGAAGTTTATTCATTACACCTTTTTTCTTTTCTTCCTTCTTGTCTGAAGGAGGAGCGGTCTGTTGGTCTGTCATAAATAAAAAGAAACACAGGACAACATTAGCGATAAACTAAGACAAATACAAAATAGAGTCTATGTGTACTGGAAAAGATGGCGAAGGGTTTAACCTTTTGAACCCTCTTGCAATTGGTAAGACAAGCGAAGCAATTGATTCTGTAAAAAGCGGAGATCCAACAAAAAGCTTTAGCGGAAGCCCAATAGCAGATCTTTTTGAAAACCGCAGAAAGCTAAATGAAATAATTAACAATATGGATCGATGAGTGAAATCTGGGCAGCCCTAATCGGAGTAGCAGCGACAACAGTTGTAGTTGCTATTAGTAACAATAGCTCAAGAAAAGAGCGAGATATTCGTGAATTATTCCATCGAGTAGTGACACTTGAAAAACAAGTAGCAGCATTGAAGCCAAGGAATTGGCGTAGCTAACTACCTCAGTAAAGGATCTTTCGGAAAAACGCAAATACCTTCCACGTCAAATTTTAAAGTTTCCCAAGTATCCGTGTCGCAAGCAACGCTCCAAGCCGACTCTGCGCTTTCAGCTACAACTACAGTCTGAAATCCTCCTCCCCCATCCACGACAGAATAACCAACAAACTCACCAGGAATTCGAACAACCCAAGCACGTGGTCTTTTAATGCCCTGGGATATGCATCCATCCTTTTCCTGTATTTTTCTTGGGAAGATCTTGGAGAGGAATCCCCAAAACCTTGGCATCGAGCGCCCCTTCAATGTCTCCCATGTGCGCTGCCAGTTCAAGATCCCAGAGTTCACTCTGGCGTTCACGCATGGCACGCTCTTCATCAATAGCTAACGACTCATTCCAGTATTGAACAGCTCCTGCCAATGCGTCCAATCTGTCATCATGTTGTAAGCAATTTTTATCTTGTGTTAAGTGAGTTAATTGATGAAATAACTGATAACTAAGAGCTGTTTCTACGGAATCCGCATCTCTTTGCTTGGCATCATTCTCAACGACAGAACGATTAATAATTAAGCGATGTTGGTTTAATACAGGCTCTAAAGCACTGATGATCCTTCTTTCTTTTTGCATGTTGCTTCTTGTCGGCTCAACAGTGCATGGATAGATCTTGCGTAAAAACGGCTGCAAAAGACTCTGTAGCATCCCCTGACCGAACTGATCCTCCAAAAGGATGAGTTTTACCTTTTGTCTCTTAGCTGCTTGTGCAAGACCTTCTAGGACTTTCTCCGTATAACCTTCCCTAAAAGAACCGACCTCTAATACAAATAGATTTCCATTGAGATGAGCGACAATGGCATAAGCCGTTTCATCAAGACCTTTACCTGATGGGTCAATGTGCATGACACACCCTTGAAATTCCAACCAGTCACCATGTAAAAATGCTGGTCGATGGTAATAATCTCCACTAAATCCAACAGCAGGTAAGTCACTGATTCGATATTCAGCTCCTGACGACCAAATAATTTTTTCAGGTGCATGGTCTTTTATTTCCATTACGACCAAATCCGATAGTCTTAAAGGAAATCTCAGGAGATCAGAAAGTGTTGTATCTAGCTGAAACTGAAGAGTGAACTGTGAACGACCATAACTTGCTTCTCTTTCTAACAAATCAAGATCTGAGAAACGATCGGGATCTGTCGGAGATCCTTTTGATGACATACATCTCTTTTGAATCACTGGCGCAAGCGCTTCTCCATACTTCTCTGGCTTCTCTGGATACCTAGAAGGCCAAATACGACATTCATAATTCCTCAATCGAAGCTTGTTATAAATACTTTCTTCTGTTTGGGGCGTTCCTAAGAACATAATCTCCCCACCAGGCTTCAAAATTGCATTGAATTCACCGACTGATAATAGTAATTTCTCTCTCATGCCCACTGTCCAAGCAGTATTTGGAACTTCTACGTCATCAGCAAGGATCAAATCTGCCCTAGATCCAGTCAATTGCCCAAAAATACCCACTGACTTCACGGAAGGACTCTGATCTGGGATAGCTGGCCTTACGTCAAACCTATTACTTGCACTTCTTTGCTCATCTCGATCAGGATCTAAGCACTGCATTAGACCCATTTCTCTAATTAGTCGCAAACAGAACTGTGCAAAGTCATCAGCTCTTGTTTTACTAGCCGACACCACCATAATTTTCTTCTGTGGGTCGTTTCTTAGCAGCCAAAGTACATAAGCTGCTGCCATCCAACTCTTTCCTACTCCCCTAAATGCTTCAATAATTCTTCTCTTTGGTCCACCTTGCATATATTCCGCTATATCCAACTGCACTGGTGTCGGATCTGGTAATTGAAGATGCCTCCACACCAACACAAGGAAATATCGGAAGTCCTCGCTATACGGTTCAGGTAACTTCTGCCATTTTTTTACACCCATTTATTTTTTTGTTCCTTTTTTAGGAGGTCTTCCTTTCTTTGTTCCGTAAGTTCCTTTTCCTTGTGGCATGATTAAGCTCTTCTCTTCTTTAAGTTTATTACATTCTCTATATCTGGCAAAGACTTAGCTAATTCTCCGAATTCACTTCCTTCCGATGGCTGTGCTGAAATCTGATTATCCTTCAGAAACTGTCTAAGAATATTTAACTCCGCAGTCCCTAGCGTTCCTTCTTTCAACCTCTCCATGAAAAGATGAGCTAATCCTGCGTGAAGTTCACTTAAAACTTCTGTCGTTGAATCTTTTTTCATAAATAGCATTATAAACAAAAAGAGGCCTACCCACCACAGGAGACCTCCTCTTGCTTGACCAGTAGATCTCAGGCTAGGGGATTCTTTTGTTAGCCATGGTCAATACACTAAATTATCACCTAATAGTCCACTGTCCACAATAGAAGAAACATTAACTCTCTATCTTAGATCGATCCCTGACTCTTTCTTCTCTGACTTTCCACTTTTTTACCGCAAAAATGTGAAGGGGTAGACGCAATACTGGTTAGCTAGAATTCCCCCATAGGCCACTCGCTCCGATTTTTCAAAGAGGGTGGGAGGGGCCATTCCTTGATGATCCTCATGCGCATCCTTGTCCATCGCTGGAATATTTCTTTTATCTATGGTCTGGGAAAATGGAGTGAATGGTCTTAGGTGGATTAATCTGTTTGATTGATTCACCGCCCAATCAGTACAGAGTTGACAAACGATGTATACTGAATGTATTCGGAATCGCTTCCGATCTTTTGCACCTTGACAACCCACCACAATGGAATCAATCACAGAAGGATTGAGTAAGATCGAGTTCGCTCTTGATGATGCAGAGAAGGTAGTCCGAGCGCTCCAAGAACTTCGCAAGGAGACAACCGAGGAGGACTGGCAAAAGATGGAGGATGTTCATAAGGGGTTCTTAATGGAACTCTTAGATGCAGCCTCTGACCTTGAAGCATCAATGGAGATGACCGACTTAGATGAAGAGTAAAGGCTCTTTGGGATGGTTCGACTCCATCCCTCATCATTCCCTCAATTAAGAGGGATTAAACCCACCACAAGGAGGACATTATGTCACGTTTATTCGATGCTTTAGATGAAAGGTTTGATGACCTTGATGAGTGCCGAGACGTTGCCCAGTATGGCTGCGAAATGGGGGTAAGTGGTTTCATTTATTACCATGAAACAAGGAAGTTTTTCTTTGAGCATGAAGATGAAATAGAAGCTTATCTTGACGGCATTTATGGGGATTCAATACTTGAAGACTTAAGCAAAGAGAATAAATCAATTAACCAACTAATCAATGCGATGGTTTGGATAGTTGTTCGGGATCATTGCAGCTGTATAGCTGGTAAAGCTGAAGAACTGCAAGCGGTCTAGCTAATCCGTAAAAGCGGGAGGTCAGGTGCAAACCCTGACCTAGCTATTCCCTCTTAACTGAGGGAAGGGACTCAATCCCTTAAACCCACCGCAAAAACACTATGAATTACATAGTTGAATCGTCTTACTATGACAATCGCTGGCAACAGGTTGAAAGCTTTATTTCTAAGCGAACAGCTATAAGGCTAGCCATTGAATGGAGCAAGACTTGGCCTGAATATAAATTCAGAGTCAAGAAAGAAGTAACCCTCCCAAATATTGGAGGAAAGTAAATGAATGTCACTGCCAAATCAAACAAAGATGATGTGATTACAGCAGCCTGCGAAATAGTCGACACACAAGAGAATGTAATTAAGGATCTGAAAGACAGAGTTAAATCCCTTGGTTATCTTCTTGCTGTCACTTTCTCTTTGCTTGTACTTACATCATGACCTTACGTTTGATTATTTATCCAACGCTTGCCTTGTTAATAGGCTTAACTGTTTTCAATTCTTGTAAAAAAGAAATTGAATCCTCGCCTCTAGGCACAAGGCTTGAACGCCGCAGTTCAACAATTGAAGAGTTACTTAAATGAGGGAGCTTCGGCTCCCTTTTTTTTATGTAAAGAATCTATATACAATCAGACGCAATCATGCGATGATTGTCTGGCTATCCCACCACGCATGAATCCAAAGGATTATATTCCGAGTCGATACCAACAAGACAAAGAAATGTTCAATGCTTTTTGGCGTTGGCATAGGGATAGGTATGGCACCGAACCAACCACTCAATTATCTATTGTGTGCTGCGACTTTGCCTTACACCTACAAAGAAACCCACCCAGCTTATCTAAATGAGCCAAGGAATCGAATGGGTAAAGCGTAATCAATGGAGAGTACGCCGCATGGCTTGTCTTTATTACATTGATAAACGCTTTATAAAATCACATCCACAACACTCACTTTATACAGGACTAAATGACATCAACCCCTTTCAAGTGGCACAACCTAAAAACAGAACCACCAAAGATTGGGCAAGCCAACGATGACGGGAAAGTTATCTACTGGAGCAGATCAATGGGTCTGTACTTTGGTAACTTTCAACGCCCTACATTTGAGGACACAACCCAATGGACTTATGCACCGCAACCCTGCGGTGACAAGGCTAGTCGAGAGGAATTACTTGAGGCTGGCTTTGCTAAAGCAGAATCAGAAGAAGACTGGGGTAAAGACGGTAAGTTGGAACCCTGGCAACGTATTCTGATGAAGATAGCATTCATTAAGGGTGCTAATTCCAATCTCTAATTAACAATCATGGCTGAAGAATCAACCACTCCTATCAAGGAAAAGCTGCAAGTATCAGTGCCGCCTGCATTGATGAAAAGACTGTCTCTTATTTCACAAGCAGAAGGATTAGCACTCTCTGAAGTAGCTCAACGTGGTCTTAGTGACTGGGTCGAGCGTAATTACTGCGAGAAGATTGCCTTCTGGTCTACGGAACTATCATGAATCCCGATGATGCATGGAAGTCTGACCCAAAGATTACTCGGATGATGAAGGTAATCTTTCCTGTTAGAAAAATCCCTCTGTCCAGAGAAGAAGAGATGAGGCAATTGTTCGAAAGAATCTGGCATGAAAAGGACAGCAGTTGACCAAGACGAGCTTGAAAGAGAAATGCTGACACTTGGTCGTGACCGAGTACGGCTGATCTCTAACAGGCAGCGTCAGAACAAGATGGAATCGCTCGGTAAATGGGGTGAAGTACTTACTGCATATGGAGTAGACACAGTCATTACCCATCTAAGATCGATCAGAAGAAAAATTGAGAAGGGCAGAGCAGGTAAGTCATTTGCTTTGCTTACTCCTATTACTTACCTACCTCCTCAACAGGTAGCTGCCGCTTCAGTTCGGACTATCATTGACAGCCTTAGTTCTAATCCGACACTACACTCTGTTGCTATTGACGTAGCAGAGAAGCTATGGATTGAGACCATGCTTGATTGGGCTAGTAAGGAGGAGCTAGTCAGATTTAATCGAGGCCGTAGCCGCAAGGCTCACAAGATGGCAGCAATCAGGCGCATGAGACGCACTGAGAACTGGGAGGCAAGAGAACGCATGGCGTCAGGTGCATTCATGGTCGAATTAATCGCACGTGAAACAGGCTTGATTGAGATTGTTATTGACAAGACTTACAAACCTCAGCGCCGAGTAGTTCGAGCAACCGAACAATGTATGGCATGGATTAATGATGTCAAGACTCAACAAGAGTTGATGACTCCTAACTATCTGCCTATGTATGTCAAGCCAAGACCTTGGACTACTCCCTTAAGCGGTGGATATCAGAACAAGAAGCTACCTCTTTCATTACTGAAGAGCAATAGCAAGCTTGTCGCAAAGAACTGTGATGGAACTGAGCCATTCATTACTGCTGCCAACCTTCACCAAGGAGTGGCACGCATAGTCCATACATGGATGCTTGAACAAATTGAACACGCCTATGACTTGAACCTAGAAATAGGCTGCCTATTGCCTAGGGATGGATGGCCTGTCCCTCCTTACCCCAAACACTTAGATGAAGACGACCCTGGCGTATACCAGTGGCGTATTAAAGCTAAGACCATTCACGAAAAGAATGAGAAGACAAGGGGTGCTCGCATTGGTATAGCTAAAACGCTATGGGTTGCTCGCCGCTTCAAGGGAGAGGAAGAACTGTACTTCCCAGTATCGCTAGATTTCCGAGGAAGAATTTATTATCGACCTCCGTATCTAAATCCTCAATCCAACGATGTGTCGAGAAGCTTGCTTCTGTTTGCCAATAAAACTCCGATCACAAACGAGAAGGAGTTGAACTGGTTGCGAGTTCATGGGGCTAATCTTTATGGGTTAGGTAAGTCCGATTGGCAGACTCGCATTGACTGGACTCATGAACATGACCAGTTGATTACAGGGGCAGGTAATGACCCGTGGCTAAACGCTGAGTTCTGGATGAGAGCAGATAAACCCTGGTCTTTTCTTGCTTTTTGTAGAGAGTACTACCTCTTTAGGAAGCATGGCTGGGGTTATGAGTGTGGATTAGGGGTAATGCTTGATTGCACTTGCTCTGGAATCCAACACTATGCTGCTTTGCTCAAGTCAGAGGAGATGGGAGAACTGGTCAACCTTAAACACAGTGACAAACCTCAAGATATATACAGCAGTGTTATGTCGAGAGCTAATAAAGTCCTGCGTTTAAGTGACGATCCAAGGGCAGCTAAATGGCTGAGCCTTCAGCCAGATAGAAGCTTGGCGAAGGGACCAGTAATGACCACTCCATACAGTGCAACTGAATTGAGTTTCTATTACTCCTGCTACGACTGGGCTAGAAAGAGAGCTAAGAAAATGTTTGGCAATTCCTCTTGGACTACAAGGAAGGGAGCGATGTCAACCGTTCATTACATGGCTCAAATCTTGCACAAGGAAGCAAGTGTTTTAATTGGACCAGCCGTTAAGGCAATGGAATGGTTCAAGTTGATAGGCAGGAGAGCAGGCAAGCGTGGTACTCCACTTCAATGGGAATCACCCTCTGGTCTGCTTGTTCACCAGGAGTATGCCAATACCAGAGAGACAAGGATCAGGCTGAAGTATTTATCTGACGTACACATGGACATCAGGACAAGAATAAATCAGACTGGTCTTGACTCCAAGAGGATGGCTAACGCACTCAGTGCAAACATTATTCACAGTCTGGACGGATCGGCGATGTCATTTGCCACGATTCACGCCATGATGAATGGTATTCAAAACATAGGAGGTGTACACGACTGCTTCAGTACCACCCCAGCAGAGATGAGCCAACTGCGGGACTCGGTAAGACAATCATTCTCTGATATGTATTCAGAGGACTGGTTACATCACATAAAACAAAGGCTCCTATCACAACTACCCGAAGAGGATCTACCTCCTGGTCCCGAACCTGGAGAACTAGACATCTCTCTCGTAAAAACAAGCAACTACTTCATCACATGAGACACAAATCAGAGGTCTTGACTCTCAAGACACCCACCGCACGCCTTCTTTATGCATGGCTCGTAGAACCAGACACTAAATACGAACCAATGTGGAAGGTTACATTTGCTATTGATGCTGACAAGGCAGCCGATACAGAGCAACAGTTAGATGAATTCCTAAAGCGTTGGAAGCAGCAACTCAAACTAGCTGAACCCAACAAGCAATGGAAGATGAACGAGAAAGGCGGTACGCCTTGGGGCTACGAAGAGATTGAAGACGGTGACGAAAAGATCAGCGCTTTTGTTATCAAAGCCAAGATGAAAGTTGGCGGCATTAACGAGAAGGGCGAGGCATGGAAGAGTAATCCTCCAGCCTTGTACGACTCCAACGCCAGGCCATTTAAAGAGGCAGACAGGATGACGGTCAACAAGTGTGGACCTGGAACGTTAGGAGTTGGAAGCCTTCGAGTATCTGGCTATGAAGGTGGCTTTGGAGTTGGAGTAAAAGTTCAACCTGAAGCTGTTCAAATAATTAAACACGTTCCATATACGAGAGCAGCGACTGGCTATGGCTTCGAAGCGCAAGAAGGCGGTTTCTCCTCAGAGGAAACCACATCTCAGAGTAGTTCGAGCGAAGCCGACTTCTAAATATCGAAGCAAGTTTGAGGCTGGTGTTGCGGCCAGTCTCAACCAGCGCAAGGTTCCTTTTCAATACGAAACTCTCTGCCTTGATTACATAATCGAAGCAAAGTACACACCCGATTTCATCTTGCCAAATGGGGTAATCGTAGAGACCAAAGGACACCTACGAAAAGAAGATAGGCGCAAGATGATTGCTGTCAAGAAGGCGCATCCTGATTTAGATATCAGGCTGTGCTTTCAAAACGGCAATGACAAGATTAGTCGTGCCAAAAAATCTCTGACTTATGGTCAATGGGCTACAAGGCATGGATTTGTATGGAGTAGCGGCTTCATCCCTAACTCTTGGTACTCAACATGATTACTGGAATGAAACACATCTCTATTAGAGGAGGTGAGCAAACTATGACTGAAGACTACGCACTGATTAAGAAGAAAGATCGAGCTGGGTTTGATGGTAAGAACATCATGTGTCCTAACTGTGAACACACGACAAGGATCTATAACCTTGCTTGGTCTTCACTGAATTGCCCTAGTTGTAAGGCTGATGTGCCTAAGTACAACGGGTGGTTGATTGACCAGCTAGATACTTGGCAAACACCACGATGAACGCTACTAATTTCAACAACTACGGATCAGGCCTAGCCAAAACTCCAAGCGGGTATGACAAGTTAATTAAAAAAGAAAGAAAGCATCTTGCTTTTTACAAGAAGAATGGCCCTTCTCAAAATGTTGAAACAACTAAAAAATTAATTTCTCATCTCGAAGAACAGAAACAAAAACTTTCTTCTCCTATGACAGAGAAAATTAATTTCGCAAAAAAAAGAATCAGTGAATTAAAACTCCTAATCCACCACTGGGAAAAAACCAATGAACAGAAGGAACTTCAGGAAAGGACTAAGTGAGACAGACCGTGAACAAGTTCAAACGATTTTGCACCATGCCACGCTTACTGAACTAACAGCACTAAGCAAAGTATGCACAGGTCTAGTTAATGAGGATTGGCTAGATGACAAAGAGCAAAAGTAAGTTCGTTAAGCACGGGCCATGCCCTGAATGCGGAAGCAAGGACAACCTCGCTTGGTTCGATGACGGACATGCAACGTGCTTCGGCTGCGACTATCAGTATCAACCCACCAAAATGAAAAAGCCCGAACCGCTACCGCTACCGCTACCGCAAAAGCAAAAGGTAAAGCTGATTAAGTTCCTTGACTGCCGTGAACTTACAAAGCGTGGAATCACAAAAGAAACAGCAGAACTATATGGCTATGGATATGGGGAGTACCATGGTCAGCCTGTTCAAGTTTCAACCTATCAAGACCAACTTGGTAGAGACTGCGCTCAACATATTCGCTTTGCCGACAAGAAGTTTTTATGGATTGGCGACACTAGTTCAATCCAATTATGGGGCCAGAAAATATGGAGGCAGAACCATGGCTCCTCGTCAAACGTATTCGCTGTATTAACCGAGGGCGAGGTCGATGCTCTCAGCGTGAGCCAGTGCCAAGGCAACAAATTCCCTGTAGTTTCTTTGCCAAACGGAGCGCAATCAGCTAACAAATATATATCTGCAAATATCAAATGGTTATCTCAATTCAATCGAATTGTTCTATGCCTGGATTCGGATGAACCCGGTATGGCCGCCGCAGAGAAAGCTCTCGAAGTCCTCCCTCCTGGCAAGGCAGCTATCTGCCGACTACCAAGAAAAGATGCTAATGAGATGCTCGTCGCAGGAGAAGGCGAGGAGTTACGCAGTCTGCTCTGGAAAGCAGTGCCCGCCAGGCCTGATGGCATCCGTAATGCGTGCGATCTTTGGGAAGAACTAATCAAGCCAGGTGCTGCATCTATATGCAAGTACCCTTGGCCTCAGCTTGATAGATGCCTGCGTTCTTACCGTAAGGGTGAGATGATTACAATTACAGCAGGCAGTGGGACAGGCAAGAGTTCCTTGTGTCGAGAGCTAGCCCATCACTTCTTAATCAATGGACTGAAGGTTGGATACATCGCACTCGAAGAAAGTATTCAACGCACATTGCAAGGCATAGTCGGGATAGAACTAGGGAAGCCTATACATCTTGACCCTTCACTTGCCGACGAAGAGACAACCCGATCAGCCTTTGATCGTCTTTGTGCAACGGAGCGTCTCTTCCTTTATGACCATTTCGGGTCGATGGATCCCGATCGCCTTGTTGAACAGATCCAATACCTTGCGAATGTAGAGGGTGTAGATGTTGTCTTTCTTGACCACCTCACCATAGTTGTGTCTGGGCTCACGGACTGTGACGAGAGGCGTGCGCTCGATGTTACTTGCACCAAGCTCAGGCAAGTCGTCGAAAGTACAGGCGTGGGCCTCTTTCTCGTCTCCCATCTCAAACGCCCAGAAGGGCGAGGCCATGAAGAGGGAGGAAAGGTTTCTCTTGGGCATTTGCGTGGCTCGCATTCAATCTGCCAATTATCAGACGCCGTCATCTCCTGCGAGAGAAATCAACAGGGAGATGCAGCAGAACGTAGTGAACTACAGCTACGTGTATTGAAGAACCGCTTCTGTGGAACCACGGGAGAGGTTGACAAACTCCTATACGACCAGGACTCAGGTCGGTTAATCATTCCTATGTCTTCTTTTTTCTCATGACTTTATTAATTGATAGTGATTGGCTGTGTTATTCGTCATGCTGTGCGTGCGAACACGATCTCAGATGGGAGGACGGTGACAGGCATTACCTTTGGTCTAGCGAGGCAGATGTTATGTCGCTAATAGAATCAAGAATCACCCAGTACCAAGGGTTAACGGATGACAAGGGCGAGGTAATCATGTGCTTCTCTGACTATCCCACTTTCCGACATACACTTCATCAGGAATACAAGGCCAACAGACTAGGGAGACGCAAGCCTCTTGCTCTTTCAGATATAAGAAAAAAAGTAGCAGAAAATTATAAAGCGATTAGCTTTGATGGACTGGAAGGTGATGACGTTATGTCTCTCCTTGTAACTGGAGAGCGATATGAAGATCCGATCATTGTTTCTCCTGACAAGGACATGAGGGGAGTGCCTTGTAGATTGCTAGCCAAAGATGAAGTGGAATTAATAACAAGGAAGAAAGCTGATCGACATTGGATGATTCAAACTTTGACTGGAGATTCAACCGATAATGTAAAAGGATTAACAGGAGTAGGACCAGTAACGGCAGAAAAAATACTTGGAAAAGCAGAACACTTTGAAGACTTATGGTTGAAGGTTCATGAGGCTTACGTTAAGAAGAAACAAAGTTATGCTGATGCTGTTATGACCGCACGTTTAACTCGCATACTTAGAGACGGTGAATATAATCATGTAACAGGAGAAGTAAAACTTTGGGAGCCAGCACAATGAATGATGAAGACCTATGGCCGCCCGTAGACGAGGCAATTCTTCGCAAGTTAGATGAAATTTATCCCGAACAATGTGCTTCTATTGATATGAAAGATCGTGAGATCTGGCATTATGTAGGAGCAAGGTCGGTGGTACGAATGCTTCATTCCGTTTATGCTGACCAAAACAACTTAGAGTCTTAATTATGTGCGGAGGCGGAGGAGGCGGCAGCCGACCTGACAATAGTGAGTCGCTAAGACTCCAGCGTGAGCAAATGGCTCAACAACAAAAGCAGTTTGAAATACAACGTGCTGACCAGCAGAAAAGGTATGAAGAACAAAAGAAACAACAGAACGCACCACCACCACCAGCTCCTAGCCCTACGGCTGACGTAGCAGCTGCTGCTTTAGAGATAACGCCAACAGCCGAAGCCCCATCCAGAGCTAAAAAGGGCTATGGAAGAAGACGCTTGCGTTCTGACTTGGGAATAGGTGGCAGCGGTGGAACTGGTATTAACGTCCCTTAACTAAATGGAACTCAATCTAACAACAAGTCTTGATAGTCAAGGTCAAGCTTACGGTGGAAAAGATAAGGGAACTGTCGCCTCCCGTTATCAACAACTGGTTACTGCAAGAGATCCCTTCCTTCAAAGAGCAAGAGATTGCAGCAAGATTACACTTCCTACTGTTGTGCCTGACTCCAACATGGGAGATCATGGCAGGCTTAAAACTCCCTATCAAGGGGTTGGCAGTCGTGGCGTAAATCACCTGACAAACAAACTCTTAATAACACTCTTCCCTCCTAACTCTCCCTTCTTCAAGCTAGAGATAGATTCCCTTGCCTTGCGTGTAGCTGAAGCAGGACCAGAGATTAAGACAGAGTTAGACACTGCGCTTGTCAAGGTCGAACATGCTGTAATGCAATTGCTGGAAACTGCAAATGGCAGAGCCTCAATGCATGAGGCCTTCAAGCATTTGCTTATAGCTGGAAATGTATTGCTCTATGTAGGACAAGAAGGGATAAGAGTTATACACCTGAACAGATATACGGTAGTCAGAGATCCGATGGGAACTGTTACCGAGATCGTAGTCGAAGAAGAATGTTATCCAGAAGCATTACCCGAAGGATTCTT
>CEUI01030760.1_pt1 | contig 13173 bp, 12 predicted proteins | sample 531411 | NCBI WGS metagenome assembly CEUI01 (sample SAMEA2622841, study PRJEB7988) | marine metagenome | isolation source: saline water (ENVO:00002010), including
CGCGCCCTCAGTTTCAGCAGCAAGGACAGGCTCCCCAGTACGCCCAACACGGCAGGTACTAGATGAGTTGGACGGCACCGACTCCACCACATGAGCAAGAGGTCGTTGACCAAAGCTCAGTCCGTACCGGTGAGGCGGCTGGCGGGATTGGTGGTGGGATACTTGGGGCGGTAATTGGTTTTCTGGCAGGTGGCCCTCCTGGCGCTGTGGCTGGTGCCACCATTGGAAGCAGCGCTTTGTCTGGGGTTGGTGGTGCCATTGGCGCGACAGACACAGAGATTATAGAGGTTCCTGGCGGTGGCGGTGGATATGTCCAGAGTCCCCTGCCCTCTTATGGTGGAATTGCCATGGGTGACCCATGGTTGTGGGAGCAGTATTTCTCAAATGCAAAGAAAAACGAGACGCCGGAACAGAACGAGCAGGCAAAAGCATTTGAGAGAATGCTTGCCGATGGGTACTTCAAGCCATCCCAGATGATTGGTTGATTTCCAATGGCCAAAGACAAGGTATTAGAGTATGTGAAGCGGTGTGTGCGTCGCAACAAAGAGGCGCGCAAGCCGCTTGAGTGGCGCTGGTATGAGAACGCCGCTTTTGCTGCCGGGTACTCCAACATTGATTATGATCCTCGCACTGCCCGGCCTGTGGTATTGGGCGGATCTTCTGATGAGTCCCCTTCTCCCCAGGTGCAGGACAAGCTCCGCAAGTACCACGCAAAGCTGGTGGCTCCCAGGATGATGCCCCAGTGCATACCGGCGACAAATGATAGGGACGCTCGCAAGAGGGCTGAGGTTGCCAACGCCCTCATTCTTCACTTTTGGGAGAAGAGGGAGTTCATTTACGCAGATCATGCGGCCAAGATGAACATGATGGTTTTTGGCAATGGTTTGTGGTGCATGCAGTGGAACCCTCGTGCTGGTGAGTGGGCGAAAGAGTATGTCTACAACTCTGGGGCTCCGGTGCTGGATGAGATGATGATTCCTGGCATGAACGATGCCGGTGAGCCAGTTCTGGTTGATGAGCCATTCGAGCGGGTTGTGGAGCCCAGGACATCAATGTGGCAGTCTGGATTGCCGCAGATTCGTTCTGTCCACCCATTTAATTTTTTTCCAGACCCGCAGTGGCGTCATCTGACATTAGAGCAGTGCCTGAATTACGCAGAACGAAAGTTCATGCCGCTGGATATGGTGGAGTATTACTTCCCAGACGTGGACATGGACAAAGTCCAGGCGAAAGAGGTGTCAGAGGACCATTTCCTCTTCAGGGAGGTGGACCAGACGTTTGGGTTCCGCCATGACCAGGGGTCAATCGAGAACCAGAAGATGGTTGAGGTGTGGGATTTCTACCACTCTCCCGTTGTTATGAAGAGCATCGGCCTGGATCATCCCCGTGGGTTCCGGTGTATTTATGTAGGTGACCAGGTAATCGACTTGGTCGATGGCTTGCCATACAACCAGTACCCCCACACCACTTTTAGGGACCGTCAGTACAGTGACCGGGGTTGGGGCATGTGCGTGACTGACGTTTTGCGGATGGCCCAGCGTAGGTTGGACTTGGTGGAGAGAATTCAGATCCGCGCCGCAGAGAGGAGCGCTGACCCGCCAATCCTGAAACCGCAGGGGTCAAATGACCAATCATTCCAGGGGCGACCGGGCGAGATATACGAGTACACCCCATATGGAGAGGAAAAGCCTACGTTTATGATGCCGCCCCCGTTTTCAGGGGAATATCAGTACATGCGAACAAATGCCATGACTGACCTGGAGACATTAAGCCTCACATCAGCGCCTGTTGGCGGTCAGTCTCCTGCGAAAGGAGAGAGTGGCGCGTACTTAGATCGCCTACTTGAGGAGAATCAGGTTGCGATGTCACCGACTGTCCAGGAGATCGAAGCATCTCAGGCTCACCAAGCAAATGCTTTGGTTAAGCTGTGCCAAGACCATTTGCCGGTTGGGTACAAATTCGCGGCGCTTGGAATTGATAAGATCCCCCAGGTTGAGGTTTTTGACGGGGAGGATTTCAACCTGCTTGAAATCAGAATGGTTCCCGGCTCTGCGTCGATGACGTACCCAGGTCAATTGCGAACATCTGTCATGCAATTAGCCGCCAATGGGATTTTGACAGATGAAAGCCCGAAATCAGCGATCATTACGGAACTGATGCTTGGAGCGCCAATGGCAGCAAAGCTAACTGATTTGGATGAGCCGGGAGATAAAGCGGTTGCCGAGTTGAATATCCGGAGGATTCTTGATGGCGCTAATCCTTATTTTAAGCCGTGGATGAACCATGAGAAACATATTGCCTCGTTGCTTGCGTTTATGAGGTCTCCTAAATTCTTTTTGGAAACAACATTTGACCAACAACAAAAACTTGAGGCATTGTTGGCACAGCATCAGTCTGCTATTGCTCCGCAACAGGGAATGGAGCAACAGGGTCAGCAGCAACCGGGTGCTCCGCAAGCTGCTCCACGGGGAGCAGCCCAGGTTCCGGCTGCTGCTTCAGGGTTTACAGGAGAGCTAGGGCGAGGGAAGAGCCCATTAGAGCTTCTGAAGGGGTAAGTGATGAGTAAAAGTGCAGAGGAACGGATTGCAGAACTTGAAGGACAGATAAAGGCGCGGGATGCGGAGTCTGCTAAGATTAAGCAGAACTACAACACCCTCTACAAGCACATGCAGGAGGCGGAAAGAGCCGCCATGTACTATAAGGGACAAATTGATTCCGGTCCTCCGCAGCAGGCGCAAGCAGCGCCAGAGGTGGACTTGTCCCAATTTACAGATGCCGGTGTCGATCCGAGTAAGATCGAATCCTACATCGAACGCATTGTGCGCGAGCGGATCGACCCACGATTGGCGGAAGCCGAAAGGGTGGCAACTGATGCTCTCCAGCAGACTGCTGGTAGAGAGGTTGACCGCGCTCTTCAGAGTTTCAAGGAAAGCAACCCAACCTCTGGGCAAATCATGGATTTTGAGCGCTTGGTCCTGATGGACGCGAGTGACGAGATCCGACGCAGGCAAAACATTGGTGAGCCTGTGGATGACATCAAGAAGATCGCTGTTGATGCCGCGAATAATCGAGTGAAGGTGTATAGCGCCCAGCAAGAGAATCTCCAAAAGGAGAATGCGCGTCGAAGAGAGGAGGCCCATAAAAAGGCTATGCTCCCAGACGTGTTCGCGGCAGCAGGCTTTGAAGAGGCTCCCACAGCGCCGAAGAGTGCCAAGGAAGCTGGGGACCTCTTGGACAAACTGTTGCACAGCCGCCAGTAGCGGCTTAGGAGAATTGAGATGGCATTTGCAAAACCGACCCCTGGGTTCGCTACGTCGTTTGGGGCGTTTAATGAACTCTTTCAATACACGTATGCAGACGTAATCATCAAGCTGCTCGACACGGTTGACGATGTTGAGAAGTGGATTGACAGCGTTAATTTTGAGGATTGGACAGGTGGTGATTCCAAGTACTACCTGTACAAAACCCAAGAGGGTTCTGGTTCCCGGTTTGTCGGTGGTACTGGACCTGGCGCGGCTGCTCCAGTTTTGCCACAGTACAACCCGCCTGCTTACCAAGAGGCTGCGATTCGGCTCTTCCCCCACATGGACATTGTGGAGATCACTGGACCCAAGCTGGTCCGGGCTCACAGCAAGCCGGGGATGTACCGTCAGATCATGGACGAGTTGGTGATGGATGCGAAGAACTCGCACCGCAACCGAATCGGACCCAAATACTGGTGGGGCACGAGTGGTGGTGCTTCTGCGGATCCGGGCGCTGCCCTCCCCGTAGGTCCCAACTCTGGTGTGCTTGCAATCAACCAGACGGCTGGTGCCCCTGTCCTCGCTGGCGCTGCAATTACAGCCTTTCAGCGTGAGACTGATGCGGCGCTGCCAAACACAAAAGCGTACATGAACGCTTACGGTGGTTGCCGGTATCTGCGCCCTGGTCAGCAGGTTGCCATTGGCACTGGTGCCCAGCTTGCTGCTGGCACGGCTGACACTGCAATTGTTGCAACGGTAAACCAGGCTGCTCAGACGTTTACGCTGGACCGCAACGTGACCATCGCCGCTGGCGACTTCATCGTTGAGGGTGACGCGAACGGTAATGAGTGGGGCGGATGTCTGACGGGTCTCCATGACGCCATCAATGACAACGGCAACTACCACGGCATTGCCCGTGGAACTGGTGCTGCCCCAACGAATACGCCTTGGCATTCGTTTGTGGTTCGTAATGGTAACGTCTTGCGGGACTTCAACCACTGGCGTATCACATCATTGTTGATGCGGATGGCTGAGCTTGGACCGAAGGATATTGATGAGATGGATCCGGTGATCTTCTCTCACTCCTCGCTACTCCAGGTGTACCTCCAAGAGATTGATCCGGTCTACATGCAGACCGACCTCAAGGCTCTCAAAGGTCACACCACCATCGCGTACCAGTACGGTGCACGGCAGATTCCTTGGGAGACTGCACGCAGCCACCCGACGAACAGCTACCATGTGATGGATCGGTCTGCGATGAAGCGCGTCCGTCTCGGTGAGTACGGCTGGGATACCTCTACCGGAGCAATCTGGAAGCAAATCCCCGGCACATTCGCCTTCCAGGCATTCGCCTACAACGAGTTTGAACTCGCCGTTGAGAACCCGCGATGTCAGGGTAAAGAAGAAGACATCCGCGTTCCCGCTGGCCTGATCTTCACCTAATGCCTAGTGGTTGGGGGGCTCACGCCCCCTGGCCCATAAAGGAGGAAATATGAGCTTTCAAAAAGCACATAACATCTCAAATGAATTGGCAGAGGTGGTGGTCACAACCGGGCTAATCTCACTTGATGGGTGGGCGGCGGCTTCTCCCGCGTACTTCTCAATGAGTCCTACTGTTGCCGGGAAAAGCTACCGGGTTCTTGAGGTTGGATACACGGTCCAAGCATATGCAAATCCCGCGACAAACGGGGTAGCCAACTGCTTTGACTTTGGAATCGAGAGTGATCCAGATGCTTTCTTAAGGGCCGTGCCAGTTCCAACGACGTTCGCAACGTCCCCAGCGGCAACCGCTGCCGCCTATGGAGCCGGTGCAACTATCAGCACATCCAGTGGTGGTGCGGAGACGCTTTCTTTCCGGGACGCAGGAAATGGTAATATCGACTCGGATGGTGTTGGCTTTCTTAACCCAGGTCAGGTATTGCGGGTGACGCGGAATGCAGATACTGCCGCCGCCCAACTTGACGTTGTATTTTTTGCTCGACTCGCACCTGTTGTGTCACGCGACGTGTTCGCTTAAGGAGAAATGAAATGGCTAACGATCTGATGAGAACAGGGCCACGCGGTGCGAGTGATCAAGCCGCCAATCTCAGCCCAAGAGTAATCCGACTGCTCCCAATTGCCGCCGCAAGTGTTACCTATGCAAACCTTAAAACAAAAGTGGAACAAGGGATTAGCAATGTTGGGAATCCTGGGACGGGGACTAACCCGCTTGACACCGAGGCTTCCAACGGAACTGCCACAGTCTTCTATGGATTTCCTGGTCTCGGGCAGGATGACACATGGTATGGACAATGGACTGTTCGGAAGATTTTTGCGGTGTGCAACCGAACGGGCTGGGCAACGGCAAATAGCGGTCAGATTACAGCGGGAATCTACGCCCTGACCCCTGTCGGCGCTCCTGCTGCTGTAACGACTGTTGATGCCAATGCGATTAAGGCCAGCGGCGTCATTCCGTTCGCCACGTTGCCCACTTCTGGGGCTAAGTACGAACTCGGACTTAATGGAGTTGGTGCTGGCCTTAATGACAACGGTGGGACGGTTGAGGACCAGAATCTTGTTTCTTACAAGATTGGAGTTGGCGCTGGCCAGTTCACCGATGGCGGGGTATCTGTACAGGGCTGCAATCAGTTCCTTGGTGTTGTTGCCCCTACCGCTGGAGGAACTGGCACATACGTAATGTATGCAGAGCTTGTTCCTGCTGGTGGTGAGAATTACAGCAGCTAATGATAACCAGCGCCAAAATAAAAACTCGGGCTGACCTCGATCAGTCCGAGGATGACTTCTTTGCCAATCTGGTGCGAACAAGGACTGCCGAACCCTTTGCCGATTGGGAGAGAAGGGCGAATGGACTCGACGGCTTATTGCCGGGAGAGGCATTCCACCTACGGTTTGTTGAGAAGAATTTCGACGGGGTTCTACTCAACAGGTGGATTGTTTTCTGCAATAAGCCGCCGTGTTCCGTTCATCCTGGGCGTAACAGGATTATCACGGTGATGACGATTGAGGAGCCTGGGGTTGCCGGGTCTTTCTCGACTCCTAATGAGTCTCACCTGGACGGCTTACGCATTGTTGTATTAGATTGGCGTCAGGGACGTCACGCGGCTCTAGAGCGTATGAAGGAGTTGCGGGACAAGAAAGAGGCCATCAACGACAAGGATGCGTTGAACGAGGCCGGTGGCAAGGTAGATGAGGTCTTCTGGATCTGGAAGAGGACTATGGGCGAGAGCCTGAACATGTGCCTTGGTGAAGAGGGAACTGGCCCTAATTACGGCTCTAAGTATTTTGGAGCCCCTGTGTCTCGGGTTGAAGAACCCAAGAAGACAGCGAGTGGTTTGTATTTGCCATGAACGTCGAAGAAGCCCTGCGCCGCCTAAACGGATACCTCCAACGGAGAGGCAAAGTTGACGGCTCTGGGGGCTGGACGGAGCAATGGCTACTCGACATCCTCACTGACGCTAATCAGGACATGTACCACCGTATAATTCAGTACGGTCCTGAGATATTTCAGCGGTCAACCCGGTTCACTTACGCATCAGGATCTGAATCAATCGTGCTGAAAGACATGCTTGGCTCAAGCCCTGCCGCGCTGTGGTATGTTGGCACACTGGCTGACAATGCTGCCGTAAGTGCCACGAATATGCCAATGCCTGTCGATATGAGCCGCAGGACAGACTTGGACAATACGCAGATGTCATCTCAGGTTGGATCTGCGTGGATTGCGGCGATGAACTTGGTGGGGTCTGGTGCGGTATTCGGACAATATTCTGGACATTTTCTTGGGAAGGATTTCCTTCTACGCCCTCTTCCTCAGCGGGATGTTTTTATGTTTGTGCGATGGACTCCTTCTGAGCTTCCTGCACTAACTGACCCCCAGGATGAGTTGTTGCTTGGAGAACTTCCCCAGTTCCACCAGGCTGTCGTGTACCGTGCGGCAATCTGCGCAAAGTCTGCCAAGGGCGAGGACGCTTCCCAGCTTGAGAAGATGTACATTGAGATGGTGGGCCCATATGATGCCAACCTGAAGATGGGTGCGCGCAGCAGGCAGCGTCAGCAACCCTCCCAGCGGGAGTCAATGCGATGGGAGTATTAGATGGTTGCTTTATCGCAGGAACTCACAGCCTTCAGGGCTCCCCTTGCGGGAATGGATGTACGCAAACTTGGGTCACCCGAGTCTCCTGAGCTATTATTCAACATAGATCTGTCCCTCGATGGTTCCTGGCGTAACAGGCCTGGACTTACCATTGTGAGGTCCACCCCTCCAGGCATCGGTGCGGTTGACTCTCCAATCCTTGGGATGTACGTATTTGATGTTGCTGGTGAGTCATTTGTGATGATCATCCAGCCTGTCTCTCTGACGGCTGTCATCCAAGTCCCCACCCTGTACATCTATAAGAATGCAATTAGCGGGTCGAATGGTGAACTGCCCATTATCGTCAATGCGGCTGGTGTTGCCACGCCATTCCCTATTAACGCAGACTCGTACACCCTCGGCCCGAGGGGTAAGTATTACGACTTTGCCCAGGCGGGGCGGTTCCTCTATTTCTCCAATGGGTATGGCCAGTACAATGAGCTTGAGTGGACAGGCGGGGATACTGCGGAGTCATTCGTCCTTCGGTCCTCATTTTTAGAGACGGGGAATGCCCCATCTGTAATGAGCTATCTCAATGGCCCCATGAAGCCCTCTTCGCTTGAGTTCTTTTATGACCAAATTGTGGTCAGTGGATTTCGGGAAGATCGTCAGGTGTCTTTGTCAAACCCACTGGCAGAGAGGCAGACAGAGGTTCCGTCTGAGCTTCTTAACCAAACTAGGACTGAGTTGACCGTCACTCGTGGGCACATCTTTGTTGCAGAGCCTGGCCTTTGGCGGAGTTTCCCACTTGAGGATTCTGGAGGGATGTATTGGCTCTTCAATGAAGAGATCGTTGCCACATCCAACTTCAGGGATACCATTCTCGTCTTCACTAAGAAGGCTCTCTATCGGATTGTTGGCCACGGCAGTTCCACCCCGCGCAGGGAATGGGTGGCTGATGTATCACTGGTGAGCGCAAGGGCCATTGCGAAGATCGAGGCGTTTGTATTTTTTGTTGCCCAGGGCGGCTGTTACATCACAGATGGCGCAAGCGTCACAAAGGTGTCTGAGGAGATGGATCCGCTGTGGCGCTCTCAGTACCGTCCGCATGTGACTCGTAAGGCCCAGCGTGAGTTGCGGAGGACTGCTTACCCGTTCTACGTCAACCGTCGCGCCCTGGATAGTGCTTTGTGCATTAACGACAGGGACCGAAAGCAGATCATGGTAGCCCTACCATCCAGCGGCTTCGCTGAGAACAACATGGTGTGGGTGTGGAATTACGAGCAGTTCATACGACAACAAGGCCCAGGTAAGTGGTGCGTCTGGGCAGGCAAAGAAGAGCCACTTGATACAAACAATGGGATAACAACTCCTATGGGTACAGGTGCAAACACTAGGCTTAATGCAGCCACCTCTGTATCCGCATGGCATATCACCTCTATGGCGGTGAGCAAGGGAACGTCTGGGGACACGATCTACATCGGCACATCGGATGGGAAGGTTTACACCCTTGGTGATGGCAGCGACAACCTATCCCTTGGAGCGGGTGGAGGGGGAGTGCCTCGCGGGATACCAACTCCAACTGGTTACCCCATCCTCATTGGCCTCGGTCGGGTTGGGCGAGTAGATCCAGACGGCAGGACTGTTTACACAGACGTGGCAATTCGGCACCTGCAAGAGACAAGGAACCAGGAGGATGATTCATCTGTCAACCAAACTACCGTCATTGTGCGATCTGAGGGTGATGCCCAGCGTCTAATAAACGCCAATGATGACGACGTTGAGGATGAGAAGACAACGCCCAATATGCAGTATGGGGTGAGCGAGAGGACGATGTCTGTGATGGGCAACGCTGCCAACGCGGCTATGGTGCTTGGAAACACCCCAACGGGCACAGCCTCTCCGCTGCTTTCTTCTGAGTACACCGAGTCTTACGCCAGGATTAACGCTCCAGATGAAGAGGCTCGCACTGTCACTGTGGACATTTACCGCCCAACGATTGCTGGCCCGCAGAATCTTAGCGTGTCCGAGGTCCGCCTGTACGGCACTGTAAAGGGTGGCTCCCAGAGGAATCAGTCATGATTATTCCTCGTCAATACCTTGGCAAGAGACAGGGTGCCAGTATCACCGAAGGGAACATGGTCTACCAGTTTGAGGACTTGGTAAACACTCTCCCCCATCGGCTGACACCTTATGATGATCTGAGCTATCAGGAGTCCAAGGCTTACTTCTCTCAGTCGCAGATGATCTTGTCTGCTGGCGAGTGGACAGTCCATTCAGCAATGGCGCTGGACAGCAATAACGGAATCTACATCACCGGCTCTGGCTACCACACGATACTCAAGTGCGGACCAAATAACACAGCAGGTGTGATGGTGGTCAACGGGGATGATGTGGTGATTGAGAACGTCAAGTTCTCCCGGACTACCGACTCCAGTGTTCCAGATGTTGGCTCCTTACTCCACGTCACGGGCGAGCGAGTTGTTATCCGCAACTGCTGGTTTGACGCGAGCAATGCCTTGAACGCTATCACTGCTAACGTGGCAGACAATTTGACTATCGAGTCCTGTGTGTTTGCTGGTGGTGCTGGTGACATTGTCTACGTGCTGGACTCTGACAACACGATGGTGAAGAATAACAGAATTGTCCCCGTCGCCGGATGGGACTCGGTTGCGTACAATGCCATCTTCCTTGCATCCACTAACACTGGAGTTGTGGCCCAGCGGTGCAATGATGGTATTATCGTGGGGAATCATGTTGGAAGTGGATCGCGCATCCGGCATAACAACACAGGAGCCCACATGTTAGCTGGCAACAACACGAGCGCGATACTGGTGGGATACCCATAATGGGAACGATAAGCATAAATCCAGACGCTGATGGCGATCTCCATGATGCGTCACTGCACAATGACAAGTTCCAGACGATCTTAAACGAGATCAATGGCAACCTGGACTCTAATAACCTAGCGAATCCAAACAGTTTCCTGACGTTCACATCCAACGCGGGCAGATCCTACACAGGTGCAATACCGGGAGGTGCCCATGCCGTATTCTACCCGTGGACCGGGTGGAGCCCAACAGCCACAGTTACGGATCCCACAACGCAGATGTCCACCGCCCTCCCGTGGGTTCCAATAAGCGGTGCTAATGAGTGCAATATCATTGTAAATTCTCAGGCGTATAATACAAGTGGCCAGATAATCGCTTTGGTGTCAGCGGGTGCGATTTACAGGCAAACACCTGGGTACAACAATGCAAATGTAACACTTAGGCTCCAGAGGAGCGCCACAACATCTGTTGCCGGGGCCTGGGAGGACATGGCGACGATGGTGTTTAATCCGTTCGCCGCTGCTGCCGCAAACAACAGCGTGTCTGCATTTGCATCAACTAGCAACATGACCGTGGCCAATGGACACTATTTTCGCGCACTTGTTCAAAACAATGCGGGCACTGCCCTGAGCGGGACCGAGTTAGCTGTCGCTGCTATCTCGCTGACGATGACATTCAAAGTTGCCCACACGAACTAGGATCACGCTATGGCAAATGGAAATCAGTCAGGATTCGGCACGCCAGGAACGCAACGCACTGCACAAAGAAACGTGCAGACAGGCGGGGTGAACCCCAACATGCCCGTGGGGCAGCAGCTAGCCAGACAGGGTGCAAGCTCTTACCAGCGGTCATTGACCACTGGCGGGACTTCCCCTGGCGTTAATCTGGCCAAGGCTGCGTACACAGCAGCGCCTCCTCCTGTTGCCAAACCCTCTCCACTAGCCGGATTCCCTTACAAGGAGTCCTTGGGGATGAATGCTTCCCTGGGGTTCTCTAACGAGGTTCCTGGTTTTGGGCTTCACGGTGGCGGTGGTGGGTATCAGATCCCCTCTGGTGGGGCAATGCCTCGCCAGGGAGGGGGTCCAGCGCCTGGGCAGTTGTACAACCCAAATACTGGCAAATGGCGAACTTTCGGAGGACAGACTGCCGTTGGCACATCGCCAAGTGATACGTATGTCATTGACGACAGAAAGGGGTCTGACACTTTTGGGAAGTCAATCCCTATTGAGGATTACAGCGGTAGCGTGCCGGTACAGGTTAGTGCAGAGGATTCATCTGCTCTCCCCGCTAAGGAGCCGAAGACTCCGCTTCAGATGCTTCCTGGGGCAATGGGCAATGTTGCGGAGGAAAAGAAGGCCACGGCGGAATGGGAAGCATCTCCGGCTGGAAAGGCTGCGAAGGCTTCTGGTGTCGTTGAGGACATCTACGGTGGTGAGCCGATGGAAGATGTCCCTGGTATTGACCCGGATGAGTACGCAAAAATAGAACAATCCCTGATTGACAATGCTGAGTTTGCGTACCAGCAGGGGATAAACACGATTTCTAGGCAATATGCGATGATGGGGATGACAGGGTCTGGGGCCAATATCGCGGCAAATAATGCGCTAATGGCCGAGATTGCAGATCAGTTGCTCAGGGAACAGTCTGCCCTTGCGACTGCCAACCAGCAGCAGATTGAGATTGACCTGGCAGAGCGCGCAGAGGCGGCAAACAAAGAACTCTCCAATGCAATCGCCCTGATGACATCTGGGGCTCAGGTTGACCAGATTGGTATCAACAACCAAATCAACTTGCTAACCGCAATCGACACAACTCTCGGCGGGTATGCATCTCAATTCTGGTCAATGACAGAGCAAACTCCCACTCCACAGGAGGCATCTGCTTACGCATGGATTCTTGCGGAGTTCCAGAAAACCGGCGATGTGGAGCTTGCCAATCTGAGAATGTCTGAGTTGTTGGCCGGAAAGCTCCCGCAGGAGTTTATTGAAGATGGGCCTTATGCGGATGCGTATAAGTTTGCCACAGAGGGTGGGCTTGGGATGACGGGGTATTGATATGGGAAATTGGCAAGCGCCGCCTAATATTGTGGCGGCTGAGAAGGTTAAGCAGGCTGGTCTGAATGCACGCCACAGGAGCATTGCTGAGGAGATTGGCCTTCAGGTTGTCAACACGGCGCTGTCGTTGGGTGGGTCTTACGTTAAGGACTACATAACGGGTGGTCCTGAGAAGAGGGAGATCCTTGGCAAAGAAGCTGAGTCCAAGCAACAGACAGCCAATGCGGCAATGATGGAGGCCAGGTCTAAGGCCATGACCGCCAGATCAGGGCAGGACTTGGCATGGCTTGCCCAGGAGAAGATGATTGACCCAGCGACCGGATTGCCACGGCCAGGGTACGATGTCCAAATTGGAGATGCCAGATTCATAACACCGGATGCCGCACCCCCGCCCTCCCAAAAGGATTGGATATGGGATGAGAAACTGAAAAACCCCGATGGCTCCCTGGGAGGGATGCGTCCTCGCACACAGAGCGAGTGGGAGAGCTACAACAAAAGCAAGCTTCCCCGACGCGGGTCTACAGTTAGAACAGAAAACCGATACCAAGAACAGTTGGCCGGGATCGCACTTCTTGGCAGAGAAATCGCTGCCCTAGAGAAAGGTCCCATGAGTTTCGGACCCGGATCCCCCGCATTCGTGGATGCAAGCCAGAAAAGAAAAGATAAGTGGGCTGAGAGAAATGCCCTTTACAAAACAATGGGGCTTGAGGGTCCTACGTATGCAGAATATGACCCCTACGCCAAGCCAGCGCGCATACTTAAACTGCAAGAAAGCCTTCCTTTGTCTGGATGGAACAAGGGGGATTTAAAGCGATTTAATGAAGCTGATATGTATGGAGATGATGGCATTCTCAATGACATGGTAAGCAAATTCTCTAGCGACTATGATTTTATGCTTGGAAATCCATACATAGCGTGGCCCACTCCAGGAAACCCAGAACAGGTCGTTGCCAAAGACGCCCTGCTTGATAAAGTCT